>Ga0194133_10011057_pt1 | contig 10052 bp, 8 predicted proteins | sample TA2KigOf40mmetaG_FD_155448 | JGI IMG/M metagenome (GOLD analysis project Ga0194133, IMG submission 155448) | Freshwater microbial communities from Lake Tanganyika, Tanzania - TA2015055 Kigoma Offshore 40m | ecosystem: Environmental > Aquatic > Freshwater > Lake | place: Tanzania: Lake Tanganyika... | reverse complement strand
CTGTCTCAACCAAACCCCCCCTTTTAACCAAAAAAGCATTTATTACTAGCCTAACATAACCAACCTCCCCAAAGCACGTTTCCCCCTCCTCTGTCTCAACTTGTTATAACCAAAAAAGTATTTATTACTAACCTAACCTAACCTGTCCCAACCGACCCCAAAAGCGTGTTTCACCTCCATCTGTCCCAACCAAAGCCTTTTCCCCGCCCAGTTTACATTTATTGCTAACCTAACCTGACCCAGAATTTTGATGGGTCATTGGTGATTAAAAAAGCTACTTTCATTAAAGGGATTTTTTATTCAAGTTTTGAAACTTTTTGAATATTGAAAAAAACAAATAATTTTGAAATAAGAGTTATTATTTTCCTCACTACCAGGGTAGACTGTGCGGTCTAGTGGTTAGCAAACTATATTGGTATGCTGAAGTGAAGGGGTTCAAACCCCAGACAAGGAGCAGCCTTTTTCAAATTCAAATTCGAGTTCAAGTTCAAATTACAAAATTGAATCTTAATTCAATACAAAACTTTGAACTTAAATATCTCACCCTCTAGACAAGATGTTAAAAATCTAGTTGGTTACTTTGGAGCCATCTATGTGGGGAATATGCATGCCAATTTTCAGGCCTCTAGCTCCACTGGTATGGGAGTAAAAAGAGGACCTGATGGATGGATTTATGAGTCACGCCATTTTCCCGCAAACGCTAAACAAAATTCAAACTCCTCCACCACTTTGCTCGGGAGGGATAAAAATCACTTATCAGAAAAAGTGATAATTGAGATTTTTTGACACTTAAAAGTGCCTATTATTTTTGAGGCAAGTTTACAGTGATTAATCATTTTGTAAATGTCATACCCCATATAATGGGTAAGAGGAGTCAAGTTGGTTACTGGCCAGATTACCATCCTGGCAGCCCGCATTCGACTGCCACCCGGGGTAACCAACAAAAAAATAATGAAAACCACCTAGTGTGGCTTATATGACCACGAGTCTCAAGGCATATACTTTAAAATCTTTTTAAAATTTCAACAGTTCAGAAGTTTTCCAGCTTAGCTGATTCAATAAAAATGTGTTAGCCCTTTTCTATTCATAGCAATTGCTGATTGAAGACACCCACCAGGTATTTTTCTGAGATACCTCGTCTTTTCCAGTTCATTATATAATAGCTCATTAATTTTATTCTTATATTAATTCTGTTAATGAAGGTTAGACTAGACTACCAGCAGAAGTTTCCAATATCAATCAACAATTTTTTAGTGGGATACCCAGAAAATAAAAAAGGAGATTCTTGCATACAACTTTTATTCGAAGTAGTCGCGAGACTGGAATTTTTTTGTGAGAAGCGTCTCAACCTTGAAAGCAGCAAGTGCCAAAAGCATTGATTGTCACGGAAGTAAGTTTTCTTGAAGTGGAAGCAGAGGTAAACAAGCTCCTAAGGCCTACTTAAACCGTATGAATAAAATATTCCAAAAAATAGGAAATAAAGCAGAATATTCAAAGCAAAAAAAAGAAATGTTCATTCTTTGATTTTTGATGACTGCCAATTGTACTTCTTTGTGAGACCATTTTCTACATAATCGATTAATTAGATGGAATTATCATTTCTTTTCCGTTTTTTTGTAATCAAAAACGTCTGTGGGTGGGATGTGGACCGTAAAAGTTGGGGAAGGAAACATTACATCATTTCTTAATTTTGTTTGAGTGGAGATTCACCACAGCACTTGCATTGCAGCTCTCCCTTCTTAAGTGCAATTGACATTCATCATTTGCGCTACCAAATTCATGACGTGGATGACCATGCTCTGACCACTTGTGGTCTAGACCATCAAACGCCATCTGCAAATCCTTACTCTTTTTTTCATAAAACAATACAACAATCTGAAGGCCATAAATTATTCTTTTTTATCGATAGTTGTGATTGGATTATAAGATATATAGGAACAAATTACCAAAAAAACCAACCAATCAAAAAGCAATTTGATCCAATTGGATTTGTTTTTAAGGATAAAACCTACAACATTATTAGCTAATTATAAAGATTCTTGTTGCTATGATTCCACATGATGCTCAAGTCGCAAATAAAAGAGATCAAAATGAAGAGACGATCATTTCACAATACAAAAGGTCTCATGTTCGATGTTTAATTACCACTTGGACAAACAAACTCAAGAGGAAAACATGCCTTTATGTTAAATTCAAATTACCAGAACACCAACTTTACATTAGGAGAAGATTAATTTCGTACTAAGTCAATATAAGGAGAGTTTTTCTAGAATTATAGTTTAATTTTGTTTAGACAGTTTCATAGCAATCGATTGATTTTCAGCTTTTTCTAAGGAACTGATTATTCTAACATCAAATGGCATAGACTTTACTGATAATTACGAGTCAATGATGTTTCTGCACAACAATCAATCATTCCTGAGATAATCATCTTCTTGAAAATTATATATCAAGGCGAATCCATTTCTAAAAATTTTCGATACCAATTTGAAAAAAGGTTCTTTTTTTATTGAAAAGTTTATAAAATTTTTCAGGATTCTTTCGTACGTATAATAATTAAAAAAATGGTCTTTTGTAAAAATTCTATAAATTTTAATTCAAACATTTTGTTCAACAAAGGGCTTTATTGAAACTCAAAGGTAGAAATTTTTACAAAAGAAAAAGCACAAAATTTTAACTAATTCAGAACATATTATGATGGCAACAGTTTTATTCCTCACAGTGTGGCATCTCAAACATATTTTGATTGATTGACAGCTTTTATTTCAAATTGATTATTCTTTCTCCTTGGAGAAAAAATTAACAACAATTCAAAGTTAAAATTGACAGATTAGTTATCACAAACATAATATAGAAAAATCAATCATCATTGTTAAAAATGATCAGATTTTCAAATAGTTAAAAAATGATTTCTTCATCAGAATTCTGATTGCGTTGTCATTCAATTCCTGATCCAGCCAAGGTTCAATGATTTCCTTCATGCACGCCAGTCTGTTTTGCAGGGCCTGATGTCCTTTGATCCATCAAAGAATTTTCCAAAACCACACCTTCTCTGTTCGCCGAAAAGTGTTCTTTGCAAAAGAGTGAACAATGGTTTAGGCTGTTCATCTCTCATATTTTTGGTAACTTTTGATGCTGTTGCAAACTTGGCCCACTCCTCTGGAGTCGCCCTTTTGCAGGTTTTCGTTAATTCAGCCTTTGATCTATTGAGACCATAATCCTTACATGCCGTCCTCAGAAGTCTGAAGTGCAGAGATTTATATCTACCCTTGCACCGTTCAAACCACACGCTTGATGCTCACATTCTCAGTTGAAAAAGTTTACATTCTTGAAGAGAGCCAATGAGAAGCCTGGGAGGAAGCTGTCAGGCTTGACCCTCACACTGATAAGGGCAAGGAGCTCAGGGTGAGCCTGGCCGGACACTCACATTTTATTTTTCTTACAAGATAATTTTTTGCCCTAGCTGCCGGCCAAATATCAATAACAATTTATCAGCATGACAGCTGATTATGCACCCAAGAAGACAAGAACAAAATCAAAATTAAATTTATTTAGAGATATGATCAATTCTCCTTTTCATCCTCCGATTTTCTCTTTAAATGAATCATTTATATTTAGTGTTGCAGTCTCATGAAACAACTCCTTTAGACCCAACTAAGCCATATTATTAATGTGATTGCGATTGCAAATGAAACTAATAAAAGTTTAATTAATCAAGAAAGGTTCACTTACAGCTCACTTTGTCTCATTCCAAGGCTAACTGGAAACAGGAAGGTTCAAGTCTGGTTTAGATTGCTAAACTCTCAGGAACCGAACCTTTTGCAGCCATTATGAATTTGCAACTGCAGTTATTTGCATCGGCTTGCATCAAGCCAAAGTTGGCCAATTCCCAGAAGAAAAGCTGCTGAAAACATCTATTTCATACATCAGAAGGCTGCCAAAATCAGCTCATTTGCTGGGTCTTGCGGTGGCTCGCATCCTATATCTGTGAAAAAGCTAGAGCATAACAAGAAAGAATAAATTTTGCCTTTGCAAAATTAAAGATTATTTAACTTTTCATGTTGTTACATTTGAACAAAGTCAAAACTATCTAACACATATCAATGATTCATACATTTTATACCCTTTGAATAAGAGAAAAAGAACCAAATATAAATCTTTTCAATGAATGATTTTCGAAACAAAAAATGGAATAGCCAAAAACGTTTCCTTCAAACCAAATGAAAAGAATCCAATTAATTACTTAGTTTTTGAAAAACAGGGGCCTAGAAATGATAATTTAGATTCTTCCTCTCTCATTTTGTCACTGCCACACAATCAGTAAAGAACTTAAAGTTGAGGTTCTTGTTTGTGGAAAGTTTCCACTGAAGTTTTCAAAAATCATTCCCGTTAAAAAAAGCTAGAAAGTTACTTTTCCCCTTTTTTTTCTTCAAGTTCTCGTTTAGGATGGCGAACAAAGATAACAAAGTTAAAATTCATGGCCTTTCCAATGGTGATGTCAAATTATGGACACCAAGGGAAAAAAGATCACGAAAGAAATTTTCAACCTAAAATATCTGTGCATTATTGGTATTTTATCATTTTTAATGTCAGTCTCAAGTTTTTTCAGGATATTTAAATTTAAATTTACAGCTTCTTTAAAGTTCTTAAATTAAATAGAGCAATTTTGACACAGCAATTTCAAGATTTTATTAAAAAGATTGCTTACTTCATACAAGTTTGAGTTAATTAACCTTCGATTTGTTTACTTTTGATTGGGGTAGTAAAGCCATAAAAAAAGCTGAGAATGAGCCTTCAATGTTTTTAAGAACACAGGAGAAATCGTTTGATAACTATGAGTCAAACAAAATGTTTTATTTACTTTTATATTTAAATTAATACCAAAGCGTAATTTGCAGAATTTTATCTTAGACGATTAAACATGAATCATCTCTGGCTGGAGATCTGAGGGTCAGGGGTTCGAATCCCGGCGAGGGTTGGACCCCAACGAGGGTGGAACCCCGACAAGGTTGAACGTTGACACCTCCGGTAACCTTTGACCCCGGGTTGCCACAAAATGCACAAAAATAAGATAAAATGATTTTCAGCCAGGATTTTAAGTGTCTATAACATGATTAATTTCGCTAGACCACTCAAGAAAAAAACAATCTAAGATTAAGACTGGGCACAAAGGCATGAGAATCATAGAACCTGCTGCAGTCATTACTGTTTTTATGCACCCAATATGTAGTATTATTTTCTTTATCTTCTATAAACAGCTAAACTTTGTTCAACATATCTTACCTGAAAAGTGATCCGGCCATATCTTAGATGTAAATTGCTTTTATACATCTGCATGTTAATTGCGCCAAAGAAAAAATGTTGATAATATCAAACAATTTGACTTCTCAATAAAAGACTCTCAAGAGGAGTGATTGAACAAAGGAAGCCCATTACAACCAATGCGATAAAATCTAGAATAGCTTACATATAAAACTCACGACTTCCTGGTAAGCGAATAAAAGGATCTATCTAGAGAAGATTATTCCCTGAACAATTGTGAAAAAAATCTTAATTTTCATTATTTGTGGGAACTGATGTGCCAATATATGTCCAAACATCTTGAAAAAACTGCTGGACCAACCTCCGCTTAATTACTCACATACTTATTGAACTTTCAAGCCTAAAATTTCAGCCAACCATGCTCAGTTTATCACATATCTAAAGAATGAAAGGATAAACACTTGCCTGATTTTCATCAATTCGATGTGATGAAAGTCGTCATGATGTTTATGATACCTTTTCAAGTAGATATTTCCCTTGAAACATTTGTAAGGACTTGTTAATATAAATGGACAATCGACCTGATTACAATTAATGACCCTTCATTCTCAAGGGAACTTTGCAGCAAAGCAAGTTTTATGGGACGTAAAAATGTAAAATAAATAGTTTTTTTGATTTGAACAACGTTCCTTTCCATCAAACAAGCTCAACAGAATGATTAGTTTCTTCATTTTCCAAAAAAATTTATTTCGATTATATTTACTTTGGCTGGGCTTTTTCCAATAATTCTTTAAAAAATTATTTTCAGGGTGAATAGATTCATCAATAAACCGACAATCTTCACTTCTATTTCAAATACTTTTCTCAAAGTTTTGCCTAGAATTTATTTGATAGAATCAAGAAAGGTCAGTCACGCAAATAGTTAGACCGACAGAGCAATTTGGCCCTTTCGTAGAATCGTGGATGAAGCAAAAATCCTACCATTATCAATCGAGTTAATCGACCGAAAATCAAAACTAAAAGCTCAGCATTTTCCATGCGAGTGAAAACTAGTAAAACTGGTTTATTTGATTTTCTTGTCTGAGGGTTATCCTTAGGATCAAGTTGTTTACGGTCAAAATGAATCTAGATCATAAAATATTGTGCATCATTGACAAAAAATGGAGATGGCAAAGTTTTGTGTAATAATTTTTCATCCCAGATAAAAAATATATTATTATTTTTTGTTGTCTCTCATGGAAAAATCTTCTCTGCTTGTCAAAATACCATTTTTCAATCTCTTTTTGAAATGATGAATATGCTGCAAGATTTTGCAAAAAAATCATCATGTGATGACAAAGTTTGACGTGAACCAGCTTTTGTTTGCTGGGAATTGCAAAATTGAATAGAAGAGTCTCAAAGAATAAATTCATGACTTCAAAAGAATTTAAATTTTTTAGTCTACCTTTCAAGATTTATTGAAGATCATACAATATAAGGAATGAAAATTTTTTTTCAATATCCTTCAAAATATAAGTGAAGAGCAAACGGCGCAACTTTATTTTCTTGTATATATTTTGAAATTCTTGATTCAAAATGTGTCGAAAATCAACCAAATGGGACTTCATATTTAAAGTAAAATATTTTCTCTGAAAAGTAAAAACTGCTTCCCAGCTAATCAAATCTATTGTTTGTTAATGTTTTGCTAAAATGCTGTATTGTTTTTTCTTTTCTAATAAAAATGTAGATAGAGGTATTAAATAATATTTCTTGATTAATAACTTTGTTTAAAAATCTATATCTAAAGTAATGTTTCATCAAGGATATTTCAAGAATTTATTTGATTCCCTGAGGTCCAATTCATTTTCTTATTTCATAATTTTCTGAGAAAGTATAATCCTTTAAACTATTCTCATTTTACATAGTCATTCATTTGGCAAACAAACTGTATTGGATGAAAAATTCTAAAATATCTTCTGAGATGAATATATCTTTTCTACTTTCAAGAACAGCTTGGCAACAGACTGAGCAATAAATTCAGAAAAATAACTTCTTCATCTTGTTTATAGTAAAACAAGATTTAATTTAGCTTTCATGTTATATTTTCATCCATTGGTAAGGATACTTTTGACACTCATTGAGATTTATCACTACGGATACGTTTCATCAAAGCTATCATTTCTTTAGAGGCTAATATTTCAGAGTAAAGAAAAGAAAGATTGCAATAACGGCACAAAATGGGTCCGATTTTAAGATAAACGAACGCTTTTTCATTTCCTACACGGAACATCTACTAAAAAGGCAAAATGTTTTCCGTATTTGTGGTTTTCTAAAGAAAGTAATTCTTGAAATGACAAAAAAAGGAAGCAAGGAATGACTTAAACAAGATTTTGGTAAATTTCCATCTGTTTGTATGCCATCCAATTAAGATTCTTTGAAAGTCTACCGCCATTCAGAGTTAATTTCAAGTTTTTTGAGACCGATTTAAGCTTAATTGTTTGAATTGAATTAGGGCAAGGAACAAACTTAAAATTACCTTCCATCTGGGAACCATTGCAAAAACAACCAGCTTTCTATTTAAGCCTTTCTTCCCACGTACGTCCATTGGATTCAAGTGAAAGTCGACTAGAAATTCAAAGAGTTTCCCCCCAGACTAACTATGATTTGTTGAGCACAAAGTTTTAAAATCATGGAAATTTCCTGCCTGTAAAATAAGAACTTATTGTCCAGGAATTAAGAACACTTAAGCCCATAGGGTGGAAAAAATGAGTCAGATAAAATTTTGGCTGAAAATGATTAAAAATTTCGTTAAGATTCTTAAAAGTCTCATTTGAGAGAGTAAGCTTTATGCTAAATAATCCTATGTGATTTCCACTTTGGAGGTTTTTAAAGGATTTTCAAGATGGACTTTTTTTCCTTGAGTGTTATTCTTTCTTCTCTTAAGAGTAGATTGAATATATTTGATGTGCTTTGCATTAAAATATTTCCTAGAGTAGATGATGGAGTGAGCAAATTGCAAAGAAAAACAAGATACTTCATTGATGGCCTCCAGAGCTTAAAGCAATATGTTTTCTTATTTCGGATGATTTAAGTTTCTTGCCAAAAGTTTTTGCTGTCTCAGTTTTTTTTTCAATAATGGAAGGAAAGTATTAAGTCTAAAAGGGAAATGATGTGTCTAGTAGGGTGTTTACATTAGTTTCCTACCCATTAGAAACGATTCACAGTTGCTGAACAAACAACGTGGTCAAAGCGAGAAGAAAAGAGTTTCAAAACTCAAAAGTTACTTCGAGTGAAAAAAAAGTTCGACTGTACAACAGAGGAAATCTATTTCCTCTTCTAGAGTTTCATATTATTATCAAAGGTATTATATTTTCATTTTACTCTTGTTTTAGGTCAGTTTCTATACTTGTTGGGCCGCTCAACATCTGATGTCGCTAACGTGACCGACAAACGTATCATCAGTTCATTGATCAGAGAGTCTGGCAACAACTGCAGCCTTCAAATGCACATTCATTACCAGGTTAAATATACAAATGAGAAGTAGTCTTACAAAGAGAGCACTTTAAAACATGAAAAGTGGTTATCCTTTCTTATTCTTTATTACGAGAAAATATCAACTCACAAAGGAATTCTTATCATCAACATGTTGTGCACGATCCACTGTTTTATTTTTACTTTTCTGAAACTTTTTTCCTTATATTTAAAAGGAGGCTTTTTTCTACCATTGCATATATAATTATCTTATAGAAGGTGAGAATAATTCAAGTCTATTGTGACATTTTCTTACGAAGAAAATGTACTTAGGAACGAATATGGTTCATCAATACCCTGGGGTAAGGTTTTATCTTTTGGAAAAAGCATTTGTTGACATCATTTGAGCTGTCATAGAAAAAATGCTCATAAGGTTAATTGTCTGTGTTTTCATAAAACCATTATGGTCAATAAGGCACAATGCTTTAATTGAAAGCTTCTTTCCCACGATTGTAAGTTCTTTCTCTTTCGCTTAACTACCCTTTTATTGCAGCCAAAAAGAGTTAAGTATTAGAGTAACTGTTGAAATGGTTTTACTCTTTCCTCGTTTCTGAAAAGTTTGTATTTAATTCAATTTTTGCTCTTTCCAGAACATTGACGGAATGGTAATCGAGTTTGGCACTCAAAATGCAGCCAAAGCATACTTTCCAATAAAAGAGATTGTCTTCACAAAAGAAAACAAAAATGATTCGTCTCATAACCAGTGAGTCCATTCACTTTCTATTGCCATAGCGAAAGCAAAAAAACAACTCATTTTCCGATCTAAAAAAAATGATCATCTCAAATTGAAGCATATTGCTTTGATGTCTAGAACTTTCATTTTGGATAAATAACCAAAAAAGTCACTTCTTTGCAAATTTGGGCTAATAATAAATGTTGTAAGAAAAACTATTCATGATTTTAACTTTTTTGGGAAGAAAATCTTTCCACCTCCTTAAGGAAATCTAAAATCAAAGAATCAATTCTAGTTCAAGGAATTCCTGATTCGACTATTTCTTATCTTAGTATGAATGTAGGCTTACGGTTATCGAGCGGCAGGATGGTTCTTGACGCACGATCTGAGTAAGGCGTGTTCAAGTCATTGTAACCTCTATCTTTAGCTTATGGCTCTTAGGTCCCCCCGTTCTTATAAAAGAAACACAAGGTGTTTAAGATGTGCTCATAATACTTTATTGGATAGGTACTTTATACAAACATAACCTTAAAATGATTGTCTTAGGTACTTCTACAAACTTACGTCTAAGCTTACGGAGAGTAACTAGGTAACTATAATAAGGCAC
>Ga0194133_10011054_pt1 | contig 10053 bp, 9 predicted proteins | sample TA2KigOf40mmetaG_FD_155448 | JGI IMG/M metagenome (GOLD analysis project Ga0194133, IMG submission 155448) | Freshwater microbial communities from Lake Tanganyika, Tanzania - TA2015055 Kigoma Offshore 40m | ecosystem: Environmental > Aquatic > Freshwater > Lake | place: Tanzania: Lake Tanganyika... | reverse complement strand
ACCCGCCCCCCCTAACAATCCTAATGAAAAAATTTTTTTTTTTTTAGACAACTTCAAAACATCTAAAATATTTTTTGATTGGCCAGTGGTAGAAATGGCTATTAATATGTCATTTTGCTTTGCTAAACTTTCAAAAGTTCTTGAAAATATTTTGCTAAAATCAAAATCATTAGCACAAGCGGTAATAGTAGAAATATCTGTAGCCAAGGATATAGCAGGTATCCCTTGTCGATTTATGCCAGGTCTCAACCTAACTAGAAATTCTGCAGCCAAATGTTGTGCGTCTGCTGCTGAGCCTCCATTTCCACATAACAATATCTTCCCTCCTAATAAAATTTTTTTAGAGATAATTTCTACAACTTCTTTGATTTTTGTTTCAAGTGATAATATTTGTTTTTTAATAATAATCGCTTCTTTTACATCTTTTTTTAACATAGTTTGTATAATCTAAATATTTTTATGACTATTTAAAAATAGGCTTGATAATTTTTATAATAACTGTTTTAGTAAAAATAATATTACTCTATAAAAAAATCAAATCTCTAAAAAAAATATATTAAAAATCTTTAATATGAAAAAGGTCACATATTCTGCCGTAGTTTGCACCTTAAATTCAGAAAAAAATATCATAAGATGCTTAAAGTCATTAAAAAATAATGATGTAGAGGAAATAATATTAGTAGATGGTAAATCTAAAGATAACACTTTAACTCATGCCAGGAAATATTGCACAAAAATACTTGTAGACAGTAGGAAAGGTTTAGGAAATGCAAGAAATCTAGGTGTCAAACATACTAATGGAAAATATATAATAAATTTTGGGCATGACAACATTCTACCCAAAAATGCTCTTAAAAAATTATTATTCGATTTAAATAAAAAAAAGGCAACTGGTGTAGGTGCGATAACTAAAGTTGAGGGAAATAATTATTTCTCTTGGTGTTTAAATGAACTTAGAAAAATTAGGTTCACAATTGGTTTTAAAAATGTCATTGGAACACCGACATTATTTTTGGGAGATATGCTAAGAAACAATTCTTTTAATAAAAAAAACTCTTATTCGGATGATTCTGAATTATGTGAAAGATTAAAAAAAAAATTTAATTGTAAATTTTATATATCCAAAACAACAGTACTAGAAAGTGGAACCAACAATTTAAAAAGTATTTTAACACGTTGGATAAGTTATGGAATATCTGATTATGAAATATTTTCAAATAACAAAAAAAATTTTTCTATGAAAAGAAAAATAGTATCAATTCTCTATCCATTAAGACAGGAATTTTTTATTCCAATTATTAAGATTAAAAAATTTAAAAAGGTTGTTATTACTCCATTCCTCATACTAATTGTTGTTACAAGGTATTTTTCGTGGATAATACAAATTTTTAAAAAACTATAATTTTATTAAATACTCTTTGAATAAAACTTCAGTGGATTAATAAGGATAATAAATAAAATTATACTTAATAGAAACAAAGGAATGGAAATTAACAAAATTAATATACTAACGAAAATATAAGTAGTCTTTGTTATATTAAAATAATTATTGCCTCTTCCTATGTAAATATTTCTTATCTTAAATATATTTTTGAATATATAAAAATTATTTAACTTCAAAAAAAATTCCACAAATAAATCCTGGTGATCCAAAATAATAAAAAATAAATTATGCTTAAATGTAGAATTATTTAAAAAAATATTCATATTTTTAAATGAACTTGAAGACACATTATATTTATAAAAATGTTGATCACATAATAATTTTTGCTGATCGTAAAAGGGAGAAATGCAATAAAATAACTTGCTTTTAAAAATTGCAGATAATTTTCTATATTCCTTTTGAAATAATTCAAAAGTCAATGTTCGAATAAATAAAATATTATCAATATTATTTGAATAATTTTTACCCAATTTGCGAAATAAGAAATCAAAATAATTAAATTTTTTATTTAAAACATAATCATTATATGGTGGGCTAATTAAAGGTTGAGTTCTAAATAAATACGTTTTGTTTATTTTTTTAAAAAAAAATTTTTTTAGTAATGATTTTAATGCAACTATATCAAAATTAAAAATAATACTTTGAATAATTTTAAATGTAAAAATTACTAATATGTATACATTATTTAACAATCCATAAGTTCTAAAAATTTCTATAGTATTTTCTATACCATATTTCTTTAATCTATTTACGGATCTATTTGATTTTCCAAATAGGTGTATAATTTCAAATAAATTGGTTTCATAAATTTTATAATTTTTAAAATTAATTCTATTAGCTAACTCTGTGTCTTCTCCGACATTAAATAATTTAAATAAATTGGAAAACTTTTTTTTACCTATTTCAATAAAGCCAATACATTCTAATAAATTTGTTTTTTTATAAAAAGTGGGCCCGTTGCTAAAATAAGAAACTGGTATCATTTTAATAAAACAATTATTAAATTTTTTTTCACATAATAATAAATTTTTAACAAAATCCTTTTTAATTATTATGTCATCATCTAAAAAGACTTTTGTATGACTTAATATTTCTGAATATATTGTATTTTTAATATAAGTTGGATGTGTATTGCTTGGAAAACGTTTTACCTTTACTTCTAAATGTGAATAATTTTTCAAACTCGAGTACTGGTTATTTTCCGTACCAACAATAACTGTGATTGTCTTGTTTGTTAATTTAGATGATAAATTAATCAAACTTAATAATCTTAATAATAATAATTTTCTATTTCTCGATACGATTACAATTGTAATCTGATCTTTTTTATTCATTCTTTTATTAACATTAATCAATTGTGTTTGGTTAATAAATTTTTCAAACAAATGTTTTCACTAAATTTTATAAGTAAGTCTTTAAAAGTGGTGAATTTTATCTAGAAAGTTGTTTATTTTTATAAGAAATATCGTATTTAAGCATTGCAGCTTTTGTATCTCCATCTGATTCTACAATAAAATTCTCATCATCTAGTTTATACTCCCCCCCTTGCACAAATTTACCTAAAGGCGACCCGTCTAATACTCCGACACCAGCACATTGATAAGAATGCAGACCTATAGTTCTTGCAAATTTTATTGTTTCGTCCATTTGTTCTTTTGTTTCAGTTAAATGCCCAACAGTAAAAGTGCCGTGGCTTACAATTCCAATTTTATTAAGATACTTAACTACATTCTCGGCGTTTTTTAGATTTAATTTTTTATTAATAACCTTATCAATAATTTCTTGGACGCCACTTTCGAAACCAATCCGTACAGCATAACATCCATTTTTTTTCATAACGTCCCAGGTTTCCAAATGAATTGTATCCGCCCTAACTAAAGCATTCCAGGGCAAACCTGTTTGTCCAAAAACCTCTGACATTTGTATAGTATGCTTATTTCCGAGATTAAAAGTATCATCATCAACAAAAATAGTTTTATATTCAAATCTATTTAAATAAGAATTTAAGTATTCTTTAATATATTCAGGCAAATATTGTCTAACAGTTCTTGCTTTCGTTCCGTCAAGATCATTATTAGTCATAGAAGCTGGCCATACACAAAAATTACATTTGTAAGGACATCCTCTGCTTGTCCATAACCAAAACATTGGGTACTGCGGTTTAATAGGAGTATCATCTGAGTATTTGTCAAAATGAATCTCATCCAAATAAGGGAACGGAGAACTGTTCATTTCTTGAACTGTCATTAAATCATAATCAACAAATTTATTTTCCATATCAATGGCTTTTACAATTAATTTATCATACTCCCCCAAGCACGCAGAATAAATTCCTAAAGTTGTAAGATCAATATTTTTTAATGAATTCACTATGGGTCCAGTCAATATAATTTTAATTTTTGGTATTTTTTTTTTAATATCTTGTATTAATGCTTTATCATGTTCCCAGCTTGGAGTTTGAGACTCTATTACTATAAAATTAAAATTATTTTCTATTAAATAATTAAAAAAATATTCATAAGAGTCTGCAAGAGCAATTGAGTCTCTAAAAAATATTTTTGATTTTGGAGATAGTTTCTGGGTATAAGTGCATGCCGCTGCCAAAAAATGTGGAAAAGGTGTATAATCTTCTAAAACTCTGTTCCCTGGTGTTGAACGACAAATAAATGTATTTGGCCATCTTGATCCTGCCCTAACTCCTCTGGCTAGCATATATTTGTTATTAAACTTAGATTTTTTTTTTAACCACCAGGGTGGATTACTAAAAAGTATTTTCATGTAGAGATTATTTTTAAATATTTTTTATTTTTTTTAGCACCTTTAAAATTTAAGTATATCTCATCATGTAAAAATCGATTTTTACGATCGAAAATATGAGGAAATGATAATTTTCCATCTATGGGCTTTGGATTGTGTGAAAAAGTCATTTCAATTGTAGTAGGATTGTTATTTTTATCATTAACGTAATCATTATTCGAATGGATATGCACTAAAGTCAATTGTAATTTTTTAATAAAAAAAGAGATTTCATTTATATGTCTATCAATGTTATGAAATTCTATAACTAAACCTGATATAAAATTTTCTACCTTTATAATTTCGTCTAAAATATCATATTCATTACCTTCAATATCTAACTTGAGGAAAACACAATTTTTTTTATTAAATTTATTAAAAATTTTTTCTAATGATACAGTTAAATAATTTCTATGCTCAGTATTATATCTCGCTATATATCTTAAAACATGATTATTGCCTTCCCCCTCCCCCCTCCCCCATCTCCAAAAAAATATAATAAAACTTAAAATAAATTTTATAGATAAATAAAAATTTTTTAATCTTTGAATTAATGAAATTTTATATTTTCGATTGTTAAAAAAAATTCTAATAAAGCTTGAAAAAAAATATTCTATAAAATATACAGTATTTACTGCAGGATCAAACGCTGTAACTTTACAACCGGTTAAATCCTGAAAATGTTTTTCAAAATTAATATCACATGACAAACCTCCGGACACTAAATGTCTGGAGCTTTTAATTGACTTCTTCTCACATAAATAACCTCCGTCATAATCAGAACCTATCCGAATGAGATCGTATAGTTTCTTTGGTTTAAAACAGTTTGGTAAATATTTCATATACTAGATAATACTTTTTTTTCAAAATTTTTTATTCAGTAATCTTTTAATTTCTAAAATTAGATTCTTATATTTTATAAAATTAATACTTAATAAACTTTGACTTAATTTTGAAGACATAGAAAGATCCAGGGGATGATTTTTGTGGTTAATTTTAGTAGATAAAAAATTATTTGATTGACCAAATATATCTGAATAAAAATCATATCTACTAATTCTTCTGCTGCCGGAGCAGTGAATAATTTTATTGTAAATATTTTTGAGCAGAATTTTAATCAAAGTTGTACTTAAGTCTTTTGAGGTTATAGGAGTAAAAAAAATATTGGAATATAAATTAATTTTATGTCTTTTCTTATAACTGTTATGAACAAAACGTAATTGTCTTGGATCGTCCATTACAACACTAGGACGAATTATTATCCATTTAATACAATTTTTTTTGATAAAAAGTTCACTTTTAAGTTTATATAATCCTAAATTTGTAGATGGATTTAAGTCATTTATATTGTTTTCTTTATAGTACCTGGCAAGACCGCTAAAAACATGATCTGTTGATATATAAATAAATAATATATCTTTATTATATTTATTTATAGACTGAACTAAATTCTTTGTGATAATAAAAATTGACTTTTTAGCAAAAATTTTATTTTTTTCACTGTCTTTCTTTCTGCAACCAGCAAAATGTATTATGTGAGTTGGTTTTCTTCTTTTAAGAAATTGTACAATTAAATTTTTTTTCAGATAAAATTTATTTATCTTATTTTTTAAAATAACTTTAGGCATATTATATATTTTAAAAAAAAATTTAGCATGCTCTTTAAATTTTTTTGATAAAAAACTTTTTTTCCCGGTTACAAAAATTTTCATTAGAAAATATATATAAAATAATTAAGCGTTAGTAATTTGCTTTAGAAATTGAGTTGAAAGTGTAATATTTTATTAGCTCCACTATTCCTGTATCTAAAGAAATTGTGGCTTCGAAGCCAAATTTTTTTAATTTCTCATTGGATACATAATAATCTCTTTTATCTGGATCAGACTTATTATTAAATATTTTGATACAAGTATCGGGTAATTTTTTTTTAATTGTTTTAGCTAATTGTAACTTAGTAAGATTTGCTTTTGAAAGTCCGAGATTAAATATATTATTTTTTAATTTATTGAAGTTTTTGATTGAGTACAAAATACATAAAACAACATCTCTTACATGTACAAAATTTCTTCTAAAATTGGGTTCAAAAATATCAATTCTATTTTTTTTAAAAGCGCGATAAACAAAATTATTAACTAATAATTCTGGTCTCATTCTATAAGATATTCCAAAAACTGTTGCTAATCTAAAAATTATATAATTAGAGAATTTCAAAACCTCCTTTTCAGCATTTAATTTTGTCACACCATACAAGGAAATTGGATTCATCGGAGATTCTTCGGTGCAAAATGAGTTTCGCTCCCAAACTCCATAACCTGAATTTGAATTCATATATATTATTTTTTGATTTGAATTCATATTTTCTATTAAAAATTTTATAGAATGATGATTTATTTCTACTGATTTTTTTTTAAATTTATCACATAATGGAGCCCCCACTAAAGCAGCTAACGGTATAACAATATCAAATTTTTTAATTAAATTTTTAATAAATTTTTTTTCCAAAATATCAGACTTTATTAATTTAAAATTTTTATAATATAGTAAATGATTGAGTGAATAATTATTTTTAAAAAAAAAATTATCAACAACTGTTACTTTGAAATTATTTTTTACTAAAAATGTCGAGAGCATTGATCCTATATATCCCGCACCACCTGTGATTAAAATTCTCATGAGCTTTTGTGTATATCTGGAAATCTAAAATTTATTTTTTTTGTTAAATAGTTTATACATTTAGAATTTGTATTACTTAAAGACCAATGGAATTCAAATGGATAAATTATTATTGTCTGTCCAGATTTTAATTTGAATATTTTTTTTGAAGCAAACTTTTTTTTTATATCAAAAATATAAAAAGTAACTACGCCTTCAACAACGTGTATAATTTCTAATAACTTTTTATGATAATGCTGGCCTCTAATGATATTTTTTTTTGTTTGTATAAAATTTGATTCTTCTATTTTAAAACTATTAAAGATTCCTCTAATTAAACCTCTATTATCAGAAAATTTCCAATAACTTTTTAAAATTCGTTTTTTTTTCATTTATAAAATTGATTTTTAATTAAAAACCTCACAAGAATTATCTATATATGAAAAATATCTCTGAAAACAGCCCAGTTTCTCCAAACGCTCAATAACAATTTGTCTTTTTTCGACTGGAGTAAAAATTAATAAATGACCGCCGTTTCCAGCGCCTAATAATTTTGCCGAATGAGCTCCATTTTCTAAGGCAACACTGATTAACTTATCAATTTTATTGTTTGTGACTGCTGGATTATATTTCTTCTTAAGTTTCCAATATAAATTAATATTATCTATAAAATTTTTAAAATCATTTTTTTTAATAAAACTTTTGGCCTTTAATGCTAAATCCTTATTTTGATGAAGTAGTTTTATTTTATCTTTATCTCGATAAATCTTAATGTGTTTATCAATTACTTTGCCGCCATCTCGGATAATTCCTGTAAACATAAGTAAAGATCGACTTTGAATTTCGAACATAAATCTTTTTGAAGGAATCATTTTCTGAACAAATGAATTATTATTTCTGAATTCTATAAAATTAAACCCCCCATAAACAGATGAGAATTCATCCTGTCTCCCTCCAGAAGTTTTGAGAATATTTTTTTCTAAATAATAAGCTAAATTTGCTATGTCTTTTTTATTTAGATTTTTTTTTAGAGACATTAAAAATGTTGAAAGAAGAGCCATAAACGCCCCTGAACTACCAAGGCCAGAACCAGTTGGTAAATCAAAATAATATTTAAAATGATAATTTAATTTATTGGAATAGAAATCAAAAATTTTAAAAATTTTGTTATTAGAAAAATTCTTGGTATAAATAAATTTTTTTTCTTTATTTAAATCTTCAATAATTTTATTTTTAACATTAAAGTTAATTGTTCCATAACAACCAAGATTTATGGAATGTGAAATACAACAGCTTCCAAATTGGGAAGGATAAGGCTCAATATCGGTACCGCCGCCGTAAAAACTTATCCTAAAGGGTGATTTTCCATAAATTTTCATAATAATAAATTATTTTTATAATCAAAAGTTAACAATTTTTATTTTTTTTAAAATCATTAAATTCCATCCAAAAAAAATTATTTCTATATAATCGCTATAAGACTTTACAAAATTAGATACTGCATTAACAATATTGAGATTTTGAGGGTAAACATCTAGCCTCAAATCATCTATTAATAAATATCCATTCAAATTTAAAACTCTAAAACTATTTAGCATATCCTTTGTGCATGCATCAAAAGTATGTAAACCATCTATATAAACGATGTCAAAATTAATCTTATTTTGTAAAAAAAATTCATCAGAGGTTTTTTTTAAAAAATTTAATCTTTTGCTTCCATAAATTTTTAGATTTGAATCTAAATTGTTAATTTGATCTTCTTCAACTCTTTCCTTCAGAGTCGAAAGATCTTGTATTAAGGGATCTACGGAGTAAATATTTGATTCTAAATATTGCTCGCAGAACCATATTGCCACTAAACCTTCATAAGTCCCTATTTCAAGAATATTTTTTGGTTTAAGTCTCAAACAGAAAGAAAAAAGATCTAAATTTGAAAGAAACCATTTTTTTGTAAATTTTAATTTTTTTTTATAAACAAATTCAATATATTTTTTTTCTTCAAAATTATTTAAATAAAATATTTCAAATATTCTGCATTTAATATATTTCGGCAGCAAAAAAACCCCAGAATTTTTTAAATGATAAAAAAAAAATTTAATCTCTTTAACAATTGAAAATTTTTTTTCTTTAATAATCATTTAAAATGAAGCTAGCTTGATTAAAAAGTATTAACATTAAATGTCATAAATATCAGAGTCCGATTTATTTTTGTATTGATAAATTTTTTAAACTTATTTATTTGATTACGTAGTTTTAATTCTAATAATTTAAGTCTTTCATTATTCTGAGGTAAGGTATTATAAGATCCTTATATCGGGTGTATCTTTGTATTAAAAATAACTGCAAATATAAAATAAAAAAGACACAAATTACGTTATATTTTTATATACGATCAAATAATAAATTTCATAAACATCATATTATATATTCAATTTAATGATAAACTTTATAAAATTAATTAGGTTTTTTTTAGTTACAACTTTTTTACTACTTCATAAAAATTTTTATATTTTTTTATATGAAATATTTTTTTGAATGATATTAAATATACCAAAAGCCATTCTTACTAATCACTTTTTTTGAGTACTTTAATGAGAATTCATGTAAAGCTTTTGTTACTCCTGGATGAAAATTTTTTCCTCTGAATGTTATCTGATCAAATTTTGAATTATAATCTAAAAACTTATTTAATTTATTTTCATCATTTTGAAAAAAATTCAAAAGCATTTTAAAATCATATTCCAGATCATCCCCGCAAATAAATCCTTTGTAATTTTTTTTATTATAAATTAATTTACTACAATTATTAAGATCTGTTTTTATATCTTTATAGTAATGAGAGCCATCAATATAAATAAAATCAAAGTAAATATCATAATTTAAAAAAAGACTCGCGTGGTTCATGTCATTTCTTATGTGAATAAAATTTTTACGCCAAGAAAATTTGGAAATATTGTATAAAAAATAAAAATAAATTTTTTCTATTTGTTTTGAAAGCTCAATAACTCCAAATTCTTTTTCATTTTTTCTATTATAAGGAACAAAAGGATCAATGCTAAACAAAATAAATTTATCACCCAGTAGTTCATTTAATGCATTTCCTAAAATAATTGTGGACGATCCAATATAAGATCCCACCTCTAAGCAGATAAATTTTCGCT
>Ga0194133_10011052_pt1 | contig 10056 bp, 5 predicted proteins | sample TA2KigOf40mmetaG_FD_155448 | JGI IMG/M metagenome (GOLD analysis project Ga0194133, IMG submission 155448) | Freshwater microbial communities from Lake Tanganyika, Tanzania - TA2015055 Kigoma Offshore 40m | ecosystem: Environmental > Aquatic > Freshwater > Lake | place: Tanzania: Lake Tanganyika... | reverse complement strand
CCAATTGTTGATTTCATATTTACATAAAAATATTTCAGAAGCTTATTAAAAGAACGACATTTTTTATTGCTTTGAAATAGCTCAAATTTAGACACTTTTTTTAAATTGTGTGATTTATTTTTACCAAAATTACTAAAAATGTCTTGGTGGCATGAATTTTTGTTGTTCTATTTCCAAAATACAACCATTTTTGCAAGTTTTCCAGAGGTCAAACATTTTTAAAACTCAAATTAGAACTTTTATGGCCCTAATAAAAACGCCACAAAAAGAACCAAGTTTAAGGAAAAGGACAAAAATCAAGTAAATCTGGGCCTGCTTCATTTTTGGAGCAATGGTTCAACAACTTATGCTTTAATTTTCTAAAGGACGTGTTTGAAAGCTAGTCTTTTTGAATTAAAAGTTGGTTACAGTACATTGATTCCAGGGGAGGAATTGCTTATAAGTTTCATCGTTATTGTTTTTTAGACAAAAAAAAAAGTAGTTCTTTAATTTTTTTAAATAGACATCTTGAGTATACAGCCATAGTTTTAACCAATGTGATAATTCCATCAACTAGTGATTTTACATATACCAAAAATAGAATGTTTAAAACCAAAGAAAAATGTGTTCTAGACAACTATGCGCAATCCTGGAATGCAATTAAAGTTTCGCAAAAATAATAAGCTGCTGAGTTTCAAAATCACTACATTTTGTTTTTGAGCATTCATAAAGTCTTTTTGAATTTAGACCCCAAGAGTTTGTGGCTGTTGCTCATACTATTTTCTGACTAGTAAACCTGTTTGGCCAAGTGTAACCCCCTTTTAACAGAAATGTTTATATTGTTATTTCAGAGCGAAAACGGGGTCGTCAGACTTATACCCGTTACCAGACCCTCGAGCTCGAGAAGGAATTCCACTTCAACCGCTACCTGACCCGCAGGCGCCGAATCGAAATTGCTCATGCCCTGTGCCTTACAGAAAGGCAAATCAAGATCTGGTTCCAGAATCGAAGGATGAAGTGGAAGAAAGAAAACAAGTCAAAACTTGATGGAGGAGCTGATGGCATAGACGATTCACCGCCAGGATCCCAGTAACACCCACAGTTGGGATTTTTTTAGTATTTCAAAGCAGAAGAGTGAACTTTTACTTGTCACACTTTGTTATCCTTAGAAACCAGATCTGTTCATGCAACAGCTTAATATTCAATGAAGAAACAATGGTTAATATCAAAATGTTATCTTTTCTCCTCTTTTGTTGTTAAGTTAATGAAGCAAAACTTACAAAATCCAAACCATAACTACCATCACCACCTCCTTTGGGACAACAGCTTCCCTAAAAACAACACAAAATCAGAACCAAGAGGACTTGAATCAAAGCAAAACAAACAAAAGCATAAAAGACACAGAAACTTCTTCATTTGTCATATTCTTTCAAAAACAAACACATTCAAAAATCAAATTTTCTGTTTAACTTTGAACCATGGCTTATTTTTTTTCTCAAGGGACCTTTCTGAGTTCACTAAAACAAGGAAAGTTATTTTCATAACTTCACCATCTTTTGATAGGATTGGCGAACGACTTTTTTGCTCAGCTCAAGAAAATCTTTTAATTAAAATGAGTTAATGAACTTATATATAGGACCTTATTGAAAGTCGTTACAAAAACATGTTTTTTTATCTTTCATCACAGAATGGCTGACATCCCGTGAACAAATTTACCAGCATGTACCAAGTTCACAGCATTTATGCAAACTCTAACTTACACTCTTTCTTAAGCCGAAAATATCTTAGGTGTTCTCTTTGTTTGCTTTTCAGTATTAGCAGTGGATGTTTGAGAAATGTTCTTGTCGTACAAAAGCAAAAAAAAATGAATGAAACTTTCAAGCCATGAAGCAAATTCTTAAGCAATAGAAGCCTATTACTCCTGTTACAATCTACTAGAGCATACCAAATAAACCAAAGGCTTCTCCATATTTTATTATTATTATATTAACTACTAAGAAAAAAGTTTTTGCATCAATTAAATTTGATCAAGATGTTTGACTGTAAATACGTAACCTATGCAGGTTTCTATCCACGCCATTTTTGAGTGATGGTGTGGACTAGAAAATTTTAGAAAACTTAGAATTAAGATCATTTTTGTTACCATGGAACAAGAGAAAAGTTGTCCCGACCATTGGTATACGACAGTAATATTGAGATGAGGAGTAAGTTCCAGGCTAACTGCTTTACTTATACTTCAAACCTTACATGTACCGGCCAAAGACTGCAAAAAGAAACTGTAACGAAACGTAATACGTAATTTGTTCCGGTGATAACAAACAAACAAACAAACAAACAAACACACAAGCATAAAGTCATCACGAAGCAAATTAGGTTTTGCTCTATCTAATATACGTAAATCTTTTTTTTCCAATTATACTCAAGTCACAAAATTTTCAAAGACTTTTTAAAAAAACCTAGGGTTGAGAGATGGTGTGAAAGTACGTTTCTTAGTCAGTCACTTTTTAGTTGTGCAATGATCTGCTGACCTAAACTGACTAATAAACAACAACAAAATTTGAATATCCACCGACCATGATAACTTTAACGTCTATGAGCAATAAAAATTTTCATTTATTTTGAGTAGAAAATTTGATTTTTTTGACATGTAAATACATTAGCCGTAATCAATAAATAAATCACTCCTAGAAAACGACTAAAACATACACAAACACAAAAACATAGACACATCCAAACGTTTACACACTTGACATGTGGAATGCAGTGAAAACAATACTTCAAAAATTGTTTTTAGATCTCATTAAAATCAATTTTTTTCTACACGTTTATACGGCGTCATTGCAGTAAATGGTTATCTCTGTTTTTTTTCTTGAAAACCATTTTTTGAACAAAACTATGTAGAGATGAAATTTTGTTATTTTCAATTCATTTCCCCCTATCAAAGTATTATTAAACATTTTTTTAAGAATCTAGTATATGTCGAATAAATGTGTTTCCAAATTTCTCGCCTGTTGTTTATTGTGTCACTTGTTCGGGCAGACAATTACTTCTTTTTCTTTTCTTTTTTATTAGTTTTTATTGTATAAATTGTTGTCAATTTGTTCTTCAGTTTCTGCATTCATCTAACAATGAGTCTCCTATCACCACACCTCTATTTCATTTGTGGACAGGGCATGGACTGCGGCCCCGTCTCGACAGACATGACTTTATGCTTCCGAGTTGTGAAAATTTATGTCGCCAATAAATTGACTCATGTTTGCTCAAAAACTTTGCTCAAAGTAGGCAGGAAGGAGAAGAAGACACAGAGCAAAAGAAAAAAGGAGTTTAAATGCAACCTTGACCTAGACATTACAGACTGAAATTATAAGATCTTCTTGACGACGAAAGAATAATCTTTTTTTCACTAGGGCTGTTTCAGTTGATCTCCCAGCTACTTCTCTTGTAGGGGTCAGATTTTACAATTTAGGGCTGTAAAAATTCTTCAGAGTCATAAAACTGTCTGGTGACAAGGATGTGTGGACAAAAAAAGAAAGAATGGAGATCAGTTAAAAAGACTTGCACTTTTTATACTTTATTTATAAGATTTAAGTTCCATGACTTTTAACGAACAACTATCTCATCAAACAACAATGTTTTCAGCTCTTCTGTTGATTTTCTTCCAACTCTAAGCGAACCTGGGCTCCTCCCTCAACTTCAACGTTGAGTGGCACATGTCAAACAGCTCTCTACCCGGCCCTCCACCCCGGACAATGCATGCACGGTGGTAGGAAGGAACAACAAAGAGCAGGTAAGTCTATCAGAGAATTAAGTTTGCTTGGTCTAATAATACCGATATGTTGAGCCTTTTTTCTTTTGATTTCATAGAATTCCATTAAAATTTATTTGGAAATTTTTCTCTGTCTGCTGGGGAGGGTGTGTGTATGTGATATGCGTGCACGGCGGGACAGTTGAGACTCAGAAAAGTGCTGACATCTGGTGATGAATTGTAGAAACATTCTAAATCATTTGGTTTCGTGCATGGGCCTCTTCTCTTTCATATTTTTTTCCAACCGGCAACCACCAAACAACATAAAAGGTTAGCGCTTTCAGCGGTAGAGAGATCAATTGTCTGGACAGATAATGGCTCCCTCATTAAAACAAACAAACATTAGACTAAAACGAGACATTTATTGCTGCATGTTTCACGTTAATTAAGACCAACCAAGTTACTGTCCCAATGGATGGCTACTTTCCAAACGACATTGTATTTATCAAATGTAAATTATTTTAAGCGGGTAAGTTAGGGGTAAACCCTTAATCGTCCCCTCTTTTCAGAATCACATGCAAAATGTTCATCTTGACTCTTTTTTATTAATTGCACACTGCTGACGCATCAAGCGGTGATTGAAAAAGGACAGACAGACCAAAAGGCATGTCATAAATCATTATCATGAGATGGCACAAATCCTGCACAGTCAAAAATTTGATTTCTTCAAAACCCCGAAAGAAAAATATTTACTTTGCATTTCTTTTTTCACCCCTTGAGAATGCCACAGAAATGTCCGTCAAATTAATTTACTACAACACAAGTGAAAAGGGACTAATTTCACAGCCAGTGTTTGTCGGGAAGAGGGGAAAGGTCAAGTTTTCGTTCTCGTTTTTTTCCCCAAAATAAAATGAATCTACAAACAAACTTGTGTGAAGGGCATAAGATAAAAGAGATGGCTTTGTGTGTGAGACTTTAAGTAAAAAAAATCACATAAATCAAACAAGAAAGATTTTTTTTCTAGAGAAAAAAAAGTCTTTTTTGGCGTTGAAAAATTGGCGTTTCTTGCTTCGTTACAATGTTTCTATTTTCAAACAACTTGCCTAGCATTTTAATCATTTTCTCAAAGCCGAATAGTAAATTTCTCCTTCACTTTTTCTCCCTCAAATGTCAATCCTTCCCAAAATTTAGTCTAAATAAAGGATGTCTTCGCAGAAAGATGCTGGTCCTTTTATTTCCCATGAACTTTGCATTGGCAAATGATGCAAAGGTTTTTTCAGTCGAAACTACTTTACTTTTTTATAACTTAAAAGGTGTCTGTGGATCCAAGGATATATATAAAGATTTCTTTTTTCCCTGCTAGCCATTTTTAAAGATGGAGAGAGAAGTGAGGCTTTGCACTCAAACCTTTTTCCGCCGGAAACTCCATTGTTCTTTTTTCCTCTTTCCTCCTGCTTGGTGGCAGCAAGTCTTGATAAAAAAGTAGTTGAGGATTTCTGTTGTTGTTGTCTTTGGATAGGATAAAATATAAATTGTTCTGGAAATGATGGATATTTTAAAGACGTCTTGAGTTTTAGCTTCCTTTATGTTAAAAAAGGCGAAAGTTTCATTTCAAACTTCAAACGAAAGGCCCATATGGGAAGTTTGATAGGCAAGACATTTTGAGAAAGACATCAGGTTGGTTTTTCATCTCTCGGCGATGGACGGAATAGAGCGCGAAAGATCGATTAGGGGATTCCATTAAGACCCTAATCACTTTTCTAAGAAGGATAAAAACAGAATTGGATGGAGAAGAAAGAGAGACAGTGAGAGTGAGACTTCTTTCTCTCGTCTGGACCAATCGTGGCACACCTACACCTTCTTGCGTGTCTAATCCCTCCCCCTTTTGAGCGTGTGGGCCAGCCCGGCCCGGCCTTGCCCTGCCCGGCCCAGCCAGCCTCACTCGAGTGAGGTGACAGCTCTTCTCTGGCAGAGCCATTAATCAAGCTGACGTGCTCACACAGCCGCGGCACAATAAATCCTTTCACGTCACACCCGCAAAGAAAAATAGTTTAGACGGTACTATTGTTCGCGACACGTTGCAAAAGAAATGTTTTAATAAAAAAAAATACACCTACGTAGACTACGTGACACTCGTGAAGATCCTGCCAAACTATCATCTTGTCTATAGTGTTTCGTGTTTTAACTGATTCGAATAGAAAATGGCAGAATTTACTTTTCGCGTCTTTAGTCTTCATTGTCTAGCCCCATTTATCTCCGTCAAAGTTCCAAATTTCCTTCAGCTCAAACCACCCTTTGCGAAGTGTGTTTGTGTGTTGCCTTTTGCTTCACCCTATCTGTCTATCCCTCTAGCCAGAGAGGTGTGCGGGTGCGACTATGTTACGCAATGGGTCCGTCTCTCGTTGTTCCCTTTACCGAAAAAAACAACATCTGAACAGAAAAGATCCATCTCCCTTCTTCGTGAATTCTTTGAACAGTTATTTCTTTCATCTCTGTCTTTTTGTAGAAGAATACACATGTAGGTCTTGTACCCTTCTCTCTTATTTTTACTTCATCAAGCGATGCTTTTTCATCTGTGTACTCAAAACCTCGCGCACCGCGGTTCGGTTGACGAGATGAGATGAAGAAAATCCAAAAATCAGACTCAAACTGAAACTCAACGCTCCACGACTCACTACTCCCACTATCTGACACAGAGGATTGCAAAAAAAATACGGAGGGGGATTGGGGAGGGGGTCTCCCGGCTGCTACCCTATCCTATTACTTTTTGTCTAAACGAATCAACGCCCCCTCCGGCCCACGCATCATCGTAGAGCAAATAAGAATGACTTCTTTACCTGATAACAGTCGAGAAAAAGTTCTGACAATTTATTTGAATTTTTCGCCCTAGTTTTCCAATCAGCTTACATTTTAATTTTCGACTCAACCTGATGGAGTTGTCTGACGTGTGCTGTTTAATAGAGGCAAAAAAACTTTTACTTTTTTTTGATCAAGGTAAAACTGTCAAATGAGTTCACACAGGGTTTCAACAACGTCTGATTTTAAAATTGAGACGATCAAATGATAGACAGACAGCCCAAAATTAAATGATGAGTAACTGAAAAATGTAATGATTTTGAGCTAAACAACACTGGTTCGAAAAATTGTTACGTTACTTTTCATATCTAGGATCAAACAGATTATTTCATAACTTTCATCTACAACTTGTTGGATTTGATAGCTTGACCAGTTTGTTGCTTGGTAGACTTTTTTTTGGTAATCTGTAAGAAAGGAACAGAAATAAAATGTTTTCAAAAAAAACTCAGAGAAATCTGTTTTTTTCTTTTTTTTTCAAAAATATTTCGTGCCTAACGTTCCAAATAGACAGGGGGACATTCAATGTGCTGTCTGTGTACAAAGTCATAAAGCAATAAAAAGTCAAAGCCTAAAATGCAGAGCGAAAAAATAACTTTGATCTTTTATCCTGCATGGGTACAAGAAAAACATAAACAAATAGTCAACTAAAAGTTTCCGAAACCTCAATATTGTCTTTATGCATAAGAAGGCCAGTTTCATCAAATTGTCTGGATTATTGTTTTCAAGAGTCTTGCATTTTATATTTGGCATGATAAACAATAAACAAGTTTAATATTTAGTAAAATAAATCCTGATCTATCCATCAACTTTAAAAAGTAGAGTTTACATTCTAATGAAAAATGAAAACCTTTTCTGACTGAATACCAAGTTTAGTCAGTGAGTGTGTGAGTGTAGGTTCACGTATGTGAGCTCTGGCTTTTGATTGGGGGTTTCAGATACAAGAGTGAGTGAGTAACACAGACATAGATAAATAGCTTCAGCTGGTTCCCATGTATTGATTAGTGAGCTGGATAGCTGCAGCAACCAGCACCCCTCCTTCAATTTTCATCCCATGTTCTTCTCTTCTGCATTTATTTTATTCTTAGCTAGCTAAATATACTCACTGTAAAACGAATTTTCTCTTTCAGATTAGGGAACAAATTGAGAATAAATAGAGTTTTTTTTACCAACTTGAATTGTGTTCAACTTCATTGGTGATCAGACCATTGGTGAAGAAAAAAGGACATCTTTTTGAATATGTTTTTATCATACTTTGAATGGAAAACGTGAACCACCCACTAGTTTGTATAACCCCCACCGATGAAAGTTAATTCCTTTCAGAGCCAAACTTTCCACTGAACTTTTCAGTTTTCGAGATTTTTTTAATAAAAAAAGGATTCTTTGAGTCCTTTCTAATTTTTCATTCCCATCAAATTTTACTTTTTTCTGAAGTGAAATGGGGAGCAAGGAAAACTTTTGTCACAATCTTCTTTTGAGACTTATTTGTTTTTGGGGATCGACGAGAAAATTCTATTGGAATTACTAAAATAATAAAAGGTGGTCTGAAAATATTTATTTACTTGAGTGAGCTTCGTTTTAAAAAAAGACAAAAGAAGGCTTTCATGTCAAAATAAACTTGAAAATTATTTTTTTAACTCAAATACATTCAAGAACAAAAAAGTTTGCTTACAGCATGATATTTTTGGCTTTAACCCTCAACTCATCAAAAATATTTCCCTTCATTAATACAAAATTATATCCGGTGTTTTTACTACCGTGGTTCAACAAACAGTGTCATTTATTTTGATGTTGATCAGAAAATTTAAAATATTTTTGCATTTTTACTCCTCCATCTTCTTCCACTTACTTTCATGCCCTGAGGGGAATTGTCATCTCCGAGACGCCTGGGGATTGATCAAACACCACACACACTCCCTTACCCCCAAACACTTGCAACTACCCACCATAAACACACGCCCTTACACACATGACATATCTAAACCATGGATCCAAAAAAACGAAACGGTATGAAATCAATGCGATATAATTTATGTGAGGCTACGAACGAACGGTTCGCTCTTCTCATTCTCGATAGAGAATGATGAATCATTGGCACAAAAAATATCATCCGTTGAAAATAGAAAAAAATAAGGTTTTCCATTAACCTTGTCGGAATGGTTCAATGAAGAAAACTTTTTCCTTGTCAACTAAGGAAGAAAACTAAATCCGAAATTCTTCTTCCTCTGCAAAACCAACCTTTTCAACCTCGGTAGAAATTCGAAAGTTAGTTTTTCTTCAGTGAACCAACTATAAAGTTTAAGGTTCAAATCAATCTGAGTTGAATTCAAATAATCAAAGGGAACAATTGAACAATTTTTACTTTACTGATAGAGCTCTTTTGCAATAGATGTAACTGTAACCTAGCTTGTTTTCTAATCGACGCACATGTTCCAATCACTCCGACAATAATAAGATAAATTCTGAAGCATTCTAAACTAAGCTGACGAATCATACAATATGATTTTAATCACTGAGGACCATGCAACTGAGGTGCATTGTTGATTTGTTTGCCATCCAGAGTGAAAGATTGGTGTTGATCTGTGAAAGAACCTCTTAGATCTCAATTCTTGATGACCCATCACATTATGTAAATCAAAACTAATCATAAACATACTTTTAGAATGCTCTGGACATTTCAAGCCAAACTTCAAGACTGCAATCACCAAGGAACAGTAAAATTTTGCAGAAGTATAAACCTTACTTTTAGTATAAATCAAAACTGTTATCCTTCGGCATTTTTAAAATGAAAATTATCATTGAATTATTGAAATTCCAGATTAGTTTTCTTTCCAAGTTCAAACTGAGTCTACCATCAGTGTTCACAGAGTTCCTTGCATCAGGAGGAAGAAGAGTGTGGTTTGTGACTTTTTATTTTGCTTTTGCCAGAAAGCTTTCTTTTGGTTTGAATGTTTTTGTCTATATTTTTGAGGGTACAGACTATCCATATATCTATCAAGCAGGTTAGGTTTGCAATGTTAGTTGTTGGAGAAAATAATTTTTCAATCATTTTACAATTTATGTTGCAAAATATTTCTAGTCATGCAAATGTAAACAAATTTTTGCATAATTCTAATCATTGAAATATCATTTTAGATGCTGGACTTTCTGCTAAAGGATTCTTAAACCAAGTCTTCAATTCAATTCATCTTTTCCGAGGGGTATCTCTAAAAACTCAAACATGCTTCAATTATAGTAAATTTGATTTCAAAATGAAAAGAGTCTTAGTGTGAAATGTTAGATTATCACCCCTAGTTATGTTTGAAACTTCATAGATATACTTATACTGAAGTATTAAAAAAAACTTATAAAAATAGATTTAAAAACCCATACGTAATCTAGAAACGTAGGTCACAAATAATCTCAAGATTAATCAGAAAGTTTCTACCAACAGAAAAATCTCTACTGCTTGATCGATAATTAATTAATGGTTTGTTGAG
>Ga0194133_10011051_pt1 | contig 10057 bp, 9 predicted proteins | sample TA2KigOf40mmetaG_FD_155448 | JGI IMG/M metagenome (GOLD analysis project Ga0194133, IMG submission 155448) | Freshwater microbial communities from Lake Tanganyika, Tanzania - TA2015055 Kigoma Offshore 40m | ecosystem: Environmental > Aquatic > Freshwater > Lake | place: Tanzania: Lake Tanganyika... | reverse complement strand
GGCGTACTTCTCCTGCGCGCCCTCGTCACCCACGATCTCCGGCATGAGTTCCAGGGCGTGCTCGTCCTGGTCGGCGAAATCATCGGGGGTGAAGGGGAACTCCGTGGGCGAGAGAGCGGCCTCGGCGTTCGAGGGGATCTCCTCGGCGTCGTAGAGGATCGGCCGGTGGGCGTAGGAGCCGATCTCCAGTCCCGTGCCGTGCTGACGCTCGTACATGTTGGTGTCCATGTCGCGGACGATGGGGTACTCCAGGTCGCCCTTGGCGTCGGCGAATCTCGCAACGGGGCCGATGTCCTTCATCTGATGGACGGCGGGCGTGAGCGGGATCTGGGCACCAGCCATGGCCGCGAGCTGGCGGCTCCAGCAGCCGGTGGCGATGACGACGTAGTCGGCGTCGATCGTCCCCTGGTCGGTGACGACGGACTTGATGTGGCCGTCCTCGACGGTGAGGTCCTTGACTTCGACATTGGCGAAGGACTGCAGGGCGCCCATCTCGATCGCCTTCTCGCGCATGAGGGTGCCGGCGCGCAGTGAGTCGCAGACGCCGACGCCCTTGGTGTAGAAGCCGCCGAGGATGACGGTCTCGTCGACGAAGGGCACCATCTCCTTGACCTCATCGGGAGTGAGCAGGCTCATGTCCTCGATGCCCCAGGACTTGCCGGAGGTGATGCGGCGGGTGAGCTCCTGCATGCGCTCGGGGGTGCGAGCGACCTCGATGCCACCGGACTCGAAGAACGTGTCGAGCTCCTTGTACTGCTTGAGGCTGTCGAGCGTGAGTTGGGCCATCTCCTTGTTGTGGTCGACGAGGAAGATGAAGTTGGACGCGTGTCCGGTCGACCCGCCGGGATTGGGCAGCGGGCCCTTGTCGATCTGGACGATGTCGCGCCAGCCCAGGCGGGCCAGGTGGTAGGCGACGGAGTTGCCCACGATGCCGGCGCCGATGACGACGCACTTGGCCTTGCTCGGCAGGTTGCTCATCGTTCTTCTTCCTCTCGATGGGACTGGTCGTGCTTCAGATGGCTCGTCGGACTTCAGCTTCGAAGCCGGTGACATGGGAGGACATGACTGCGGCGGCGCGCTCGACGTCACCCTCGCGGATGGCGACGAGCAGGTCTCGGTGCTCGGCGACGGCATCGCCGAGGTGGCTCACCCGGTCCAGGGCGAGGAACCAGATCCGCAGGGCGTGCATGTAGTGCTGGTCGCACACGTCCTGGACGAAGTCGTTGTGGGCGCATCGGTAGATGTGGTGGTGGATCCGCTGGTCGAGCTCGATAAGCCTGTGCATGTCGGGCGCGACCGCCGCGGCGTCGAGGTCGGCGATGAGCTCGTCGATGACCTCGAGGTCCTCGTCGGTACGCCGCTCCGCGGCCAGGCGCGCCGCGAAGGGCTCGAGCTGCTCCCGCACCTCCGACAGCGCCGCGAGGTCGCGCGGGTCGAGCGCAGCCACGAACATCCCGCGCCGCGGGTAGACCTCGACGAGCCGCTCATGCGCGAGAGTGCGCAGGGCCTCGCGGACGGGGGTGCGGCCGAGGCCGAGCCGCTCTTGGAGTTCGGGTTCGCTGAGCAGGGAGCCCGGAGGGAGCTCCAGGGTGACGATCAGGGCCCGGATCTCGCGGTAGGCAAGCTCGGACTGCGAGAGGGGCTCCCCGAGGACGGGGTAGACGACAGCAGCCGAGGTCACGGCATAGATATATCAGTTCCGCGGGGAGTTGTACATCAGATTCCCCAAGGAGGGATTGAGCCCTCCAGGGGCGTCGATGATCTCCAGCGGCAGGCCCAGGCGCTCGGCGGCACGCTCGGCTGCCCTTTCCATGTCAGGGGTACGTCGGCCCGCGAGCCAGACCGCCCGCGCGTAGTGGCGGAAGTAGTCGTCCCGCAGTTCGGGATAGCGGTCGAGCCCGAGTTCGCGCCAGACCACGCGGTCAAACGAGAGCACGAGGAAGTCGGTGAGCACGTAGGTTCCGGGCTCGGCCTCCCAGATCGCCGTCATCTCTTGTTCGCCCGCGTAGATGTCGTAGCAGTGCCGGCCTGGCAGTCGGCGCACGCCGAGGCGCTCGCACACCTCGTCGAGAGCGCCGTGAGTGCCGCAGTCGGCGTAGCCGATCGCGATCTCGTCGTAGCGCTCGCGCAACTCAAGCATGAGTCGTTCGACCTCGGGCGCGATGCGCTCGGGCCGGTTGTGCAGCAGGGGTGGCAGTGGATGGATCGCGACGTCGGCGCCGGACTCTTCGATCCATGCCGAAGCATCGGCGCTGAGCGCACCGCAGAGGATGAGTGCCTTACGGAGGCGCCGGCGGAGCGGCGGAGCCGTTGCGCTTGGCGCCCTAGGGGAAGGCGAGCTCATCGACGAACCGGTCGTTGAAGTCGGTGCGATCAGACAGCTCGACATAGTGGATCTCGTCGAGCAGGGCCCGCGCACCGTGCCGCTCGGAGTCCGACAGGAGTGCCATCTTGGCGCCCTCGCCCGCGACATTGCCCGCGCTCACGATGCGCATCACGGGGATGCTCGGCACCAGGCCGATGCCGACGGCGCTGCGTGCCGAGAGGTAGGTGCCGAAAGATCCCGCGAGCAGCACCTGCTGGATCTCGGACTCCTCCACGCCGAACTCCTCCAGCAGCAACTTCCACCCGGTCGAGATCGCGGCCTTGGCGAACTGCAACTCGCGCACGTCGCGCTGGCTGAGCACGACGTCAGAGCCATTGCCCGACTCCGCCGCCGTGGCCAGCACGAAGAGGCGCTCGCCATCACGCTCTACGAAGCGATCGGCGAGATCGGGGCGAAGCTCCGCGATCCGCTCGTCGGAGAGGAAGCGACCGGAGGAGTCGAGGAGGCCGACACGGGCGAGCTCGGCGATGGCATCGACGAGGCCGGATCCGCAGATGCCCACGGGAGGGGCGTCGTCGATGACCTGGAGGGTCATCCCCGCGTCGCCGATGGCGACGACCTCGATCGCACCGGGCGCTGCGCGCATGCCGCAGCGGATCGACGCGGCCTCGAAGGCCGGGCCGGCGGGGGCCGCGGTCGACATGAGCTTCTCGCCGTTGCCGAGGACGATCTCGCAGTTGGTGCCGATGTCGATGAAGAGGCGCAGTCGCTTGTCGCGGTCCATGCCGGCCGCGAGCACACCGGCGATGATGTCGCCGCCGACGTAGGCGCCGAGATGGGGAAAGAGCATCGCGCGCGCCCGCGGATGCACGTGCACGCCGAGGTCGGCGGCCAGCAGGTCGGCGTACGACGCGGTCGCGAGGATGAACGGCGCGACGCCGAGGGGCTCGGGGTCGATGCCGAGGATGAGCTGCGCCATCGTGGCATTGCCCGCCAGCGCCACTTCGTAGACCGATGACGGATCGACGCCCGCCTGCGCGCACACGTCCTGCGTCAACTCGTCCAGCGTGGCCTGAGCGAGCTCCTGGAGCTTGGGGAGTGACTCGGGATCGAGCATGGTCGAGCTGATGCGACTGATGACGTCGGCACCGAAGGGCTGCTGCTTGTTGAGCATCGAGGCGACGGCGATCGGTGCGCCCGTGGTGAGGTCCATGAGGGTGGCTACGGCTGTCGTCGTGCCCAGGTCATAGGCCACGCCGTAGGCCGCCCCGGTCGTGTCGCCCGGCTCGACCGCGATGAGGTCGGTGCCGACGATGACCGCGGTGACCTGCCAGTTGGCGGACCGCAGCGTGCGGCCGAGCGTGCGCAGCACATGCGGGTCGACGCGGAGCTCGAGGTCGTCGATCGCCGCGAGCACTCGCTCCACGTCCGTGCGCTGGTCGGACAGCGTGGCGTCCTCGAGCGTGAGGAAGCGCTTCTGCACCGCCGGACGCAGGATCACCTGGCGGCCGACACCCACAGTGGCCGCCTTGGGGCGGGTCGTGAGCTCCGGCACGTCAACCTCGAGATCGCGGGTCGCCGTGGCCATGCAGGCCAGGCGCCAGCCCTGCCCGAGCTGCTCCGCGCTGAAGGCCCGCTCATCGAGCGCGCTGATCGGAAGCGATGCGTCGATGACGCGGACCTTGCACTTCTTGCATGTGCCGTGGCCGCCGCAGGTGGAGTCGACGGGCACGCCGTTCCACAAGGCGGCATCGAAGACGCTCACGCCGCTCGGCACGCGCACCGACTTGCCCGCGGGCAGGAAGGTGAGGCTTACGCGCGCCGGGCCGCTGGGGGCGTCCTCGATGGCGGTCATGCCTGAGCGGCTGCTTCCGCCGCCTGTGTGGCCGCCTGCTTGGCACGGTGCGCCGCGATCCAGGTGGCACCCCACTCGTCGTTGCCCATCATGAGGTCGGCGCCCTTGACGGCCGTGACGATCTGCGGGGTGCGGGCGTCCATGATCGCGCTGGTGAGACCGGCCTTCATCGCCATGGGCAGGAAGACCGCGTTGAGCGTGTGACGGTCAGGCATGCCGAAGGACACGTTGGAGGCGCCGAGCGTGGTGTTGACACCGATCTCGGTCGAGATGAGGTGGATGGCCTCCATAGTCTTCATCGCCAGCGTGTGATCGGCGCCGATGGGCATGGCCAGCGGGTCGACAACGATGTCCTCGATCGGGATGCCGTATTCGTCGGTCGCGATGCCGACGAGCTGTTTGGCGAGCTCGAGGCGGCGGTGCGGATCCTCCGGGATCGCCTCCTCGTCATTGGGCAGCGCGATCACGGCAGCGCCGTACCTCTTGACCAGCGGGAGGATGAGCTCGATGCGCTCGCGCTCCATGGTGACGGAGTTGACCAGGGCCTTGCCCTCGTACGCCGCGAGGCCGGACTCGAGCGCCTCGACGACGGAGGAGTCGATGCACAGGGGCACGTCGGTGAGGGACTGCACCAGGCGCACGGCGTCGCCGAGCAGTTTGACCTCGTCGACGAGCGGGGCGCCCATGTTGACGTCGAGCATCATGGCACCGCCCGCGATCTGCTGGGCGACGTCGACCTCGACGGCCGACAGGTCCTCCACGCGCAACTGCTCCTGGAACTTCTTGCGCCCCGTCGGGTTGATGCGCTCGCCGATGATGCAGAAGGGCTGGTCCGGCCCGATGGTGACGCTGGCGGTCGCGGAGCGAAGGACGGTGTGCATGGGACTCCTATACCGAGGTGGTGCCTGAGGTGGTCCCCGTGGCGGTCGCCACCGGGTCGAAGGCTGGACCGATGCCCAGGTCGCGCACTAGGCGCTCGAGGGAACCGTCATGTCGGAAGTCGGTGAGATGGATGCCGGATACGCCCCGCAGTGAGAGTGCATGGCGGCTGAGCTCGAGGGTGAGCTGGTAGGACTCCTCCGCGATCGCGTCCTTGTCCCCCGCGCCCGCGACGCGCGCGATCATGTTGGCGGGGATGGAGATGCCCGGCACCGACTCGTCCATGAAGGACAGCGCCTTGGCCGACTTGGTGAGCACGACGGTCGGGAGGAGCGCGGTCGTGCGGGTGACTCCCGCGTCGACGCAGCCGCGGACGAAGGCCTCGAGTCGCTCGGGGTAGTAGCCGATCTGGAGCTGCAGGAAGCGCGCGCCGGCCTCCGCCTTCTTGAGTGCGCGCAGCACGCGGTAGTCCAGCGGGGGAGCGAAGGGGTTCTCCACCGCTCCGACGAAGAGGTTTGGCGGCGCCTTGATCGCGCGGCCGGAGAGGTAGTAGCCCTCGGCGAGACCGCTCGCGACCTTGACGAGCTGGGTGCTGTCGAGATCGAAGACCCTGCGCGCTTCGGGCTCGTCGCCGGCGGTGACGTCATCACCGGTGAGGCAGGCGACGTTCTCGATGCCGAAGAGGCTCGCGCCCATGATGTCGGCCTGCATGGCGATGCGGTTCTTGTCGCGGCAGACCACCTGCATGATCGGCTCGAGCCCGAACTGCGACATCGCGATCGCGATCGAGGTGTTGGAGGCATGCGCATGCGCCGCCGGATTGTCGGTGGCGTTGACCGCGTCGACGAAGGGGCGCAGCTCGTCGGCAGCCTTCTCCACCGCGGCCAGGCCGCCGCCGTCGATGCTGGGGAACTCCGCGGTGACGACGGGGCGCGTGCCCTCCTCAATGAGGGTCGACAGCCGGCTCATGAGTGGAAGCCCTCGGGGAGCATGGTGGGCTCGTCGATCTCGACCATGCTCGCCCCCGGCACGGCGGAGTGACGCTCGCGCGCGACGCCCTGCCAGCCAGCCGGCGTACGCCGATCCCGCCCGGTGGCGAGGTTGAGCCACGACGAGGTGCCCTTGAGCCGGTTGTCGACCGGCGGACGCAGGTCGTTGAACTCCTCCTCCCACAGGTGCGGGTTCAGCGGGGAGTGCGAGCGCTCCTCGGCCTTGACCCAGATGCAGCGCATCTCAGGCTTGACCTCGCAGTTGCCGTCCTCGCGGACGCCCCCGCACGGCCCGTTGCGCAGGGTTTTGGGGCAGGTCATGGGGCATGTCATGCCGGTGGAGTGCAGCACGCACTGGCCGCACATCCGGCAGTCCCACACCGGCTTCTTGACCACATCCTCGAGGAGAGGGAGGAGCTTCGGCACGGCTAGCCCGCTCGCTTGGCGGCGACGAAGTCCTTGGCCTTGCGCACGGCGGTGGCGGCATCGGCGGCGTAGCCGTCGGCACCGCACACGTCGGCGTACTCCTGGGTCACGGGCGCGCCGCCCACCATGATGACGACCTTGTCGCGCAGGCCGGCCTTCTCGATCGCGTTGATGTTGGCCTTGAACATCGGCATGGTGGTGGTGAGAAAGGCCGACATGCCTACGATGTCGGGCTGATGCTCCTCGATGGCGGCGACGAACTTCTCCGGTGGCACCTGCACGCCGAGATCGATCACGGTGAAGCCCGCACCCTCGAGCATGATGTTGACGAGGTTCTTGCCGATGTCGTGCACGTCGCCCTTGACCGTACCCATGAGGAAGGTGCCAACGCTCTCCACGCCGCCCTGCGCGAGGAGGGGGCGCAGGAGGTCGAGGGCACCGGCCATCGCCTTGCCGGCGATGAGCATCTCGGGGACGAACCAGTCGCCGCGCTCGAAGCGCGCACCCACCTCTTCGAGGGAGGGGATGAGGGCTTCGAAGAGCATGCGCTCCGGAGGCAGGCCGCTGTCGATGCCCTCCTGGGTGAGTTCGAGAACGGCGGGCTTGTTGCCCACCATGGTCTCGTCGTAGAGCCCCTTGAGGATCTCGTCGGGAGTCATGCCGCTCCTGCCTTTCGTGCGGTGGGGGTGGGGATGGCCGTGCGTGATGGGCTGAGCGCGGCTGCGATGTCCTCGGCCGTGGCGCGGACAGCCCGAGCGACCGCGGGGATCTCCCGCCCGGTCAGGCGGACGCTGGGACCGGAGACGGAGACAGCGGCGACGACGGTGTCGTCGGCTGAGCGGATGGGGGCTGCGACCGCGACCAGGCCGGGCTCGAGCTCGGAATCCACCACAGCGACGCCCTCGGCTCGGACGCGCTGAAGGGCGTTGGCCAATTCGGCGCGTGAGGTGATGGTGCGCTCGGTGAGCTTGGGCAGGCGGCCGGGTGGGAGTGGCGTGCCGTGGGCCAGGAAGACGCGACCGAGCGCACTGCAGTGGAAGGGCACGGGCCGATCGAGCCAGTTGACGGCGCCGAGGAGGTAGGTCGAGTCGACCTGCGCGACCTGGCGCACCTCACCCGCGAGCGGCACGGCGAGGTTGACCGTCTCGCCTGTCTGCTCGCCGAGCGCGTCGAGGAAGGGCTGCGCGATGCGCAGCAGGTCGTCCTCCGGCCGGACGGAGAGTGCGTAGTCGGTGATGGCCGTGCCGGGCTGCCACGCACCCGCCGCGGTGCGCTGGAGGAGTCCGTTGCGCTCCAGGCTCGTGGTCAGACGCGACAGCGTGCTCTTGGGCAGGCCGGTGCGCGCGATGAGGTCGGCGAAGGTCACGGGATCGGTTGAGCCGAGGACGGCCGTGAGCACCGCGGAAGCGCGGTCCACCGCCTGCGTGCCGACCGGTCCGGCCATGACGCGCGTCCCTCCTGCAGGTCGCTCACCAGAGTTTCACGATATGGAACTTGAATCCCAAAACTGGAGTGTAGGATCGCTGGACCAAGCGGTCAAGGCGAATCCGGCCACGCACGGGGCCACGGCGAATCGGGAGAGTCGATGTTCGAGAACACGATGCCGCGCTACGAAATCCTCTCCGAGGAATCGATGGCCGTCCTGGACAAGGGTTGGCGCCGGATCGTCTCCGAGCTGGGCATCGAGTTCATGAAGCCCGAGGCTGTCGAGCTCTTTGCGGCCGCGGGCATGCGCACCGACGGCGACAAGGTCTTCTTCGACCCCGACTTCGTCCTCGAGCAGGTGGCGAAGGCCCCGCGCGAGTTCGACATCCAGGCACGCAACCCCGCCAACACCGTGCACATCGGCGGCAACTCGATGGTCTTCTCGAGCGTCTACGGCCCGCCGTTCGTGCGCCAGGGCGACGTACGCCGCGATGCGATGATGGAGGACTACCGCAATTTCGCGAAGCTCGCCCAGTCCTTCTCAGCCATGGACAGCGTCGGCGGCGTTGTGTGCGAGCCCAGCGATGCACCGCTGGACTCGCGTCACCTCGACATGCTCTACGCCGCGATGACCCTCACGGACAAGATCTACATGGGCAACGTCGTGAGCGGCACGCGCGCCCTCGACACGATCCGCATGAGCGAGATCCTCTTCGGCAGCCGTGAGTCGATCGAGAAGACCCCGACGTCCATCTCCCTCATCAACTGCAACTCGCCGCTGCGCTGGGACGACCGCATGCTCGAGGCGCAGTTCGAATACGCCAAGGCGATGCAGCCGGTGATCCTCACGCCCTTCCTGCTCATGGGCGCCATGTCGCCGGTGTCCATCCCCGCGACCCTCGCGCAGCAGATGGCCGAGACTCTCACCGGCATCGCGCTCACGCAGCTCATCCGACCGGGCGCACCGGTCGTCTTCGGCAGCTTCCTGTCCAACATCGACATGCAGTCGGGGTCGCCGCAGTTCGGCACACCCGAGTCCGCGATCGGCCTGCTGTGCACCGGGCAGATCGCGCGCCACTTCGGCCTGCCCTTCCGCACAGGCGGCGGCCTCAACTCCTCCCAGACGCCCGACGCGCAGGCGGCCTTCGAGTCGCTCATGACGATGCTGCCCACCTTCCTCGCGGGCACCAACTTCGTGATGCACACCGCGGGCTGGCTCGAGGGCGGCCTCGTGGCGAGCTACGAGAAGTACGTGATCGACGTACAGATGCTCGAGTCCCTCCAGAAGCAATTCACGCCGGTGGACTTCAGCGAGGAGGAGCTTGCCTTCGGTGCCCATGAGGAGGTCGGTGCCGGCGGTCACTTCCTCGGCGCGGAGCACACGATGGAGCGCTTCCGCACGTGCTTCTACCGCCCCTTTTTGTGGAACTCGGACAACTTCGAGCGCTGGATGCGCCTCGGTGGCCGCGACGCGGTGGAGCGCGCGAAGGAGATCTACGAGCAGAAGCTCGCGGACTACGAGCAGCCCCCGCTCGACGACGCGATTCGCGCCGAACTCGAGGAGTACGTCGTCCGCCGTCGCGCGGAACTCGGGGACTGACTCGCGCGTATCGCCTAGGGTTGCGGGTATGCCCAGGGGTTACGACTACATCATCGTCGGCGGGGGATCAGCGGGATCGGCGCTCGCCGGGCGGTTGAGCGAGGACCCCTCCACCACGGTGCTCCTCCTCGAGGCGGGACGCCCTGACTACCCCTTCGACGTCTACGTCCACATGCCCGCCGCGCTGACCTTCCCGATCGGCAACCCGCTCTACGACTGGATGTACGCCTCCCAGCCGGAGCCCCACATGAACGGGCGCAGGGTCAATCACGGCCGCGGCAAGATCCTCGGCGGGTCGAGCAGCATCAACGGCATGATCTTCCAGCGCGGCAACCCGCTGGACTACGAGCGCTGGGCATCCGACCCGGGCATGGAGACCTGGGACTACGCCCACTGCCTGCCGTACTTCAAGAAGATGGAGGACTGCCAGGCCGGCGCCGACGAGTGGCGCGGCAAGGACGGCCCGCTCATCCTGGAGCGCGGGCAGGTCGAGAACCCCCTCTTCTCGGCATTCTTCGCGGCCGTCCAGGAGGCCGGCCACGAGCTCACCGCCGACG
>Ga0194133_10011049_pt1 | contig 10058 bp, 7 predicted proteins | sample TA2KigOf40mmetaG_FD_155448 | JGI IMG/M metagenome (GOLD analysis project Ga0194133, IMG submission 155448) | Freshwater microbial communities from Lake Tanganyika, Tanzania - TA2015055 Kigoma Offshore 40m | ecosystem: Environmental > Aquatic > Freshwater > Lake | place: Tanzania: Lake Tanganyika... | reverse complement strand
AAAAGGGGCGTAGGTACAAACAGTCTCGCTTTTTTATATATAGACTAGCCAAACGGGCCCTGGCGCTGCCGGAAATTAACCAAACAATATAAGGGTACCCATTTTACGTCACACAAAGTTTCCTCTCCACCAAATTTTGCACAAACCTCCACACCAAATCAGGGAAGGTTCTTAACACAAGTATAACCCTGCCAACCTGACCCCCCCTGACCTCGGGATACCCCAAGCTCCAAAACCTAAACAGATCACTGGAGAAAAAACTTTGCGTAACGTAAAATGTTTGGATGGGTACCCTTAAAATTTTTTTGTCCCGAGCAAAAGTATAAGGAATGAGTAGCATTCAGGGAAGTGTGGAGTTGTGCAGTGGATTACATTGGGAGCTGGGAGGTCTAGAGACTAGAGGGGTTGGCTTCAAAGTCAAGACCATCAGTTACTAAAATAAACAGATCTCCAGTAAGATGTTTGAAGTGAAGGTGAGGTCTTGTTAAAAGAAAATGTTTTGCTAGATGGGTTGGAGGAGCTCATGGGGGTGAGGGTGAAGCAATGGTAGAGAAGCTTAGGGATGTGCATGAAGGTGCCAACTTCTGCAAGGGAATGGAAAATTAATGTTTTTAAGCTCTTCTTACAATACATTCTGTATGTTTCAATTTCAACCACCTTGACACCCTGGTCTGAAAAAAGGGGATTGAAATTGCTCAAAATGTGTTTATTATGAAAAATGAGGTTTTGATTTGAGTACCAAACATTTTTGACTGGGGTACACATGTTAAAGAACTGTCAAAAACTCGACACTGGAAGTTGAGTAACCAACAAAAGCCACTCTAGCGTAACATGAAAGCAGGTCAGGTGAGGTAATTGCATGAATATGAATTACATTTTTAAAAAATAATGCTCTTTACTGCCGGAAACTGGTTTATGACCTAGGGTTTCTTTTCCAATTGGAACCATCAAGCAATTTTTCAAATCTGTCTTTTGAGTTCTTGTTCATTCACTTCACAAGTTTGTTTTTTTTGGCAATGTGTTTCCACTCTTGAACTCTTGAAAATATCTCGAAAAGGGGAGGAAACTAAATCTTTTGAGGGAAATCTGGTGGCTATTTTTGAAAATAAAAATATTCGAAACCATAATAAAATTTAAATATGAAATCTAAATTCCAAAAATAATCTTATAAATCTGACATTGTTTTCTCTACAGTCCATCAGTTTCAGGATGTTAAGAGACAGAAGAGATCATGTTTGTGACTGGCAGATGGAAGCAAAATAGAACTATGGCGAGTATCTAAACTTTTGTTTGTCTTGCTCAATAAAAAAAAAATTAGGCAAAAGCACAAACCTCGTGAAAAATGGGTGGGAGCCAATGAAAATTTTCTCTTCTAAAATATTACAAAGCTTTGATTAAAATAATGTGCATCCGCTAATCTTTCTCACTTTGATGCACCGGGTGGTCTTCTCTCTCTGATGCTCTGGACTTCCAACGAAATCTTCACCTTCAGCCCCTAATTTGCGATTGTTGAGGTCATGCTCTGTCACATATTCTTGTTCGTCTAGCTCTGAATCTTGCTCGTAGTGAAGGGTATAAAGGTAGGGCAGGACGGACATTGACAGAGAGCCGTTGTCACCCTCACGAGGTGTAACAGTGACCGGAGGAGAGTTGCATGGAAAACGTTTCTTACACCAGTCGTGTTGCCGTACCTCTTTTAATGTAAATCTTTTGCTGATGGATTTGCATAACATGCCGTGTATAAGACTTTCAAGAACGCTGTCTATTTCTGGCCGAGGAACATTGAATTCTCCTTTAGCTATGTTCTCGAAAAGTCGAAAGATTGTGTCGCCTTCAAAGGGATATTCTCCAGTCACAAAGTTGTACAAAGTTACTCCACTACTCCAGATGTCAACCTTGAAACCGCTGAACTGATCCTCACCTATAGCTATTTCTGGAGGTTGAAAAACAGGCGTTCCTTGGCTCATTGTTATTGTGTCATCAGGTGCAAACAGATCCAGTTTTTCTGCCACACCAAAGTCAGCTATCTTCAAAATACCAGCATTATTCAGCAGAAGATTTCCAGGCTTGATATCCTTGTGAACGATGCGATTGGATTGCAAATATTCTAGACCCTCAGTAAGTTGAAAAAAGTAGTAGTGGGCTTGCCAGATGGGGAACTTTTTAAAAGGTGACTGCTCCAACATGTCTTTCAAAACTGCACAACAGTATTCTAGTACCATGTAGATTTTGCCTTTTTCGTCATTGTAGAAAACCTCCACCAGTTTCATCACATTATGATGGTTGAGTTGACTAATAAGCTTAATTTCTCGCTCGACATTTTCTTCTCCTCTCGGGATTTTTCTCAACTTTTTCCGCTTCATTATCTTAACAGCCCTCCTGCAGAGATTTTCTTTATCAATGGCCTCCTTCACTTTTGCATAGCTTCCTTCACCAAGAACATCTCCCATGATATATTTGCCAAGGATCTTGACTTTTTGAGCTCTATTGTCGTAAACAATATCCTGAGAGTTGACTCTTTGCACAGCCATAAGCATGGATAAATCCTCGTCATTGTCATCGTCCCAAATAATGTTGTCAAAGGGTGGCTCATCCTCGCCGACCTCCATATCAAAGCATTGACCTGACTCGTCATCATCTCCCTTCAAGATAAAAGATTGTCTCAGTTCCAAAAAAAAACTTCTCCAGAACGATTAAGCTACCTGGCGAGCATGCGAAAGCGAAAATCTAAGCTCATGAAATAGTTCTGGTGAATTGTCAAGACCGACATGAAAGTTTGCAACATGGTTATCATCGTCCATGGCAAAAAGTTGGTCCTCGGCTCAGAGTTAAGTTCGCTCATACAGGACCATCTGAAAAAATGTGAACCATCAACAATTCATTCTTTCAAAATGTGGACAATTTACGTGAATAGAATTGCTATATTTAAAAATAAAGCCAAATTTTAGGTATTGGATGTTCAGGTCTATGAAACAACCAGAGATTGAAACTACCAGTCACACCATCACAGGCCGTTTAGTCAAGCAAACAGTTTATATACCTTGCATTAGCCAATTAAACCAAAGCTCCAATCTTTCTGACTTGCTCAACAATGATGCCGCCGAAGTAAAGAATACAATTTGACGTCAAAACACCACAAATTTTCTGTAAAAAGTTAAAGTTTCACTAGAACTGTTTCACATTAAAATACAAAGCACATCATTGGCATATTTAAAAGCCCTCCTCAGCCAGGTGGATCTTGAGAGTAAGGCACTCTTAAAAAGTATTTCAATAAACTTTGTTGGGCAAACTGCAAATTCTTTGGAAGTTTAAGTGAGGTCAAAAAAGTTTTACTTACCTTTTCAAAATTAAACAAGTTTTATTTGAACTTTGCCAACTATTTCTGTTTTCATCGTTATTTCGTTTCTCGCATAAAAAGGATTCAAACACCATTCCACAGACTTCAAGATCGTTACTTGTTTTCTAATTCACAGAATTCTCCAACGCTAATAAGGTTAAATTTTGTTTTTACTTTTTTAGTTTTACTTCGTCTTGAAAAAAATCAACAGTTAGAGTTAAGTGGACAAATTGCTAGACACTCCTTGACTCCTGTACCCATAGACCAAGATTTGGTTCCAAACCTCAATCTGCAAATTACCCAGGTTATCCTTAACATGGACAACGAGCCATGGGTAGAATAATAATATGTTCCTCAGACCAAAGTTTCAGGAGGGCCTGCATACGTTCAGTAATTTATTTGTGCAGACCGTCTTCTTAATGATTTGGCCAAGCATCTTCTTGTGGAATGCCCGCTTCTGGAAAACTTTAGCTGATCTTCCAAATGTTATTCAATCAAGTAGACCCCCAACATGTGGCAGACTTTTTGTTTAATGATCCGACGGACAAACCCTCCTCCAAAGCAAATTCTTGACCAAAATAGATGACATAACATATAGTTGCTTTTCAGTTCTTATTTTAACATACACTAAACTAATTACAATCTTTAATGGCATAATTGTCATGGGATTGTCATACTCTAAAGTAAAAGAACACTAATAAATTTTGATCTGTTCATTTTTACTTTGATTCCATGACCCAAAGTTTTAAGAGGTTCTTCATCTGGTTTCTATAGTCAGGGTTACCAACATTTACAGTTGGAACAATATCGTGTTCAGAGGAAAGTTTGAGAAACTGGATGAATCTTTTGAGTTCCGAAAAGCTTGAATGCTCACTATAAGGCACTTCAAAAACAAAGCAGTCTGGAAGAGATCAGTAATTTTGTCTTTGTTTGGGGTCTACCTTCAATAGGGTTTACCTGCTCCAAGAGGCCTTACTTTCAAATTTTCTATACCACTTGACATTCCCCCCTTTGTGTGGTTCCATCCAGTGGGAATGATTGAAAGCACTTTGTTATACAAAGAACTGGAGAACATCTGAAGTATATTTAGCAAGTGAGACGGGTTTCTGCACTTTCCCATTTCAATAACATGAATCCGCGCAGATGAGGCAATACTGAAACATCAAAGTTTTTTCATTTGTCCTTTTTGTTCAATTCTTTTTGAACCGATTTCAAGAGTTTTGGTTTTACGCTTTTATGAAACAATTTTCACCTGGTTAACCTTTTTTCAATTACTGGATCCTTTAGGAGCCTGAGAGTTTTTGCTTTCTCATTGGATGCATAAATTTTGCAATCTAAAGATTCGGCAATAGCCATAAATATACGCTCCTTGCCAATGGTATAGCTGCCAACGCAGACCTAAACATTTTTGAACTTCTTTAATAAAAATGTCATTTATTTTCACTAAGTACATAATACCAATGTTTTGGGGTAAGCTTTGAGATGATGGTTAACAACTTCAATCGTTTTATCTATAACATCAGACTGCCGAGGGAAGTCATACTCTGGCTGGCAGTATGTGGTATCCTAAAGTAAGTTGGCAATTTTACTTAAACGAATTTCAATGATAAAGCAATATTTTCTTTTCAATTCGATCAATATTTAGATGATAAAAAAAATTACCAAGAAGACCTTTGACACTCTCCAGTTCCAGAAGGAAGGGTATTCTTCCATTTCCGGTGATGCCCTAAAGTCCCCACAATGCAGTATAACCTATAATTTTTATGGAATAAAGATTACTGTAACGTTGGTACCATAAGCTACTCCTTTTTCTTGGTCTATAAAATATTTTTTAGCTATTACAGTAATTTAGAAATAAAAAAAGAACTTTTTATACCTGACCAGTTATTAGGAATCGAAATAAGAACATTACTGCCCCTGTGGACCAATGAGAAAAAATCTTCAACTAAATTTTGAGCCAAATATCTTAAAAATACCTGGACAGTGATTTGCATCCAATAGCCTAGAGTTATTTTTTTTTAAATTCAGTGATCTTGTTTTATAAACTAAAAAATTGCTTTAAGAAAATTAAATTACCTGACTTCAACAGACTTATCGATGACGTGGGTTTCACTTAAGTTCAACTCCCTGATCCACTTAGGATCCACTCTAAGTTTTGATTGTATGAGACGTGAGGTCGTGGGGCTACAATAGATTGGAAAATTCTTCCAGTTTTTAGAAAGGCCACTAAAGTTGTAAGAGAATTTTTTATGTCGCATGATCATTTGAAAGCTTAATAAATAATTATTTTACCGATAGTGGTCATAATGAAAATGACTAAGGAAGTATTTTGTGATTCCATCGACTGGACCATAATCAAATGCATCAACAGCATAAGACGAGTTGGGAATTTTTTTGTAAAAAGGACATTGCTTGAGTCTTGCACTTGAGCCTTTTTGTGCTTCAAAACCTTCAAAAATAGAATAATCACTAAAAGATTGAAAACAATATTTTTTTCTTTCAGTATATAAAGTAATGGTTTGAAATTAGCAACCTGACTTCAAAGGGGATTTTACTTCAGGATGTTTTTCTTTTTGCTTGAGTGCAGAAGAAGCTGTCATATTGAAGTAAGAGGTAATTGTTGCCTGGGACCGGTGCGCTATAACATTGATAGTCTAAAAAAAATAATTTGTGAAATATTTTAATCGAACGAAGCCAAAAATATCAAATATTGCTTGGTTGGTGAGTGTTAATTAATTCAAAACAATTAAAAGGAAAGCACAGAAATTTTGCCATTTGGATGATTACTTTTTGCTTTTTCTCCTCACTTTGTGGGATTTTGATGCAAAGCTTATCGATGGAAGTTTTAGGATTCAGCCGAATTTCAACCTTCATTTCACCATTTTCACGCTCAACAGCTTTGGTCTTGAAAGCAGCATTTTCCAAATCACCGAAGGAGCTAGTCAAACTTTCACTGGAGGTCTTTTTATCAAAGTCTAGGCAAGTTAATTCCATTGATGGGTTGTCAACCTTAGAAAAGGATAATCATTAATCTAGAAGTTCATCTAGCAGTTTACCAGAATAATGTACCTTTTGTTTAAGATTATTTCCAACAGTACTCTTTTCAGGTTGATGCTCCTCTGCGCTTTCCTGCAAGTTATCAAATCATAATTTTTCAATTGAAAAACTTATCAAGACAGATATCTGACCATGAAATTTTCGCTTGCATCAAAAAATAAGTCCTCTGAGGCTTCCTCGTCAGAAGAGCCATCTTTTCTACATCGAACTTATGTTGCTTTTTTTTGTTTCATAGAAGTTCCATAAATACAAACCTTTTTTTATCCTCCCCTACTTGATTTGACTTTGATGAAATATCTGGATTTTTTACTGCATCATTCAAATTAGAAACCTCAGATCCAAACGATTCTTCCAGATGGATATCATTTAATTTACTTTTTCCAATTTTTTCACTTGATGCTGCCGATGAAGACTCACTTTCGTTCGTAAAACAACCCTTTTCCTTTTGATCAAGCAAATTAAATTTGCATAAGAAAAGACAGTTTTGTGTCACATTAAAAAGTTACCTAACTCACCTGAAAAGACCTGAACTCGGCCAGCTGCATGTGAGAATATTTTATGTAATGTACCCTTTGTCTAGAAACACTAAAAAATAATATTTCATTTCAAAAATTGTAACTCTGATTTCGACACAATAAGTTCTCTTACCATGAAAGAGAATCAGAACAAGGTGGTATAACCGAATAGTCTGTCTCCATGCAAATCGTGACATGAGTTTCCTTGCTCTAGAAAAAGGTGTAAGAGAGATGGTAAAAAGTGTGAAGAAAAGAAATGCCGTTCAGTCGATCCTTTAACCTTACCTGATACGAGGGGAGAATGTCAAAAGGTACTTGACAGATGATACAATATTTCTCGTTGTCACTCATATTATTAGACTTGACTATTTGCCTTGAGAAAAATTCTTTGATGGATGATGATCCAGAGGAAGATGTTGATCTATTAAACACACGAAACCCATGGGGGTTTCTTGTGGGAGCACCTTTTGATGTACTTGGTTGAGGGTCATCATAAAAAGACTTTTTGGCACGATTCGACGAGTCCTGAATGGAATATTTTTAAATTAATAATTACATTCAGAAAATGTACGAAAATAATTCACCTCATTGTTATTTCCTTTAAGCCTGCGCTTTAGGCTCTCATTTCTCGTTCCCATGTCTCCTGTGGGCCAGACTTGTGGTTTTCTGACCCCTAAATTTTGAACAAAAATAGATAAAATAATTAATTAAGTTCATAAAATATTGCCGCCGTCTAAGTTCGACCCACCCGTCACGTCTTAAATCCTTAATTCAAAACAAATATTTAGACGCGAAATCGCGAGGCCGCTAGCCTGAAATTGCGACATCGCTATACAAAGAAATCTGTGGAATTCGCGGTATTTTTGTCGCTAGCGGAAAATGTTTATTTATCAAATTAAACTGACAGGAGAAATTTAAACGTTTTTTTTACCAAGTTTTCCCATCTACGCTTTAATTTTTATTGTGAAGATTTAGGAGTTGAAAAAAGCCCCACAACAAGGTCCTAAAATTTGAAGTAGAGCTAAATCATGTGCCCAGCTGAGAACTCTCCTCTGGAGTAAGAGCTGGATAAGCTCAGAGGCATGATCACCAACCTTAATGAAATTCGAACCTTCAAATACTTTTCTTATTTGCCAATCTAACCCACCTGATTTCCTTAAGACAGTCTCTTAAGACAGAATTCTACTACTCTTTCTTTGGCATTTCAGGACCATATATAATAAAGTTGTTGGTCTGAACTTGTCTGCAATAGTAAATAGTCATTAATTCTCTGAATGCGAGTCGCTCTGAATAATAATAATAATCTTGTGCAGTATATAGACTCAGGCAATTCACCTTTATAAGAGTCCCGACATAGAAGTTTATGGTCACTGCAGATTACTATTAACCTGACTGAGAGTGTCTTGTTGATTTTTTTTGCAATCCAGGGTTCGAAACTTGCTGCGGCATAGCCGGGGATTGAACCCACAACCTTAGATCTTAGTTCTCAGTCAGGTGCCTATGACCTCTCAGCCATGACAACAACTTTAAAGTTTTCAGAGCCCACTTTTACTTTTTTACAAAAGAAATTCACCATTTTAGAAATATAGATTGTGAAATAACTAAAATGTAATTGTTTTAAAAAACATGCTTTCATCTGCTTTGAATGTTAAGTAAATGTGCAAGTTGCCTCTGGTTTGCCACTTGGGTGGGGTTGGAGGTTTTAGCATAACTTATGAATTTGAAATGTAAATTCCCAAGTACAGACTTCCACCCATCCCCCTACACCTCACACTATTTCCATGAATCACCACACACTATGCCTGTTTCAGACTAGAACTAAAAAATGATCTCTATCTGTTTTTAGGGGGCTCATAACTGGCCATAACCCAAGCGAAATCACCAACCCTCTAGGTTGAGAAAGAAAGCAAACTTTTGAGAGTGAAGACCCAGATATGATCCTTTCAAGATCCTTAATCTAGAGCAGCTCCTCTGTTCTTCAGGGGTCAGGTCTGGACCTTTAGCCTTATTAACCATGATATAAGAGCTTTTAAGAAATGAGGTCAAACTGCATAATATTACTGTAATTTATTTAAATTTCGACTTTGGGCTGTACAATAGGATTGTTTCTCTGCTGAAGCAGCATAAAAAATAATTTTTATATCATGTTTTTTATTTATTGTTTAACATATTTTATCCCTTTAACTTTTGTGAGATTATCAGTTGCTTGTCTATTATGGCAACAGCCTATTAAAAACGACACCGAAGTTTGAATTTGTTCTAGTGTCGTTTTCAACAAACAAACAATAACAAAAAAAAGTTTCGAGATCGAAGTGAAGTTTCAAAATTAAAACTCCGTCTAATGGACATTTGACAAAGATTCCTAAGGAATTTCCACAGCAATTCTAAACTTTTAAGACAATTTGTTCACTGTTGGTAATTCTCCAAATAAATAAGTATAACTTTGAAATTGACATCTTCTTATTTTGACACTATTTCATTCACTTTGCCGTTGCTATAGCTGATATCATTTATGTGTGATTATGAGCTCTGTGTCATAATTAAGAAACACCTTTAAAATTGATCTTCATTGGTATTGATACTTTAGGTTTATCGAAGTAAAAATGGGCGACGACTACGATCCCTACAACTCACAATTTACAGCAGAGATCAGGTTTGCTTCAATGATTTGGATTCTTATTTTCTTATCATGGCGACCATGTTATATTATAAAATTTGACCTTTTGATAGGTTTGATTCTGAGAACGAGGAACTTACTTTTTAAATATTTAGGGTTGTTGTAGATTACTTTGAAAAGTGTTATAGTTTAAAGAACTAGATGGAGTGAGAATGAGAGGGGCTAGATGTGATATTTGTGGATGAGATCTTTATTATCCAAAATAATATTTTTGAATCTCTTTAAACCTCGTATGATTTTCAAAACTTTCATTTTTATTTTCAGCAAACGGATGAGGGTACCTGATAGACTTTCCATAATAGGAGGAAGCCCAACACATGTTACATACAAGGTTCACCTTTTTCACTTTGTTGAAATGTACAAGTTAAATGTTTTTCAAATGCCATTTTTAAGGGTGGAGAATCGGAGAATTTTCAGCAAATGATGAAAGTACCAGATAGAATTTTAGTCGCAGGTATATCTCATCACGACT
>Ga0194133_10011047_pt1 | contig 10059 bp, 6 predicted proteins | sample TA2KigOf40mmetaG_FD_155448 | JGI IMG/M metagenome (GOLD analysis project Ga0194133, IMG submission 155448) | Freshwater microbial communities from Lake Tanganyika, Tanzania - TA2015055 Kigoma Offshore 40m | ecosystem: Environmental > Aquatic > Freshwater > Lake | place: Tanzania: Lake Tanganyika... | reverse complement strand
CAGTTTAATTACGTACACATTCTATCAAAAATCCCAGCGGGTAAGATTCTGGGTTGAAATATTCAGACCAAATTTGTCAACTTTAAGAAACTGATATAAGAATTTTTACAGCTGAAAAATTATTTCTGATCATATCTGTATCAAAGTATTTCTTTTCAAGTTATTTCTTTCATTTCTTTTACATTCTCGTTGACTTCAATTTGACACAGGCAGCTGCCAGGTCTCTCATTCATGCATCTTTTGGCACTTTTAGTTCAAGGTATACTTGATCTTATCAACCAGTTACAATAGATGACCACCCTCACTACGTTCTCATCTTTGAACCAACAATCCACTATATAAAGGGCTGCCGTTCTATCAATAAACAGTTCGTTATTGATTCTTTTCTTGATTGAGAAAGGTCATCGCTGCCACAGCATCAGACTTATTGCTATCTGTTATAGGAAAAAAGTTCATGTGAAAATATTCTTGACTATCCAACCTGGCCCCGGAGCTGCCTGGGAAAATTTGATAAGCTTACATCACCCATCTGGACATTTTACACTACACAAAGTTATCTCTCCCATGACCCGTTCAGGTTTTAGAGTTTGGGGTACCCTGGGGTCCAGGGTTTGGATTGGCGGGGTCATGCTTGTGTTAAGTACCTTCCCTGAGTTGGCAAAGAGCTCTGTGCAAAATTTGGTGGAGATTGGCCCGGCGGTTCGGGCGTTAAAAGGGGACATAGGTACATACATAGGTACATAGATACATAGGTACATACGTACAAACAGTCTCTTATATAGATTTTAATCTATATCAGTGTTTTCTGAAAGATATTTATCTCTGACTGAATGCCATGTAAACATTTAATTGAGTTATTGTTTTGCAATCCACTAACCATTGAATTGTAACACATCAATCATTTAAGACAAAAAAACTTTTTGATTTAGTTAAAATTTTGCAAAAATAGGTCAAGAACCTTTGTAGAGGTGAATATCAAGGCAACCCCCCCTTCTTCCTCACAATTTAGCTTGAAAAGCATATAAGTCTTGCTAATTAAGTTGTAAAACAGAAAAAAGTCGGCCATTGATCTTATCATGTCAACTTCAGGTGTTGATTATTTACATGCCAACCTTTTGATGCTTCTTCTAAACAGCATTTAAAATTGTTTTGTTGATGGCAGGTGATGTGTTCAAATGTAATGGAAGTGAGAAGAAACTTGTCGCTAGTTGGTTTCACCTCTATGACTTTGAATTCATTGAATTGGAATAGAAGTGGAGCGATCCATGACTGATGTTGCTTCATGAGGCAAGCAAATCCAGTTGTGAAACTGCTACTTTGACTTGCTTCATCCAAGCATTAAGGAAAAATTACTTCCCACATTAAAATGTGTTTTTTTTACAAATCGTGATGAAAATAAATGGATTTCAGATATAAATGCAAACTGGACAAGGACATGTCAAAAGTTAGACTTACATAAAGTCAAAAACAAATTTACATTAGACCAAAGGGCAATTAAAATGGGAATAAAAGTTTCAAAAACAGTATCATTATACTTAGCTATTTTTGTGTTTGTGGTGATCAAAATCTAATGGAATAAGTTTTGAGAAATATATTTAATTATCAAATTATTTCTTTCATTTTCACTTTACGATATTTTAACGTTAATGTGCAATCTCTGTTTCATTCCGATTTAAGTTATTTCAAAACAAGCTGCGACTTGTTTCTCATTCCCAGATCTTTTTAACATCTTTAGGGTATGTTGGTAGGACTTGATCCACAGATCAACCATCATCTGTACCGATGGTACCTTCCCCATATTCTTGATCCTGCATTTTGTACACAAAGGGCTGCTGTTCAACCAATAAACAGTTCAGTATTGATTTTTTTCTTGCTTGGAAAAGTCATCACTGCGTTTGTATCTCTACTCACACGCTCTATTCAGACCACAGCATCAGATTGGCTATATTCTATTCTAAAGAAAAGTTTTGAACAGTGTACTCTTTTTATATTTGCTTATTCAAAGTCCAACCATTAAACAAGTACCCCAGACTCCAAAACCTTAGCAGATCACACAAGAAAAAACTTTGCTTTACAAAAAATGTCCAGATGTGTGATTTAATCTCATTAAATTTTTTCCGGGCTGTGCCGGGACCCGGTTGGCTAGTACAATAACATAAAAGAGTCCTGCCATAGCTGGGTCTATGATCTTTTGCCCAATGCAAGTTTGCTTAATCAAGTTCGCCAACCAGTTTGCCAACTACAAACTTAATGAGTTTGTAGTTGCGGTAGGGGGTTGGTTGGGTCAGGTTACATTAGGTTAGGCTCGTAATTTAAAGTTGGTGAACTGGTTAGGTTAGGTTCGTAATTTGTAGATGGCAGACCGCTCAGCAAACTTGCATGGCTGGCAAACTTAAATTGGGCGAACTTGATTGGATGAACTGGTATTGGCGAACTTGTTTTGAATGAAAGATCATGGTTTTGCCGTAGCCATTTAACCATGCTAATTAATATTAACCTAATAGAGGATGCATTGTTGATTTTTTTTGTATTCCGAGATTGAAAAACTGCTAGTATGGCAGACGATTGACCCGACAAGTCAGGGTGGTCAAGTAGGTTACTTGCTGGATTTCCATCCCGGTAGCATGAGTTTGACTCCCACCCGGAGTAACCTACTCAAAAAACCATCCATTGTGCCTTAAATGACCATGAGTCACAAGGCGTGCTCTAAAAAAGTTTTTAAAAAATCTTAGATTTTAGCTCTCAGTCTCAGTCAAGAACCTTCTTTTTCAATTTCAGATTGAAAATAAAACACTTTGATAAAAAAAGCTAGTCAGAGTTTTAAAATATTTTGTGACTTTAAACAGTATCAATAACTTTAAATTGATTTATGCTTCAATGAATAAAATTTAAGCTAGAAAATGCATATGTTTCAAAGATTTACATGAAAATAAATTATGTTTTCTTGACTACTTCATTGTTGCTCTTTGTTGTAACCAAGTTGCTGATTCTTCCATTGCCTTTAAACGTATTTCTTTGTCTTCAAGAAACTGAGATGTATTTTTAATAATTGTAAAAACAAAACTTCATTTATCCAATTTAAATTTACCAAATTGTGTGCAGCATTTGGAAATGAAATAAGGTTTTTATCCTTTGATTTGGCTTTCTTGAAGAGCATTTTTGAACCTTCAATGTCACATAGGTTGTCTTCTTCAGCATGGAGAATCAGGAGCGGTAGGGTAACCTTAAATGGGTCATTCATAAAAAAATTAAGTAAACATGCAATTAAGAACCCTCCATGAGCAAGCCATGCCATAACTGACTCTAAGCTTTTGATCCTTTCATCTTTTAATTACCTCAAATTCCTTCCACAGTTTTGAAGTTAGAGAGCTGAAATTTTGCATTCAGTCAAACCCTTGTAAAAAATAGACCCAAAAGAATTTTCAATATTTTGTCTGGGAGTGAGACATGGGTTTTTTTCTACAACTGATCAAAAAAAGGACGCATAAAAGCCTAACCAAGCTTGGCATAGAAATACCCTCATATCTCTGTTCCCATTAAAAATTTCAAAAATCTGGTTCACAACTTTTATGGTATAGGTTCAAGCTGTCTGTATGCAAAATTTCAGCTCTCTAGCTTTAAAACTGAGTGATGAGTTTAAGGTGCCACACACACGGGCCAACAACATACAAAAAAATATCTATCATACCGATTTTTCTAACCTCTTGTGCTTGTGGAGGATAAAGTTTTTCAAATAAAAATAAAGTTCCTCATTTACTGTATACAATTGCTGATCAAGTCCTTTAAGGGCATTATTGAATGCCACAGCCATTGAGATTTTGATTCCTCCATGCCATCTCAGAGGGTCATTTTCCATCTGCTTAATGTTGGCCTGAAATAAAAACATTTGATGAGAACAAATTCAAAGTTTATTCTTTCTATTTAAACACAATTGCATTTCTTGGGTTTTGTAATCTCCAAAAGTTCTGAACCCTTGGGCATGTGGAGGAGTTGGAAAACAAATTTTGGATTTGGAATTGAATTCTCCCAAGGACATAAAAAAGTTTCTGACAGTGTGATCTGGAAGATGGGCAAAAGATAGAAACTTTACATACACAAGGGACGGATCTAGAATGATCGAAGGAACTCTGAGAGAGAGGTGAACAGAAGTTGGCATACAGATGGCCAAAATAAGTGTGAATGAAAACCAATAATGGCAGCCAGTTTGAAATGAACTATTTTAGGTCAGAAAGAAAACTAATAACAGCAGCCTGTTTGAAATGACTTTAACATGCAAGAAATGTTAAAATATCGTAAAGTGAAATAGAGGGAAAATACGATTATTGAGCCTTTGTTACAATTAGAAGATATATGAGCAAAAGGATATTTATTTGATTTTAAGTGACCCAGGAAGCACCTTTGAGGGCTGCAGGATGGTGTAGAGGTGCAGATAGTTTCATAAAAAAAGAAGAGGTTTGTGGTCGAATGGTCAAAGCATCAGGCAGGGAGTCTCCAGTTCCTCCAGGCAACCCTTGCCCCTGGGTTGTCTTGACAGCTAATTCCCAGCTTCAGTATGTCATTGAAAAAAAGGGGCATACTTTATAGAGTCAGGGGGGTCAATAAAGTAATTTGCTGGATTTCCATACCAACGGCCTGTGTTCAACTTCCACCCGGGCAAAATAATCATGAAACCACCTAATGAGCCTCAACAATGTTCTGTGTATCGTAACGCGCACTTTCAAAATTGATTTAAAAACTTTAAAAAGAAGTTAATCTTTATGGGTTGAACAATTGTTATTTTTTATATAACTTGTGATAACCTATGGTCCTCAAATCTGTAGGAAATAAATTATGTTACCACATTTAAACTGAAATGATTTTGATAAGGAGTTAGGATTTCTTTGGCTGGATTCTACAGTTGAGTTTATTCATAAACATTAATTTTAAAGGAATCGAAAAGAAATAGATATTGTCCATTTTATAATTCAATAAGTTTTCTTTTTACTAGTACCTGATCGTGAGACACATCCTCAAGATTTAAGTTTACATAGACATAATCCGGGATGATCTTATTGGCAACATTTGCAAGCTGAAAATATTCAAAAACAATCTCACTAACAAAGACTGTTGTAATGAATTTGATGATGATGTTTCTACCATTGTGAGGATAAAAGAAGGCTTAACTTTGGGTGCAATCAAAGGGCCTTCCAAGATCAGTCCTCTAAATAACAAAATAATTTTTAACAAAAAAGGCTGTTTTAACCAATTAACTTGTATAAAAACACAACCAAATATTTTTTACAAGCTGAGGGTACCAGGCGTTTTGTTAGGTGTTTCCATTAGCTTTGAGTGTTTTTAGCCTCCCCACGCCCCTGGGGTTGGGGTTAGAGATACAAAACTAACGCTATTTTACCAACGTGGTTCAGCTGAGCCTTTCTGCCAAATTTCACTGCTATTGGGCCAGCAGTTTGGGAGACTATAAGGTACTGACATCCTGACACACTGACTCACTTTGAATTTTATTTATATAGAAGATAGAAGATAGAAGATTAATGTACTTAACTCTGCTGTCAGTGTTTGAGTTTTTCAAGGTTAATAAAGGCTCTTTTCGACAAGACCTGGTAGTAAAATAATTAGTTAGACTATATCCTCAATCTTGGATTCATATTTGACTGGATTTTTTCTGCTTGGAAGAAGAATTCAAAAAAGCATTAAAGAGAAAAGTTTTTTCAAAGATCCATTCGATTTTCCATTTTGTGCAAGTAAGTTTTTTTTTAAAAGCAAAAAGTGGTTAAAACTTTTTTTCCAAACTTGAACAAAATTCTTCCAAAATGGAAGATGTAAGATCAATATAGAACTTTCAAAAGTAAAGTTCTTCATTAGAGATCTGAATTTAAGAAATTTACAAATTTGGGCCCTCTTTAGATAAGAGTGTCCTTTGGAGAAAATCAGGTACTTAAAGCAAAGTATTTCATCTCTCCTAAGCTTTTTAAAGTGCTTAAACTTAAAAATATACCAAGGATTTTGAAAATATTTCTCACACCTGAAAAAGTTCTTGTTCTTAAGGACTGCTTTGAGTGCAATAAGTCCTCCCATTGAGTGTCCAAAAATAAAAAATGGCAAGTCCACAAAACGTTCCTTCATCTTGGCAGAGTGAACAAACACTTCTTGAATATGCTGGAATAAGTATTAAAAAATGTGTTTGTTCAGTGGACAAATAAACTTTCATCACATTCTTGAACCAAGCATAAACTGAGATTTTTTACTTTTACTTTCAAGATTGTGGCTAAAATGCACCCAAATAGATGGAATACTTTCTTAATATCCTTCCCATGTTAGAAAGTTACCTTGTTTAATAGATCAAATTCCTTTTCAATATATAGGAAGACTCAGGCGATGTAAATGCAAGATGAACACCTTTTGAAGAGTCCTGTTTATAGCCAATTAATTATGTCCATGGTCACTGCAGATTACTTTTTCCCAGACTGAGAGGGCCTTTTTTGTAATCGGTATTGAAAAATAGCTGGCAATTGCTGGTAATTGAACCCACAATTTTCCTTAGATCTCAACTATTAGTCAGGTGCCTATAACCTCTCAGCCACAGCGACCCTTAAGTCAGTGCTTCTCTTTACCAGGATGTTATCTTGGGATACCTTATACCCTTTCCACCCATGAGAAAATTGGAATTCAAATATCAGTAATTCAAACCAAATAAACTATTACAAGTTCAATTTTGAGTGATTTTGACTTATGAAAGCCTAGGAATGGCCTCTGTCATTACCCCTTGCTTTTTCCCTCTTCTTACATTCACAAGTTAATAGACTGAATTTGAATTTTACTTTTTTTGTTAGCACAAAGATTTAATGTTGCTGTATCTTTTCATGATGCATTATGCAAACTACATGCAAAAGTTTTACTAATAGTGCATCAAGTTTTTGGCACTTTGCAAAGCTTTGTTGTTTATCAAACCTTGTTGCAACATGTACTGACAAAATCTAATCTTTCAACATTGATTTACTTGAGAAGCTTTGTAGTTTATTCTTAGAGAACTAGCTTTTAACTCACATCAACAACTAAATTTCGCACCAAATAGCTACCTAAAGATTGGTTTTTATGGTTTCATCCACAAGCACCACTATTTCATTCATGTAGACTATCCCTGAGAGCGTTGACCCAGTTGAATATTGAATTAAGCATGACAATCAGGTAATATCTGTTTATTGTAAACAGACAAGAGATTAAGTAAAAGTCAGAGAGGAAATGTGCGATGGGGAGAATGTACATAGGGTGAATGAACTAGATATTTCTAAAGCAGGAGAGAGAGTATCATTAAAAGGATGTAGCTTAAAACACAGCACATTCCTGAAATTGAAAATTCTTTTAGGCTTGCAGTGATAGTTGTTCCATTTTTTTCATGCATAAGTGAAGGCCAGCATGCCTTTTTTGGTGCATTACAGACCTTTTCTGGCTGAGATATTTTAAGCTTCTTGATGTTTTTACCAACCCGAGGTCAGAAGTCGGTGCTTGGGATTGGAGGTCAGAAGTTGGTGCTTGCGATTGGAGGTCAGAAGTTGGTGCTTGGGATTGAACCACTCACAGTTCAATCCTTAGATCGAATTCCCAGTCAAGTTTCATCCCATTTATCCCAAAGCCACAAAATTGGCAAGATTATTGATATCTTACTGAGAACAATTTAGATAATTTCAATTCTTCCTTGCCCATTGAGTATGTCATGTAAGTTATATACTTATATAGATCAGCACTTTTTTAAGAGTCCAATCCAAATTAGCCTTTGAGTAATGCCTTCACTGAAGTTTCCAAAATATTAGAAACTAGTTAATGTAAGCATATAATGGCTGCTGAGATAGTTTTTACCAAACCCAAGCACGGGTCGCTGTGGCCGAGTGGTCATGGTATCAGGCTGGGAATCTGTGTGTCCTGGGTTCGAACCCTGGCGGCTCAAGGCAACATTTGACCCCGGGTTGCAAAAAAATCCAACAAAAATATTCTATGCTTTTAAGTGTGCCTATAATGATTTATTTTGCAAGGCACACTTTAAAAAAAGATTAAAAAAATACTACTGTAATTGCAGTAAATAAGGAACCCACCCAGCTTTGACCAAGGTAGTTTTTGCCCCTACGAAATGATATTTTTTTGACCCAAAGGTTAAAAATTGAAAATTTGGGGAATTGGGGATTAAATTTTGCAGAATCAGAGTTGGCTGACCCTACCCAACCCCAGCAACAAAAAAATTATCAAACCCAACCCGCATCCATCACTGGATGTTATGCCTGAATGGCCAGGCACAGAACCCACAATCTTAGATCTCAATTCTTTGTCAAGCACCTTTGATCACAGTGGTCCTGCAAAAGCTTTTTATATGTACCTCATCCAATGAGTCGATTGTTGCTCTCTTTCCCTCACTCAGACCATGTCCAAGATGATCATGGGCAAAAGCAATCAAGTTCTGCTTGGCAAGCATCACACCAAAGTCATCATAGTAGATTGTGTGCTCAGCAAATCCATGACAGATGAAGACAACACCCTTAAAAAATACCAGCATGAATATATGATTGGTTTAGAAAGCCAAGATGTTGATGTGCTCACCAGGGCTTTCGATTCATCTTCAGGAAACCAATATCTTGCAAACAACTTCATTTTGTTAAGGTCATTTTCGATATAGAAGCTTTCTTTACGACATCCTGGGCCTCTGGGCAATTCTGCATTTGAGTCCACTGGTATGTTACTGGACATTCTAAAACATATGATAAATTTTAGATTTCAATAAACAATGCCAAAATCAGGAAACATTTCCTTTTGGTAAAGTCAATTTTTCATTCATCCAAATAACTGTTTTCTTTCCCAAACAAAAGTGAGAAAGTGACTTAATTCCACTATTTTGGGCAGGATTTTATAAAATGAAAAGAAGTGACATATTTATTGTCAACTTATGGCAGGTTTCCCATTTTTTTGTCACCTTTCAGAAAACTGATTTTCCGTCTCAAGTTTAAAATACTATTTTTACTGTATCTTTTGACAAGTCGCACTTGCTTTGTCTCTAGTTACCTTAAAAGGTGAGCCTATTTTCGGTTGGGTTGTTATCCCTGATGAGTATACAAGTGGAAAGCTTTAAAAGAAGCATTGCTGTATCAAAGGAATCACTTAATTTTTCTGAATGAGAAACTAAAATCCAGGCTGCCAAGTAATTATTCTGTAGACAAATAAAGGGAATGCAAACACTTTATTTACAGAGGAATTCAGAAAATTTCATGTTTGACTCTTTTTCCAGACCTTATACTAGATTTATAGGTACAGCTTTGAGCTGAGAAAACCTTTACACTCATTTGATTTAATCTTAATGGAGAATACAATAAATAGGATTTTTATAGCCAGGCTAATATGGAATTGCGTAATTCAATTGAGGGAGCTGATTTTGAGACAATGGTGGCAAAATGATTAAAGCAGTTTCTGCATTAAAGCTGTAGACAAGACCTCGCTGCAAGACCCCATATTGCCCAAAAACCATGAGAATATGTTAAAATGGGTTTCCAGTAGAGGTCAGGACGGATTTTAGCTGCTCGGGTAAGGTGAAGTAGGGTCAACCTTCTTCGGGTCAGGTAAAATAAGCCTGCATTAGAGCCGGGTTGGACCCTTTCTTACTGTGAGTCAAAAGTATGCTCAGGTCGGGCAGTGGCCCATCTTTGGTTCCCAGTCAGAAAAATGTGACTGGTGGCTTAAAACAATCCTGACATGCAGTAAATCTAGATGACTTTACAATTGCTTAAACTGGATGCCTAATTGAAATCACTTTTGACAATTTATCAATATATCATTCTATAGTAAATTTTCTAAAGTTAATGTCTATAACCTAAAGGACAACTGCTAGACCCTGGGTTCCCAGGCATGTTTAGACCAAATTTAACTTTTCTTGAATACCCTGATTATGTTCATGATTTCGTTGAGAGCTTAAAACAAAGGATGAGTGAGGCTGGTGATCATTTCAACCCCCATGAGAAGCTAGAGTTTTGCAAAGTAATGCTTAGAACACTGATGGTTGAACAATCAAAAAAGTTCAATCCT
>Ga0194133_10011046_pt1 | contig 10060 bp, 9 predicted proteins | sample TA2KigOf40mmetaG_FD_155448 | JGI IMG/M metagenome (GOLD analysis project Ga0194133, IMG submission 155448) | Freshwater microbial communities from Lake Tanganyika, Tanzania - TA2015055 Kigoma Offshore 40m | ecosystem: Environmental > Aquatic > Freshwater > Lake | place: Tanzania: Lake Tanganyika... | reverse complement strand
TTGTTTGTCGAACATAACATATTGCGACAATGCTTCGCGTAACCCTGAGACCATTTTCCCGTAACCGACTTTGACAATATCGACGCCAACAAGGTTCAGGTATTTGGTAGTATGCCCGTCTCTACTTGCCATGATTCTTGTGCACGCCTTTCCACCTCTGCCGCACCGTCGATACGTTTAGGTTGCAAACCGTTTTTCCTTAAACGTTTATAGGCTGGCATATCTTTCTGCCAACCACGTTCAGTTTGATTAGTTGCCGCGACCCTTGCACCTTTGGATGTGGTGCTATTTGTTCCCATTCTTATCCCAGCGATTCGACACCCGAAACATCCTTCGATGTCCAGATTCGGATGTGTTTCCCTGTGTTTCATGTGATGTACGCCCCGTATCCTTCTGCTGTTAACGTTGCCGCTTCGTCTGATGTGATTTCTGTTGCGTGCCCACCATAATATATTTTCGAGATTGTTGCTGCATCTGAGGGCTGGTTCTCGGTGATGGTTCCGTCTGTCAACAGGAATACGTTGCGTCCACGTGGGCTTAACGCCACATGTTTACCCCATTGGTTCGCTAACCGTTCGCTGGCTGCCAAGTATTGTCCGTCCATAAATTCTCCGACTATGACGGGTGATACAAAGTTGTCCGTTGGTGGGTTGAATGTTGGCATTATGTGATGCTCGCTCCGAATCCTGCTGCTGTTAGTTCTGTTACTTCTGTGTCGTCCAAGAAAATGTCGTGCCCGCCGTAATACACTTTTGATATTAGTTCTGGTCTGCGTGGGTCGGTTGTTTGATATGTGTTGTCTGTGAGTTTATACAGGTTGAATGCGCGTATTCCTTGCGGGGTGTGTGCGAACAGTTTATCTGCGTCGGTTTCTGGGTAGCGTGCAGCGAACGAGTAGTCGCTTGTGATGCCGATACGGAAGATGTGGGATTTGGTCCAATCCGCTGTGCCTGTGCCTGTGCCCGACCCTGTGGCTGTGCGTCGTTCAATGCGTGCCCCAACACCAGTCTGTGTTCCCGTGCCTGAGCCTGTAGCGGTGCGAATAGATACCAGTAGCCAGTTACCTGTTTGTGTTCCCGCACCCGAACCTGTTGCGGTACGGATGTTGATAACCAAATCGACGGCTGTACCCGACCCGACACCCGAACCTGTTGCGGTTCGTGACGGGATTTGCCCAAAGAAAGCGCTACCTGAACCTTCGCCTGAACCCGTGGCGGTTCGTGGTGCGATATGCAAACCTGTCGAATCGAACGTGCCGACACCTGAACCCGTAGCAGTACGAACAGCAACAAGGATTCCTACCGCGGTAGCACTACCAGTACCGTCACCTGTCGCGGCGCGGAATCTAACAATGTTTATTGAAGAAGAAGCAGTACCTGAACCTGATGCTGTAGCGGTAACAGTAATGACTGCACGGACACCAAGATAGAAACGTCCACCCGTAAGATACGGGAAACTGAAATCGGTGAGTTGACCTAAACGTATTTGAGCAGAGCCAGAAGCAACCCCAGATGTGCCGTCACCTGCGCCTGTCGCTGTGCGTTGTACTACATGAAAGTATGTTCCACGGTAAAACGGGTGTGTGTCAACAAACGGTTCAACGTAACCTGTGACTGCTGTTTGTGCCATAGGGTTTACCCCCTACGACTAATCGAGAGACAGCGTAAGCGAAGTGATTTGAAAAGTATCGCCAGCGGTCACAGCAGCAGACGACGACAAAGCACCAGTCCACAAAGCGTTGCCCGCAGTTGAGTTATCCCACAATGACCAATGCGTGATTGTTTCTGTCGCTGCAACGTTCGTCCATTCAAGGGTTGCGTTTGTTGCGATAGAACCTGAGGAAGCGGCAGCCCATGATGCGGATTTGCGTGTTGTTTCTGTTGCTGCGTTCGATGTTGCAGCCTCACCTGGGTCGCCTGTGTGAAGTTTTACGTACACGTTTGTTGGCATAGTCCAAGCGGTTTTGCCTGTGGTGTGTTCCAAAATTTTTAGTTCGGCGTAGTTGGAAATGGACATAGAAACCTTTCGTTACCAGAAGTATAGCAAAGCCCCCGCCTTTCGGCGGGGGACTCTACTACTTGTTAATCAATTATTGAAATTGATTAAGCGGCGTTGTCACCGATGCTTGAAGCCGATTCGATTCGACGAAGCGAAGCCTCGCGGAAGCGACCGTAGCCACCAAGCCAGTACCAACCGAGTGGTTGCAAACGCATCAAGATGTCTGTGACATTGCCACGGACAATCTTCGGGTTCGCACCATTGCCGTCTGTGACGCTGAACGCCTTAGCGAGCGCCTGACGACCCATTACGTGTGTGCAATAGGCGTCGATGGTTCCAGTTGTGCTGGTTCCGTTCGAAGCGTTAGCAAACTTCTTGGCTCGTGGTGTTTCGATGAAACGTACCGACTCAAACTTGCCGATTTCACCGTTGTAGATACCTTCTGGGTTCACGTAGTTCGCTGGTGTGCGCCATGATGCTACGTCGGTATTTGAACGGAAGTCATACGACACGTCTGGGTGAATGAAACCCATGTATGAACCTTCGAACGTTGCGACGTTTGCGCCGCGAAGTTGTGCGACAACTTTGCGTACATCGTCTGCGTGAAGGATGTCATCTGTCTGAATTGACTCGCGGCTTGTTGGCGTCGTTGCGCCACCTGTTGCGTAAATAACGTTGGTTCCTGCGGCGAGAACGTCACGGACAACTTGGTCCATTGAGTCACCAGCATTGTAGCCGATGATGTTCGCTGCCGCCGAGTCAACATCCAAGAATGCTGTGCCACGGAGTTTCGCTGTGGTTACCACTGCGTTGCCGTATTCGTTCAGAGTTACAGTTACCTGGCTGTCTGAGAGCGCCGTCGGGGTTACGTCAGTTACTTCGTTCAACGTGGCTGTCGCTGCCGCGATGTCTGCGAAGATGGTGAATGTGACACCAGTTCCAGGCATCGCCTGTTGTACTGGTTGTACGTCCGCTGCCTGGTCGAAAAGGAGTTCTGAACGCAATGCGAAATACGCAAGACGGTCAAACGCCACCTGGTCAACCGACAGAGACGAGAGTTGGGTTTCGCCTGCCATGATTATTTATTCCTTTTGTTTTGAGGGGGATATTACTGTTGTTGTGCTGCCCGTGCCTCAGACAAAATTTGTTCTACTTCTCGTGGCGAAGTTGCTTCGTTCAACCTGCGTGCCCAGTCAACTGGTGGTTGGGATGTTTGGCTTCCAGCGGCGACTTTGTTGGTTCGCTGCCATGCTTGCATCTCATCCGCAGTTGGCTGATTCTGGGGTGGACTAATCAATTGCGCCTCTACAGCAGCCTGACGGATTGCTTCTGGGTTTAGGTCGCCGTCGTATGCTTTGACGAAATATTTTGTCATTGGTTGAAGCGGGTCGATACCTGCTTTAACAAATGCCAATTCTCGTTTCGCTGCTTCGGCTTCCGCTACTTGCTTTCGCAGTTCTGCGGTTTCCTTTTCCAGTTGCTTCATCCTTGCCCTAACTGGGTTTCGGGTTTCGGATTCTTCTATCTGGTCTTCGCTGTCGTAGTTGTCAAACTCTGACATATGGCACTCTCCGTTTCTGCCCACATCACACCAGAGGTATGTGATGGCTGCTATTGATTTGTCACCCCGAATTGCTCCGCACAGACTGGGGGATTCCTGTGCAGGTTCCTACTTAACGTATCACGTCAAATAGTAGTGAACGTTTATGGTGTTGTCAACTATTTGGTTATTTGATTGTTTGTAGGCTGACTTTGCCGCCTGCTTCAAATGCGCCTTTGCGTCGTCGTCGGCGTGTACCTATTCGTTGGGCTGCTGCTGCGCTTGTGCCGAGTGTGCCTGCTATGGCTTCTTCTTGGGTGATTTCTTCTTCGCCCATCAATGGTCGGTAGAGGCTTTCTTGTTGTTTGTATGTTGTAAATCCTGCTTGGGCTTTGGCTTCGCTTACGCCTTGTCGTACTAGTTCTTCTGCGGTTTGGGCGGTGAGTCCGATGCCTGCTTGTTTGCGGGCTTGTGCTGCGACTTCGGCTGCTCTGGCTGCTCGTAGGATGTTGTCTTGGGCTTTGGTTGGGTCTACGAAGAATGCTGCGATTGACCCATCATCAAGATTGTATAACGTTTTAAGTTCGTTGATGACTGTCGGGTCAGCGTTGCGTACAGCCTGATAGCCCTGGGTTACTCTGGCAAGTATCTCATCTGGGGAGATGTCGTTGATGAGGAAGTTTTGTAGCGATGTCGGGTCGTCGTAGAAACCTGCTGGCATTCCTGAGTCACGCAAATTTTTGCGATACTGCGATTCTAAAAGGAGCGTTTGGGTAACGGAGTAGACGGGTTTGCCTGCTGCTCGGCGTGCTTCGTTTGCCGCGAATCGTCGTTTGAACGCTGGTGATTCACGTAGTTGGATACCGATTTCGTCGACGGATGATGCGCCTGTGATGGTGCGGTTGGCTAGGGCTGCACGGATTTCGTTGACTAGTTCGGGGTCGTCTAACCCGTAAAACTTGAGGGTGTTTGTGAGGATGGTTGTGGCTGTTTCATTGCTGTCTGATGGCACAACCGAGGTTGCACGACTATTACCGCCAACATTACTACTGACAACAGAAGCACCTGGGAAAGCGTCTTCTGCTCCGCGCTCAGCAAGATTGCGGGCTTTGCCTTGCTGAATAAGGATGTTCAGGGCTGCGTTACGTTGTTCAATTGTGCCTGCACCAACGTTTACGCCCGCTTGAAGGTCACGGATATATTGTGATGTGGCTGTGTCACCGTAATAACCGCTTGCTTCTGTGACAAGGTTTGGGTTTACAGCCGCTGGCGTGACAGGTGTTGTAAGAGGGCGACCGCGAGCCTCGGATAACGCTCTTAAGTCTTCTGGTGTCATTGCCATTAGAGAATCCTTCCGAATGCTTGAGCGATATTAGCCGACAAAGCACGAGCCTCATTTTTGGCGTTATTGGTTTTCTCCCAACCATATTGCGGGTCGGTGCGTAACAGTTTTTCCCATTCGCTGTTCGTCATCAAACGTTTCTTGCCTTCTTCACCGAACGTTACTGCTTGTTCGAATGCGCCCGTGGACATGTCGATGGCGTTCGGGTTCAATTCAAGTAGGCGTGCCGCCGTGGTTTTGTATGCGGAAGCAATGCTTTCCAATGTCATGCCCTGGTCTAACAGGTTTGATAGATGACCGTATCGTGTTTTGGCGAACTCTCTTTGTTGACGTTCGTAGTCGGCTGACAGCATTTGTCCTGTCAAAACTTTTTCAATATCTGAGTCTGCTGGGTTTGTGTTGAAGAACGCTTTGGCGATGTTTTGCGTGCTGATGTAGTCGGCAGATTTTCTGGTGCGTTCTAATGCTGTCGGGTTGATGTAGTTGCCTGCGTCATCTTTTGCGAAGACTTGTTCGTAAACTTTTTGTTTTAGAATTTCACCTTGATACCCGAAGTTGATGGAATCTGAAACAAATTTGGTGAAATCAGTACCTTCAAAACCCAGTGTGCCCACCAAAGATTGAATAACTTTTAGTTGTTTTGATTGCGATATTTCTTTATAAAATTCTGTGCCTTCTAATTGGGCTTCAAAACGTGCTCTGCCTTCTGGTGTTTTGTATGATTCTTCGGCAACGGCTGTGCTAAGAACCTTGAACAGTTGAGGGTATTTTGCTCGGTCCAGGTCGAGTAGCCATGCTTTTGCTGGGAATTGTTCTCGAATTATTGTTTCCCATGCGTCGCTGACTGTTGCTGTTTCTGGGGTTTTGCCTGCTGCTACGGCTGTTTTGTATTCTTTGCGTAGCATTTCACGGTTTTCTGGGGTGTTTTCTAAACCACGGGCAGTAAGTTGTGCATTGACAAACGCTGTTCTTTGTTTTGCATCAACTACTGGGATGGTTACAACTGGTTCAGTGGGTGCAGGTTCGTCAGTTAATGTTGGCGTTACTGTTGTGCCAGGTCGAAGTTCACCAGTTTTCATTCGACCAAAACGTGCTTGTTCTGCACGGTCTTCTACTGGGGTGACAGGGGTTGCAGCCGCACCTCGTTGTGCGGCAACACCAGATGGGGGTCTGGTTGTAACAGGTTTTCTAAGTGCTTCAGCAGTTGTTGGTGAAGCCGTGACATCACGTTTAGCCAAACCCATTTCCACCGTAACTGTCTTGGGGATAGTAAGTCCTTTATCTAATGCTTTAGTTTCGGCTTGGTCCAAAATTTTTAGGGAAGCGAAATAGCGGTCGCGGTATGGTTGCGACGTTTCTGGGAACGCCGTAATTTCTTGGAGCATTTCGGCGTATGCACTATCGGCGTTGGATTGTGCTGTTTCTAAAGCAACCTGCAACTTGGAGTCAGGGTCTTTGGCTCTTTCTGGGGATGGGCGGCGGCGGTCAATAGCGTTTTTGTATTGGTTGTTGACTATTGTCAGGTTTTGTTCTTGTTTGATTGCTTCGTCAAGGGTTAATGTTTCGTCATCCAAAACAACGTCGATACCATCTGTTTTCGAAATGGCGAGTCTTAGGTCGTTGCGACGTTGAGCAATTTCCGAGGCGGTTTCTTGTATTTGTTCGAGGGATTGTTTGGGGAATGTGTCGCCACGAATTTTTGGTTTTTTGAATGTTATTTTTCGTATGGCGTCTGCGATGTCTGTTATTACACCCCAGTCTTGTGCTGGTGCTTTGTCTGAAATTTCTCCAGCAAGCCATCGTTCGTAAAGATATTGTTTTGTGGCTTTGGGCGCAGTAAGGTTTTTAATCCATTGCGGCATTGGTTTTTGTTCGTCAGCCATTATGCCTGTCCTTTAATCTTTCTATCAAGAATGTCGAACAAACTTAAAGCACCAACCGCTTGGGCTTCTGGACCGAACTGCTGCTGAACCTGCTGCTCGGCGGCAACATCAAGACGTGGGGCTTTAACACCACCCATTGCTTCGGTGATTTCCATACGCTCATAGGTTCTCACGAACTTTTCAATCTCGTTCGGTGACAGGCTGCGTCCTAATATTTCTTGGGTTGTTTTTTGTAGCACGGAACGGATGTCTTGTTTTGCTGTGGTGCGAATAACTTTGCCAGTACCAAGAACAGGTTTAACTTCGGACAGAAGTGTTGGCAATGCAGCATCTACGGTCAAGCCTTTGGAGTTTGCGTAGTTTAAGAACTCTCGCATCACGGAAATGTCTGTGCTGTCGAATCCTGTTCCGCCTGCTGCTCTGCCGTTTTTGCCGTATAAACCGATTGATGCCAGTTTGTTTTGTAAATCTGTTCTGTCTATTGGTGATAGTCGTGATAGTTCGCTGACTGCTTCACCGTCTGGGTCGTATTGTCCACGGGCGATAGCACCCGATTTGTTTACCAGCCCTTGACCGATGTAGCCTGCGCTAATATTGCGTTGTGTTGGTGGTCCTTGATATCTTCCGCCGACAAATTGTTCTGGCATTGTGGCGAACTGTTGTGGGCTTACGGTAACTTGTCTTATACCAAGTTCAACGTCTGGGGCTAAACCGCCAGATACTTTGGGCGCGATAACTGGAGCCTGTGCAGGGGGTGGCGTTACTGGTGCGTTAGGGTCTGTTTGTTCTGTGAATGACATTAATCTACCTCTGCCGCAAGTTTATCTTCAAAAATTCTTGCGAATTCTGGGGTTTGTTGTACGAGCGTTGCAGCAATACTAGCCAACCAATCCTTTAGAGGCTGCGTTTTTGGTGATTGGAAACTTGAATAGCCTGCCGCTGCTGCATTCGCTAATGCTTGGTCGCGGGCATCCAAATATTGTTTGACTGCGTTCGCTACATCGTTGTCGGCTAAACGGTTGTCGGTTACGGCTGTACGCAAATCGTTAATAAAGTTGGGGAATTCGCCTGGGTTGAAATCGGCTTTGACAGGGAACCCTGGGTATTCTTCATTAAGGAATACACGCCATTGACTTAACCATTCTCGTTGTTCTTGATTTAAAGTTGCCCCAAGTTGGTTGCGTTTATCGCGGTAGATGGCTGCACCGAGGCGATATTGGGCTGCTGCCACCATTTCTTCTGCGGTTAGCCGTTTGCGTTCACCTTTTTGGATTTGGCGGTTCCATGCCTCGAAACTGAATACGTCGCCACCTGGGGCAAAAAATCCTGCGATGCCTTTATATTGTCGCATAAGGTCGTTGTTTTCGTTAGCCCAATCGGAGAACACTTTGGTTGGTTCGATACCGCTGGTTGTTGGTTCCGTTTTGTGACCCATGTAGATAAACGAGTCTTCACCGAATTTGTTGATGAATTCTGATACGGCTGTGTCTGGGTTTTTTGTTTTAAGTTTGTAGAACTCTTGTGAGAGTGCCGAGGCGATGATGTCTCCGCCGTCTGTTTCTAAACGGAAATCGATTTGTGGTGAGGTTGGTCCCGTGAATTGGAATAGGGCGCGTAATCCTGCGAGGACTTGTGCTTTGCGGCGTGCATCGGCATACAGTTTTGCCATGTCGTTCGGGTCTTTGGTGTTGTAACTTCCGCTTTGGATTTTGTGGCGGACTACTTCTGCGTAGGTGTTGGCGTAGATTGTGCCGAGGTTGGCGGTGTCGCCTCTGATGGCTTCGATGCCTCGTGTAGCCCATTGTGGCGCGAGTGATGACAAACCTTTTTCTCCGTATGGGAGAACCATTTTGCGGACAAATTCTAATTCGGGGGTGTCTGGGAGTACGTTTGATGCGGCGATTTGTAGGACTGGACCTGCGCCTGGAAGGTTGAGGACTTGGAATGCGCCTCGGATTGGGAATTGTAGGATTGCTCCCGCCCATCCGCCGACAGGGAAATTGAAAACGTTTGTACCGTTTATCGGGTCTTTAGCGAACCAGCCTGACAGGGCGTTGTCTGGGTTGTCTGAGTCGTAGTTCGCTGCGTTGAATGCGAGTTGTGTTTTACGGATTCGTGATGGGTCTTCCACGAGGTATGAGGTGTATTGTCCGAGTGTTTCTCTGAATGCTGTGGCGAATGGTGCTACTACTCGGAGCATGTCTTCTAGGTTGCCTTTTTGTTGGGCGTTGTAAAGGGTTTGTTTGAGTTCTTGTACAGCCATCGCTCCAGCGAATTGTTCTAGTTGGGCGACCGTGCCGTCGCCTGTGGCTGTTTTTCCGAATATCTGATTGTAGATATTTTTGTTGCCTACATATTTTTCGACTGTCATATTTGCCCGTTTGCCTTCGGCGGCGAGGTCGGCGTTTAACGAGTCAACGTACCTGGCGATGTTCGCTTGCAATGTTTGTTGTTCTGCGGGGGATAGCAAATTGGCGTTGTCTGCGACTGTTCGGTAGAACGCTTGACGGTAAAGTGGTGAGCGTTCAAGTTTCTGGGTGGCTTTGCCCACCAAACTGTTGAAGAACCATTTGACGCCTGTGTCCATTGCGTTGGTGATTTTGTCAAGTTTTGCTGATTTGCCTTTGTCGATGCGGTTAGCGACTTTGACGTTTGGCGCTAGTTTTCTTTGATTACCTTTAAGGTCGATGAGTTCTCGGAGTGCTTCGCCGCCGAATAGTCCTGGGTCTTGTTCTTTTGTGGTGAATGCTTGACCTGGGGCTACCGCTTGTACTTCTGCTATGTCACGTGATACAAGCGTGCCTGGGTTGAACGGGTCTTCTACTCGGTTTGGTGTTATTCGTGTGATGATTGCGTCGTCACCGTTATCTAGTTTGACTACCGCACCCACAATTTTGTTTTGTCCCCGTTCTGCCATTACAAGGTCGTCTAATGGTATTTCTTCGCGTGGCACAAATTGGACGTCGGCTGTCGGTAAACCGTCTGCATCCAAAGTTAAACGTGACGTTGGTAATCCTCGTTCGTCGAGTAATGATTCGATTTTTGGTACACGACCATGTTGAACCACGAAACGTAATTCTTCGTCGTTGCGGACGATGGTGTTTATTTTGGCTTGTGATGCTCTGTCCAACCATGTTGTGATGAGGTCGGTGTCGTTGATGTCTGTAATTTTGATAAATTGACTGCGACCTGTTGTTGGGTCTGCGATGCGGATTCCGTTGCGGAAATATTCGACAACTGTTCTGGCGGCTTCCCTGCCTTCGTCGGTTGTTGCCAACCATGTCCTCATCGTTGCTT
>Ga0194133_10011045_pt1 | contig 10060 bp, 7 predicted proteins | sample TA2KigOf40mmetaG_FD_155448 | JGI IMG/M metagenome (GOLD analysis project Ga0194133, IMG submission 155448) | Freshwater microbial communities from Lake Tanganyika, Tanzania - TA2015055 Kigoma Offshore 40m | ecosystem: Environmental > Aquatic > Freshwater > Lake | place: Tanzania: Lake Tanganyika... | reverse complement strand
AGCCTTATAATTTTGAAGTAAATCTTTTGGTTCAACTTAGAAACGATCTCGAGACTGCTGCAACCTACTTACTCATCTTACAAGTGATACCAACTGCTTAAAAGTCTGACGAAATGCGAGGGTTTATAAAAAATGCCTGTTTTGACTTTCAGAATCTTGAGCCATCATCAGTAGCCCAAGCACATGCCTCACAATTGTTAGAAGCTGCACTTGATGCATGCTCTTGGGATCTAGCTAGAGAGCTTGTCCGTTTTCTGAAAACCATTGGTACTTTAAATAACTAAAGTTTCTTCATAGGCTCTTTATACATATTTGTTCTTTAAAGACCCTGATGACTTCGAAGAAGCACCCAGTCGCCCTATATTTTTCTCGCCTCAATCTTCATCTTTAAACTCATCAGCTCAAGAAGAAGAAATTTCTCTGTTACTTGGCACCTTGCAGGTATTTTTGCTACATTATCACTGATAAAAAGTGTCCAACTAATTATTATCGTTTCTTTTTTCGTTGTTCAACGTACATTCATGAATAAATTGTGATTAAATTAAGGTACCAAGAGGCAGAGCAACCAGTTTGAACCAAAAGCATTCTCCTAAAGACTTAAAAGAACCAGGAAGGTCCTTCAGTGAATCAAAACCACCTCAGCCTAATCGGTGAGTCTAGACTTTTATCGCACATCTTCTCATCAAAATGTTATCTGGCCATACTTTTTATTCCAGATCTCGTAAAGCTTCAAGCTCAAGTCATAAGGATCTACGACTAAATGCAGAAGAGTTTTTTACTGACGTTATTTTGCAAAGACACGCAAGGAAGTTGTTGGGGTCATTTTTGCTTCACGATTTGGTAAGGGTTTTTTTCTGAAAAAGTGGAAAAATCAAAAGAAATTTATCAAATGTCTTGTTCAAAAGGGAACGTTTGCTGCTCAGCTCAACTTTCAAATAGTGGGATGGCTGAAAAAAGAAAAAAGCTATGTTTCTCTTCTTGACAATTCTGTGCAAGCTCTGCGTTGCCTACATGCTGACTTCCAATGGCCTTATCCAATTTTGGTCAACACTTCTCTAGTAAATTTGATATCATCAATTATTCAAAAAAAACCTTCATTTTATTCAACTTTTGATTCATGATAGACTTTTCCCAATTCTTCTTCTCCATCTACAATGAGCAAATCTCCAGTCAGTTCTGCAAGAAATGGATCATTCAATAGCTCTGGAGCTTCGGTCACTGGGAATCAAAGAGAATCGATGGAAAGAAGCAGTTTGGTTTTGGTATAAACTGAAAATAGAAATTTTAGTTTCCATTGGTAAAAAGTGCTTTTGATTTTAGGGAGACAAGTTTCGGTCTCTGAAGCTCGACAATTTAGAGTCTTTATCCACCCGAGTTGCTCATAAAGTTAGTGATTCAGGTTATGTATCCCATGCAACAGAAGAGCTTTCATCAGATGTCGCATTTCAAGAACATGTTCAAGCTTTTCTTAAACCCAACGAATTCAGAGGTGATTAAAACATTTGATTAAACTAGAGATAATTAAAGCTTGTTTCTTGGAATAATTTTTTTGCTGCTTTTTGGATTGCAGAAGACTTATCTCTAATGAGTGAAGATGTAACATCACTATCTGGACCTGATGACCGAATTGATACTCAAAGTTTGCCGGATTGGTTGGGTCCAAATAGTTCTCATCCACTCGAAAATTTTCAAGAATTTTCATCAAGGGGATCCCAAAAATCTGAAGTCCAATTACGGTTTGTGCTCGCTTTGTTTCGAGCAAATACTTTCTTATTTGGATCTTTTAATATTTTATTTTTATTTTTTAAATTCAGATATCTCTTCCAAATCATGCTAGAATCAAATTATTTCGAAATAGCTGCAATAATATCAGTTTTACTTAGAGATGCACTTTCACTAGTCAGGTGAATGAATGGCTTATTAAATGATTTTTCAGCAGAAATAGTCCCATTCTAAAATTCTGCTCTAATTGTAGAGTCACGAATGCTGCAAAAATGTCTCCGGAAATGAGTTCTGTGTCGCGATTGTTCCAGAGTTTGAAAGCTGTAGAGGCTTGGGCACAGTCTGAATGGTGAGAGCAATACAAAAATGAAAATTTATGGATATCTTTAAGCAAAAAAACGTTTAATTATTTTTCTAGTCATGGCTACGCTCCTTTCTTTCAAGTCATACAACCTCAACTGAACTCTTTGAAAACCCTTCTAATGCAAAGTCCCAAGGGTCCTAGATTAGATTTGAGTTCGTCTTTTGGACAAAAAGCTGTAGCAATGAAAAGGACGGTCAATCGATATAAGTTAAACTTCCAAATATTTTATTTTCAGGCGGCTAGGCAGGATAAATTAGCAGCCAAAGTGGGTACCGGACATTCCATTTCCTCTTCTCCGCCATTACCCGAGGTTAGAGGCAATCAACGTCTAAATTTTGGTCCTAGTCAGTCGAACTTTGTAAGGCTCAATTTACCAGGGGTCAATAAAGTAAGCTACTGAATAAGGTAGTTTATAATTTATCTTAGGCCAGCCCCAAGTTTGACGTAACAAGACTCTCCTCGCCGGACGTTCTTGACCGTTCGGCGGCATCCCCCGGAAGCAAGGACGATAAAGAAGCAATTTCTCTGAACGAAAGCTGCGTTGTTTCTTAGCTTTTGAGCTCTGTTCCCACTGACGCGATGCCAAAATTTAACATAATAATTGTATACAAATATTTTTTACTTGCTAATAAACAATTTACTTTTGAGCATTTTTTTATTTCCATTGTTCTCAATCCTAAAAAACATTTCTTTTTCTGTGTACTTAAGGATTCCCTCAGGCTCTAGATAAAGACAGAATGTTATAATGCCCTTTAAATGTCACAATTTGTTTAGAGCTTCTGTAAGCGTCCTCAGGTCTTGGGACACAGATTGCAGCGTTTTGTAGATTTGTGTCTTGCTTTCCAGAATTTCAACGCTCTCGGTGAAAGGATCGTAGCGAACGGTGAATTTTTTTGGTATGGATGAAGCAAACTCACTGCACGAAAGTAATAAAAGGTCCAATAGCATTTAGAAATTTCTTTTAAAATCGGTAAGTTACCTTAGTTTTTTCTGCGCATCCTCAAAATTTTTTGTTACGAAATACAGAGGTTGATATTGAGTTACTGGGTACTCCTAGAAAAAACAAATCGAATGTCGAACCTTCGCCTGATCAACTCTACAAAACGCTACAGAAAACATTAAAATATTGAACTAAAAATTACCTGGTCGCACGTAACGACAGGATCAAACTCTTTAATTTGGGGCTCTCCAGAAACGCAGTATTTTAGCTCCCCAAAGGAGGAGAGAAGTCCCGCCCCGTAAGCTTTTAACTGACCTCGTTGACGACACAAGCCAAACTCGATCGTGAACCAGTAGCACTGCAAAGAAAGGATCTTTCGTCAGAGACCGGTGTCAAAAGTCGTCGATACCTGGCCGTTACCGTGGCCAATTTTTTAATATAGTCGTCACTCGCTCCTAGCGACGCCAGACCGATTTCCTGAGAAAACATGGCAAAATCTGGATCGGCGAAGAGGGGCACGTGACCAATGAGTTCGTGGCAAACGTCCGGTTCAGGGGTGTAAAGTGGCTTCGAGGCGTGTCTGATATATTGGGTTGAGTGAAACACGCGGAAAGCGAGGCCGGCCAAGAAGTCGCGAGACGACAAAAGTCCGGCAACAGGTCGCAGCGTGAAACCGGTTGTCGCTTAAGTTACATGAAATCACGTTGAAAAATTAAAGTGTGGCCCGGTAGCCGGCCCTAAAATTTTAAGAGAAATTTACATTTTAAGAAGTCCGAGACGTCCTGGAGCTGAGGAATCGAATTCTCACTGTAGCCACAATTTTGCTCCAGTAAAGGAAGAATGTGGTTAAACTCCTGAAACAAAATAGTGTTCCAACTTGAAAAAACTACATCAAACGTTCCAATGCGGGATTCTCTCACTTGACAAGCGTGAGTTTTGAACAATTCCTTCAGGTTGGAATAAATGGTGCGCCACGTTGCAACTTCTTCGGCGGTATACTCGACCCTGGGGACGGACTCGCCGCTAAAAGTTCGGACAAATACTCGCGTTTCATTGAAAAACTCAACATCCTTTCGTCGCAAATCGCAATTACTCACTGTCTATAATTGTAGGCGATGTCTGCGAAAAACTTTCTCCGTTCCCTATAGACTGGATCTGTAAATCCGGGATGGTCCGCGTCCAGCTCGTCACCGTAAGACAAAATCTTGGCGCAAAAAAAGTCTATTGGGTCGCGATTTTCGAATGCCAATGTAGGTCCGTACCTGATTCGCAAACTTGTCTAGATCTTTTTTTGTCCTGGGAAACCAGGGTGCGGCACCTGCAACACAAGAACGTGACACCCTAAAAAACGAACGCCACGTTTCAACTTTTAACCGTGCCGATCCGGATCCTCTCTCGAGACGAGCTGAAGATGCGTGGCAACCTCTTTGACGCTTTCGACGGCACCCGAAACGTCGCCTAAAAAAGGGTCACGTTTTGTACAAGACGGGACCTTTTCGAAGGGTTGGCTTTGGCTCCTACCAGAACGCGCGTCCAATTCGACAAAAAACTCGTGGGCCGCTTCTTGCTTCTTCGACGCCCTGGATTCGATGTGCAAGAGATTCACTTCGTGCCTCTAAGAGATCAAAATTAAAATTTTAAGCGGCAAACTCGGAATCCAAGGTGAATTATTTTCAACCTCAAAGATGGCCAGGGCTTTGGCCAAGGCCCCAATTTTTTCCGGCACCGAGAAGATGAGGACGAAACCGTCCGAACCCCGCTTCTCGGGAAGGAGGTAGTTTCCGCCGCCCATGGCCAACACGTTTTCTCGGGACCTAAAAAAGTAATTGATTCGCTATATAGAATAATATCCACGGCGTGTTTTGACTCTTGAATGAGTAAGAACTGTAAAAGTCACAGCTGACTAGTTGGGCCCGTTTTATGAATGTCACGTGAAGTGAACTCCTTTTTGGGAAAAAAGATGTTTCGCTCAAATCCCGCGAGATTAAAAAGTGTGAACCGATTTGACACTCAGTACTACTTAATAGTACTTATAGTATTTACGTACTGGACTATTGGAGTCACACTGCTTTGTTACCGTCAGCTATAATAGTCGGGTCCACGTTGACCGTACAGTTGTCCAAGTCAAACTATTACTAACTCTGTTGGTCGAGGGTGCGTCCTTATTTAAAGTTTAAACCTAGCGTGTGTTGACTGTTGGTCAGCTTTATAATAAAGTGGGTGGCGAAATAATCGCGATAGAGCGTCTTGCGTTCTTGGCTTCTTGCTTCGCCGGCCACCGCCTCACTCTGTCAGCCAGTACTGGTACTGGTAGTGGTATCCATTATCCAAGGGGCAGGGCCGATGCGATCGCCGAGCGATGCGCAGACGTGGAAAAAAGGACCAAACGTTGAACTCGAGGAGGAAATATCGCAATAAACATCTTTGTTATTCGACCGGTCAATGTGGGATTTTAAACAGCCTTCATTTCTGGTGTCCCTTAGAAAAGTAACGAAACGACCGTTCACCGTTGAACTGGGTGTTGCCCCGCGGCCGCGGCAACTCTATCTCTCTCTCATCTTTGAATTTGGATTCGTAGAAAATTTCAATTGCTCTTTGCACAAAACAACTCTTTTATAGGCTGACATTTACAAAAGATCTGACGAAATACTGCCAAGGGGAATCGCCCTCAGGGCAAAGTACTGAATTTTGACAATTGCGTAAGGAAGACTCAAACTGGTTTTGGACACCATTTTTGAGGGGTAGATGTTCGCCTTGAAGAATGATGTAAACACGAGTCTTCTTTGAATTTCAAACGAACGTCATGTATAGCTTTGTTTTAGTAACCCCGTCCGCTGCCCCACTGTCACAAAGCAAATTACTTTGGTAAAAAAAGAGGCATAAAAAAGAAAAGAACCGATTGCTTTGTTTGAAATGGTGTTGTTAGAGGAAGATTTGGTCGGCCGATGCAATCCACTCTTGTAAAATGGACATTATTTTTGTGCTCAATCGAATGATCATAAAATTAGAATGTTGACGAACATAGGAATGTCCAGTTTTTAAAGTTTCTCCAACAATCCCACTCCTTTTGCATTGGACATATTAAAGTGAGGTGTTTTTTAGAAAACTTTTCAATTCATAACTTTTATTACGAACTCATTGTCTACACTTTATGTTACCATAAATTACAAAAAAAAATTGGCAAGCTTGCCGAAAGATCGCGACAAAATGAGTAAAAAGGACTGACACCATTTTACTTGGCTAAAATTGAGAATCCATTGGTAGATCGGCGGTCTCATCTAAAAAAGCTACCGTTAAAATTTTTTTCGAACTGTTTAACAAGATATTGAAAAACCCGCTACAAAATAGGAATACTTGCCGTCGGTGGAGTCGTCGACGAAATTCGTAGTATGAGGTTTTGGAGCAGAGCAGTAACACGTGTCGGAAAAGTTGAATTGAAATGCGTTGGCGCAAATTATTAACTGTAAGCATCAAAGGTGTCTTTATTTACCTATATGGATGCCTTGAGCAACGTGTTTGCCAGATTTACCTGAAGCTTTGCTATTTCTATTTCAACTCGACTGTAAAGACCTGTTCAATATTACAATGACTAGTTAATAGCGACAGAGAGTGCAGGTGAAAGTGAAACTTTACATTTTCCTAATTTGCAAGTAATCTAAGACTGTGGTTTTCCTAGTTACTTTTATCTAATTGGCTAAATTCCTAAAAGTTTCCTTGTAAGCCTACCAAATAATACTATACTCACCAAAGGGTATTCTTAGATGATCTGATATTCTTCTGGCCACTCTGGGGGTGACGTTCAATATAACTGATTCCAAGGAGTGAAAATCGGGACTGTCTGGTTTCATGCTGATAGAAAAAATTTGAGAGGACGACGTTCAAATTGTAAAAGGCTCAAAACGTTACCGGGGTTTTGTACTGGCAGCTGTGGTCAGGCGCAAACTGAATGCTCCCCTAAAAAGTATCTAACGTTAACATGGAAAAAACACGAACAATTCATTTCCCGTTTTGAAGCGAAGGTAGATTTACCCTCCCCAAGATGCGTCTATCCTTGATGAGGTTGAGCTGAGTGAACTAGACGCGTCAGAAATGTCGTTGCCTTTAGACCTCTTTTCCTCTGAGAAATTTCTTTTTCCTGTCGGTAAAAAAGTCAAATTTATGATATTACACTTTTTTCAGCTAATGAGTTCTTTCTTTGCATTTTTTCTTCCAGAAAATCGAGCAGAAAGCTTGCCACCCCCACTACCGTGGGATTGAAAACCACCATGAAGGGCAACAAAAATGTTTAAAAAAGATGAAATTGTAAAGAAGTTTGAGCTCTTCTAAAACATGTCAATTTTTGTAATTAGATGCACGAATGAACTTAATAAAAGAAACGCGCAAGTTGGGGCTCTAGCACAATTTTAAAAGGCTTTTGTAGACTGGGATCGCAAATAATTTCAATAATTTCACTTTGAAATCTAACGATTGAAAGAGTCGATAAAAAAAGACTTACTCGAAGTGAAGTCATCGGTTCTTACGATAGGAAAATTCTCTTCCTCTTTTGGAAAGCTAAAAAAAATTCTTTGTCAGGAAGGCTCTCAAATGCAAATTGATAAAAAAGAGGGTTTAAGAGAATCTACAATAAAAAGGTAGTTATAACTTGTTTACCAATCGTCTAGACCAGCCCATCGTCTGATGCAACAAAGTTTGGACGTTTGTAGCTTTGTTTGGATTTCTGAAGTATCCAACTTGATAAAAGTGTTATCGATTTTTTTGAAACTAAATTAGAAAAGGTTGTTTAATAATTTTTTTTACTACTTATGTCAGAATAACAGATTTTTTAAAGCTACTTTGATGCCTCAGATGACGAAGAAATAACAGGCCTTTCCATAAAGTCACCAAGTAGGCTTATTAGCTCGACTAGAAATTTAAAAAGAAAAGTTTGCTTTAAAAGGAAGTAATGAAAATTGGAAATATATTTTACCCCCTCGATCATTGAAAAGAAATCGATACAGCCAGGTTCTGATGCAAAGCTGGGTAAGTCCAGCAGAAGCATTTCCAAACATCAATTGCACTATATCACAGCCTTTGATAGCTAAATATTTAAGATGAGGAAACTTTGTTAGGCATACAAATAAGTTTCTGATCAGCAGATCGCTTATTTTATCACAAAAGACATTTTCGTCAACAATTGGAGAAATCTAGAAAAAAGGAGCTATTTTTTTCCAACAAAAAACTCTTTTAGGTTTAATTTCCTTACGTAATGTTTTATGATTTCTGGAAACTTTCTCAAAGCAGTGAAAGTACGGTTCATAATACTAGAGTTGTACAAAAAGGGTGCCAGAATCGGGGTGAGTTCGGCGCAAATCGGAACTTCCAAAATAAAATGACGATCCTGAATAAGTGGCTGTCGCGTGTAAAAAAGAAACCGATAAAACATGAACGTCCAGTCAGAAAAAATGTTTCGTAAGCTTAAGTTGTACCTTCTTAAAAGGAACTCTGAATACTAATGTTGTAAAACAGAAGCTAGAGTTGTCCATGAAAACTTTTGCACACTTTGGATTGGCAAAGGCCATACACCTAAAGGCAGGGCTTTCAGAGGGTCGGTGAGAGCCTTCCCAATCTACATCGCTTATAACATTTTTGCTTGGCGTTAACCGCTGCAAATAAAAGGGTTGAAAGGTGAACATTTTTCAAAAATATTATTGGAGGAGTTCCAAACCTGACTTAGTTTTTCAATCGAACGCAAACGAGATGCTCCGTAAGAAATATCCCAAGCCACTACTTGTGCCAGAATCGGTTGGCCACTGCTATCTTGCCCTGAAAGGTGTGCGTTTGACCTCAAAAATGAGTCGATCTGAAAGTATTATTAATTTTTTATAGTTTGGAAGAAACTAGAACCCTAACAAAAAATCTAAAAAAATTATTTCGCCAAGTTGTTAGCTTGCTGCATTTTTTCAAATCTAAGTATGAAGTTGAAAAGTCACGAAAACATTTCAAATTTCAATTATGTCGAACTACATAGACAAAAATGAATTTTCGTACCAATCTCAGATCTTTTCCAGCGTTGTAACTCATACAAAATAAAAAGAATGGAGTCCACTTTTTTTCGTTTATTTGAAGATTCGGATCTGCTCCTCTATCTGTTTTAATTTTTGATTTTAACCAAATGCAGATTCGAAGTTATTACTATGAGTTGGATGAGCAAATTATGGAATAGTTTCACATTTTCCTACCTAAAAATTCTTCAATCAGCAACCTTGTTTGAAAAAGAAGTTCAAAAGCTGTTTTTACTGGTTTTCCATCGACCCCTATAGAAATTAAATTTGAAACAAAAATGTCTGTCGAACTTCTAAGGCTGACATGTTGTATGTATACCAATTGTTTGAAGCAGGTTTTTACAAGTTTTACACCAAACAGGTTTTCTGAAATATTTAAATTATTCATTTTGGCTACTGCTTCATACAAATAATACAAATTCAAGATCAACTACCCCTCAAAACTACCAGGGTCACCGTGACAGGAGAAAGCTTCAACTGCTGCTATATAGAAGACGACAAGTGATTCGAAAGGGTTATTTGAAGTCCAGTTTTCAATATTCTGAAAGTGAGAAGAGAAACTAAATAAACCTTTTAAATGCGTATCTCTTAGAATGTATTACCAATTCAGGTAAAAAATTTGGATCAGCTCCTTTCTCAAGCAGCATAGAAGCAAGCTCTAAATTTCTTGGGAATTCAGATGAGCTCAGACATGCATTCAAAGCGGTACACCCGTAAAGAGCTTTAAAACACAGTAAGTTTATTGCCCATTTAAATACTTACAAAATGGAGGACTTCATGAAAAACAGATTATCACCGTAGTTAATTTCTGCATCATCAGCTAATCTAATCATCTTTTTGGCAACTTCGAACCTCCCTTTTAATATGGCTGATGGAATACTGCTCGCCCATTCCAGCTAGGAAAAAAAATCAAACTATAAATGCATAAAACTCGGCAAAAAGATCCATACGTTTTCAACTTGACAGTCTTCACTTGAGTGACCGATTTCTTGA
>Ga0194133_10011042_pt1 | contig 10062 bp, 9 predicted proteins | sample TA2KigOf40mmetaG_FD_155448 | JGI IMG/M metagenome (GOLD analysis project Ga0194133, IMG submission 155448) | Freshwater microbial communities from Lake Tanganyika, Tanzania - TA2015055 Kigoma Offshore 40m | ecosystem: Environmental > Aquatic > Freshwater > Lake | place: Tanzania: Lake Tanganyika... | reverse complement strand
AAAATGTTGTAGTTTCTACCTCCAAACTTCACGAAGATCTTGCTTTAGCAAGATATGTAATTTATAGATCGAGCGCAGTCGGAATTGAATCTTTGAAATCTTCTGCAATACCCGTGTTTTATGGTAGTAAACGATATTCGGGATTGAACGTTTTAGGACATCTGGATTTCAATTATCCATCAGTATTTTCAATTAGCGATGCAATTAAATTTTTTAAACATCCTTCCATTTATATTCAATCTAATCGCAAAGATGAAATCTTTAATGAATTGTTTGAAAGTATGAATTACAAAAAACTTAATACATTTTTAAATCTTTAGATATACCTTTTGGTAAGCAGTTGAATCGGATTAACTCGGATAAGTGTGGAAAATAATAAATCAATATAAATTCTAACTGAATACGTTGATCTTTTCAGTATTGATAAGCTCTGATCACCACTAATGATGAAATCTAAAGTGCGAAAAATTTGGGCAAACAACATTAAAAATTTAGATAATTCTTGGTTTTCCGTAACAAAAAGGTATCTCATATACGCAGCTGCTTTAAATTGACGGGTAGAGAGAGACGTGAATTTTTCGAAAGTTTGGCTATATGCATGAACATCATTTATAAACAATAGTTTGTGTTGTTTTGATATACCATAAGAAAAAAGAACATCCTCATAAGCGGCATAATCAATTCTTATAAACTTAGGATTATAGTTTTTTAATTGATCGTATCTCCAGACTGATAATCCGTTCAGCCATTGGGTATAAATAGTTGCTGTACTACCTAGATATTTCTCAGCATGCCCACTCTTTAGAATTGCTCCTGGCGTGCTTGAATATAATCCTACTATTTTTAAAAAAAGATTTGCTAAAACTCTAGGACGTCTTAATTCTATATTATTTAGGTTTAAGCCGAAGCCAGCCACGTCTTTATAATCCGAGTTTGCCAAGTAATTGTCTATTAAACGGTCAATGGAATATTCCGATATAATAACGTCATCATCCAAAAGCATCACCCATTCGGTGTTTGAAAGCATCAACTCAATTCCTTTAATTTTTTGTGCTATTTGACCTGATATTTCGGAATGAAAATGATTTATGGGAAAAAAAATTTGATGAGAATTCACAACTCCAGAAACATCAATACCGCTAGACACAATTGTTACCTGGTTAATTCTTTTTGCTGATTTTCTTAGTGAAATTAGAAGAGTGTCTAATTGTTCAGGTCTGTTTCGTGTTGCAATTAAAACAGCGAAATTCATAATTCTTACAGCAAGTTATTTTCAATTAAAGTTGATTTGAATGATTCATGGGTGTGCCAGTCTTTATTATTGTCACTTGTAAATTTAAAACCTAAATTAACTGGCCGACCATGTTTCTTGTAATAATCTGATTTTTTTAATAATGGAGATAGAATTGCATAGTATTTATCAAACTCTACAGTGTCCATAGAGTCATCTTCAGTGATCATAACTTCGTGAAGCTTTTCTCCTGGGCGGATACCAATAATCTCAGTTTTAACATCTGGCGCTACAACTTTCGCTACATCTGTAACTTTAAAACTTGGAATTTTAGGAATAAAAATTTCACCACCTTGCATTCTTTCAAAAGATTTAAGAACAAATTCAACACCTTCTTCAATTGTCAACCAAAATCTGGTCATATTTGGATCTGTTATTGGAATAACACCTAGCTTGCTTTGTTCCTTAAAAAACGGAATAACACTTCCGCGAGATCCTAAAACATTTCCATATCTAACTACAGAAATTTTGGTAGCATTGTTCCCCAGGGCGCTATTTCCAGCAATCATCAGTTTATCAGAGCATAATTTTGTGGCACCATAAAGATTTGCTGGATTTGCAGCCTTGTCGGTACTAAGTGCTATAACTTTTTTAATTCCGCACGAGATACTTGCGTTTACAATATTATCAGCACCCAAAACATTCGTTTTTATTGCTTCAATAGGGTTGTTTTCAGAAGCTGGAATTTGCTTCATAGCAGCAGCGTGTACAACTACATCCGAACCTATCATTGCCTTAGAGACTCTGCCATAATCCCGAACATCACCTAAAACAAATATGACTTTTGTAGATTGAATTTCATTCGCAAGTTCAAATTGCTTCAATTCATCTCTGCTAAAAACTATTAATTGTGTAAAATTGTTCAATTCAATGAGTTTTTTTACAAATGCACGACCAAATGAACCAGTTCCACCCGTTAAAAACACTTTACCCAAATTCATGTCTGCGTTATCCCACCTGTTCAGAAACAACTCTGTTTTTCCATCATATCGCTTATTTCATCAAAAATCATTGATGCTAAGCTAGGAATAGGAAACCGCAAGATTCTTGTTATTTTGTTGTTATCTAAACACATAACTTTAGGGCGCTCAACAATTGACTTCAACTCATCTAGTTTTATCGGAGAAACCTTTACATGATGCAAATTTGCACACTCTAAGACCAGTTTTACAAAATCCAGCTTTGAAACACATGAATTGCCAGCAAGATTGTATAAGCCTTGAAAACCATGCGCAATACTTTCACTTATTACACTGCTAAAAAACTTTGTTGAGATTGGATTAAAATAGACATTTGTAATTGCCCTAATATCCCGAGACATTTTCGACTCCGTCAAGATCCATTGCAGAAGTGAATTACGATCAGCCCGAGCAAATCCAAAGAAATTAGAACGGAATACTAAATTTTTAGAAGATGCAGAAAGCACAAAATTCTCACCTTGAATCTTAGATCTTCCATAAACATTTAATGGGATAGGATTCACATTCTCATCTCGAATTTCACCCGGTAAACTATCAAAATTATCGGTACTTATATGAATCAATTTGCATTTGAATTGAGCACATGCCTCAGCTAGAAGGCGCGGAAAATTAGAATTCAATTCATATGCTTTATCAACGTCAATTTCACAAGAATCAACATTAGTAAAACCTATGCAATTTATTGTTACGTCATAACTGGACAGATTTGGCAAACTGTCAAAATTGTTCGTATCAAACTTAACCCACCTGCAATCAATTTGCGGACGCAGAAAGTGAAAAGTAGCAGTTAGATTAAATTGAGTGCGTAAATGGTAAATCAGATTTAATCCAAGCAGCCCTGATCCGCCCAATATCAAAATTTTTTGTTTTTGAGCCACGTGTATACTATACAACTAAGAAATGAAAAGAATCAGAATAACAGCCTTTGTTAAAACTAAAGGAAATTTCGGCGTTAGAACTTTTGCGCTTCTTACACACCGAATAGTTAAGCAAAATGTTATGCAATCAGGTTACGAAATATTTGTTTTAAACCAAGGTCCACAGAGATATCACAAGTGCATCACTGATATCGGAGAGTACGAGGCAAAGAGCTTGGACTTTGCAGTAAATGGCCCAGAAATATTGAATTTACCAGCGGCGACAATAAAAAATTTTTACTATCAAAGACTGATTTCATTCATTTTTGTTAGATCCCAAATTCGCCGGAGCATAATTGTTGCTCAATATTTTAATAAACCGATTATCTTTCCACTTAAGCATGATTGGATAAAAATATTTGAAAAAAATGGTTTTCAATTTCAAAAAAGAATGAGTATTGTGTTGTGGAAATTGTTTAGTTTAACCTTAATTTTGAGACAACTAGCGCAATATATTTCTTTCTTTTTCTCAAATAAACCAAAGATAAATTCACATAAAATAGGTATTCATGAGAATAGCTACAAAAAAATATTTTTCCATGATTTTCCTCCAGGTAGCCTTTTAAGTGATGACAATGGCTTACATTATAAAAATAGTATTGCTTGGATAAAAAAAAATATGCAAGGCAATTCTGATCTAGTGGCATTTTCAAAATACGGCAGCAAATTTCAAACTAGTGATCACATAAAACTTAACAACATTTATGGTGATCTTCTAATAAGAAAGGAACTAATAATTATTTCCAGATTACTAGTTTACGTATCAAAAAATCTAAAAAATTTCAAGAATATTGCGTTGCTTTTTCTAAATCTAAATGAAGTACTTGAGTTTAACCGCGTACTTTGTTATCGCGAAAAAATATTTGTGAACGAAGTTTATTTCAATTGCTCACTAGGTGCCACTAAACCATTATGGGCTTATGCGGCAGAAAAAATCGGTATCGAAAATTACTTGCTTTTTTACGCAACTTATACAGAACCAAGATTTCAATTAGATCAGGTTCAACTTGGTGGAGAGTGGCGTCTTGCTACATGGAAGAATTATATAATCCCTGATCTGTTTTTAAAATCTGAATTAGAATCTCTAATTCCTAAGATTAATCAAAAGTTCTATGTTTTGGGCTTGGCTTGGTGGGTTGATTGTAAAGATGTTTTAGATGATGAGATAAAACCAGTTGTAATTGTATTTGACAAACCACCGCACGATTCTAGTTATTTATTTTCATTACTCGCGATAAATGGTGGTGATGCTCATGATTACCAAGAAAAGTTCCTTACTGATATATTGAAAGTTTGTAAGGATTTAGATTACTTAATCTTTTATAAATCTAAGAGGCCAAGCGATAACTTGAGATATAATCAGTTTATAACAAGAATGGAATTAGAAAACTCTGAAAATTTTAGAGTTGTTAACGAAGAGTATGCTCCAATAAGATTGATAGAAAATGCAAATGTTGTAATTTCAAGGGCTGGATCTTCAACAGCTTTGATAGCGAGTACAGAAGGCAAGAATTCAATAATTTACGATCCGACAGGAATAGTTAATCCGAGTGATCCAAGCTATCGTGGCATCCGTGTAATACAGAACGTTTTTTCACTAAAAAATTATGTGGCGCAATTCTAGTCAAATTAATAGAGGTTTTCTGATGTAAAAGTAATGAAGAAACCGCTAGTACAGTAGAATTGAAATATGGAAAATCAAGAGGCTATCCTTGTTGGCGTTGGTTCAGTAGGGAAAACTCACTTACAGCACTTGATTTATCGTTTCAAAAAGGTAACTTTGATTGATCCAAAAATTGAAGAAATAAAAAAAGAAATAAAGCAACAAAAAAGTACTGTCATAGAGTTTAAAAAATCTATTCAAGAAATATCCAATATCGAAACAACCACTTTAGTAGTAATTGCCAACTGGGGACCAAATCATTTTGAAGTATTTGAGTATTTCACGAAATTAGGTGTAAAAACTTTTTTAATTGAGAAACCTTTAGTGGACTCATTAAAAGATCTAAATCTAATGAAAAAACTTATAAAAACGCATGAATTACAGATCATTACTCACATTCCTATTTTAAATGCTAAATTCACAAAATATTTAGAAGTGAATGAAAAAACACTAGGAAATGCGGTAGCAATAAACATATTTGGTGGTGCAAAATGTATTGCCACAAACGGCATTCACTACATCGCCCTTGCAAATAAGCTTTTTTTGAATAGACCCATCGAAGTTGGTGGCTATATGCAATCAGATCCTATAAATCCAAGAGAGATAAATCTAAAGTTTTACGAAGGGTGTGTTTTTTGGCGGTACCCTGGTATGAAAAATCTATGTATTAACTTTAGTAACTCGAGCCAAGTGAATTTGAAAATAGAAATATTGTATAAATATGCAAAAGTTGAGATCTATGACAATATCTTTAAGGTATCAAAACTTACAGATAAGGAAATTAATAGTTTAAAAAAGCCTTCCTCCACACGTTATCCTACCGAAATAATTTTTGAAGGACAGGCATATGAGGACAAGATTGAGAATGACCATACAGCTGAGATTTATAATGTGTTACAGGCAAAAAATACAAACAAAATTTTTGACTACGGGTTTGAGGCAACTGAAGATTTAATCTGTGGAATAATTGCAAATCACAAGGGAAAGCGAATGAATTTACCTTTAAGCAAGAGCACTAAATTTTTCTATCGAAAAGAAAAATGGAAGATATCTTGAAACCAAAAATTTGCTTTATAGGCGCGGGTAATGTATCAGAGCATCATATTAAAGCAGCCAAGTGCAATGGCTTTGACTTACACAGTATTTGTGGTCGAAAAAATTCAATAAGAGCAAAAAGTATGGCTGAAAAATATCAATTTACTAATTACTTACAATCTATCCAAGAAATAAATGTTAATCAAATAGATGCAATATCAATTATTGTCAACCCTGCAAATCTAATAAAAATTTACAAGAAGTTTGAACCTACTAATTTAGCAATTCTAATCGAAAAGCCTGTCGCGCTTGAATCAAGAAAAATTGAGTCTCTAAGCAAAGAAAGAAACAGAACAATGGTGGCATTTAACAGAAGATACTACAGTTCTGTACATCAGTTCAAAAGAAATTTGTCGGAATTGAGTTATTTTCAAGGACATGCCAATTATTCTGAATTGAGTTGGGCTTTAAATTCTACAAACAAAGAAAAAATTGACACCCTTAAATCGAACGGTATACATTTTTTCGATCTATTGTTATATTTATTTGGTAAGCCTAAATCAATTGATTTCAAGAGAATTTTGAATACAGACAAAATTTTTGGTGGATCGTTTATAATTAGTTTTGGATTTAATAAAATACTAACGCTAGATATTAATTTTGGCATACCACATAATCACTCTTTAGAGATATTCTCAGGAAATCAAATATTTCAACTTAAACCATTAGAGATTTTTAGCAAAACTATTGGTATGAAGCACAAGATCACTAGAAATACTAAAGTTAAGTCATATATTCCCGTTCTGGAAAATAACTGGAAATTATCTAAACAGGATGTTTCCCATAAAGCTGGATTTTTTGAGATGTATAAAAGTTTCCATGAAATCACAAAAAGTGATAACAAAATTAAATTTCCAAATCTAGAAGATGCAGAAAACGCTCTAGAATTTGCCGAAGCTATTGAACTCATGTTGAGAGCGAAATAAACCATGGACAATTTGAATTCGTTTTATCCAACCAGGCATTTAACTATTGGTGGAAAGATATTATTGATTGACGGCCTGACTGGAACTGGGAAAACTATGATTATGCGAATCGTTTCAGGACTCAACAACATGCAGTTTCCAAAATTTGATTACACAATAGAGCACATATGTATTCTGTATTCTTTGAATAAATTAGAATTAAATTCCGCAATAACTTTGCTTCGATTAAAAATAGATCAATCTCGTTACGACTATGCAATTTCAAGAGAAGTTAATTTTAGATATAAAGATCTTAGTTCGATTTTGCATAGCCCAGATAGACTCGAACGATTTATTAGTTTATTTAAAAATGATGATTATCCTTTTGATCAAGAAATTGATCCAAAAACTTTTGCACTTATTACACACCAATTACTGGATAGTTCCAAAGTTCTAGATGAGGCTTTCCCAAATAAAATTCATAGAGTTTTATGTATGAGGCATCCACTGTATCTGTTTAATCATTGGAGTTCCTACATTGATAAACATGGAAAATCTACTCGTGACTTCACAATTTGGTTTAACGACAACAATTCTATAATTCCTTGGTTCATTACAAAAAACAATAAAGATTATCGAGATTCTGATCACTCTTCAAAATCGGCATTAGCTATTTCGATTTTAACAAATCGGTCCATGGATTTTGTCGATCAAATACCTGAGAAAGCAGTAGTAGTTGATTTTGAGAAATTTGTTTTAGATCCAGAACCTTATGTCACAAAAATTCTCACTCTTTTACCAGGTTCTAAAAATAAAATATTAGATTCGCTTAGGAAAGAAAATATTCCGAGATTCCATATCAATGATACGGTAAATAAAAAAATTTATTTAAAGTATGGTTCTGATAAGTTAAGAACTAATCTAAGTCACAAGCAGGATTATGCTGATTTGAAGGATAATGTATTCTCAAAACTGAATGCCGCTGCAAAGCGGGAATTCAACATTGCAATTGAAAGATATGAAGAGCGTTTTAAACTTTGGTATTAAGCTTTAAGTGGCTATAGTAATAGGGTGATTACCGCACTGTTGCCCATGAAAGCTAATAGTGAAAGAGTTCCTAATAAGAATTTCAGACTTATCGGTGGAAAACCACTCTACCATTGGATGTTAGAAACCCTTTTTGCTTTAGATGTTATCAATCGAGTCATTATCAACACGGATGCAGATCAACAATTGTTTTCAAAATTTATTAGTAACAAAAAACTAGTGATTCGTTCGAGAAAACCCAATTTGTGTGGTGATATGGTCTCTATGAATGAGATTATCGAAGACGACATACTATCGGATGAAGGTAATAAATTCTTAATGACGCATACTACAAACCCACTAATCTCAATCAAGACTCTGAGTGATGCGATTGAAATTTTTGAAAATCGTGATAAAGATAAGTATGACTCGCTATACTCTGCTACTAAATTTCAAGGAAGATTTTATTATGATAACAGTATTGCAATAAATCATAATCCAACTAAATTACTCAGAACCCAAGATCTGCCACCTGTTTATCTTGAGAATTCCTGTTTGTATTTATTCGAAAAAAGTTCTTTTCTAGAGACCAGAAATAGAATAGGTCAAAAACCCATTCTATTTGAAACTCCACAACTAGAGTCCGTTGATATAGATACAGAAGACGAATGGTATTTAGCAGAGCTATTAATCAGAAATAGGAATCAAAACAAATGAAAAAAGTTCTGATTTCTTGCCCACCAATGATCAAGCAAAGAGAGAGTTTTATAGATACGTTTTCTAATTTAGGAATTGAGCCGATTTGGGCAAACGTGGTGCAGCAGTACACAGAAACAGAATTAATAGAAATTTTGCCCGATTTTGATGGTTGGATAATTGGTGATGACCCATGTACAAGAGCTGTTTTACTCGCGGGTAAGAAAGGAAGATTAAAAGCATTGGTAAAGTGGGGAATTGGTGTTGATAACGTTGACTTTACCGCTTGCTCTGAATTAGGAATTCCTGTAGAGAACACACCTTATATGTTTGGCGATGAAGTTGCTGATTTAGCAATGGCTTATATTACTAATTTAAGTAGATTTGTAATTGATGTGCACATGGGAGTTAAGAAAAAGGAATGGCTAAAACCCGTTGGTAGCTCCTTGAAGGGTAAGAGAATAGGAATAATTGGCCTAGGTGACATAGGAATGAATATTGTTGAACGTGTTGCTGCGGCAAAAATGAGTATTTATGCTTACGATCCATTTTACACTTCAAGTAAGAGTATTGTAAATTTTGAGCTTTTAGCCTGGCCCAAAAAAATTGAAGAACTTGATTATTTAGTTATTGCTTGCTCGTTGACTAAAGAGAACAAACATATGATAAATCAAGAAGTTATTGGTAAATTTAAAAAAGGAATTAAAATAGTAAACATATCTCGTGGTCCCTTGATAAACGAATATGCTTTATACGAAGGACTAAAATCCGGAGTTATCTCTGGGGCTGCATTAGACGTGTACGAGAATGAACCGCTGAGTGATGATTCCCCTTTGAGATCTTTTGAGCAAATTATTTTTGGGACACACAATGGTTCGAATACTTTCGAGGCTGTTCAAAGAACTAGTCATCTAGCAATTAGTAAGATATCTGGTTTTTTGGGAATTTCTAAGAATATTTAGCGGAAACAAATAAGTAGCCTAGAATAGGTCTAGATTCATTGATTTTTTCTCTAGTGGATAGTTTTGATTGCTTTGGCTGGAATTATGGTGATACCCTTAAAAATTTGGTGTAGACTAGTAAGCTCCCAGCATTTTCACAAGTTAATGCTTTGCGAGTCTTAATTTCAAGTCACTAACAAGACACGCATCTTGTCTCGTTAGGTGACACATGTCATTTAAAAATTTAGGCGTTAATGCTTCACTAACTAAAGTTTTGCACTCTTTTGGAATTGAAAAACCATTCCCAATTCAAAAAGCCACTCTGCCTGATGCAATTGCTGGTAAAGATATTTTAGGCAAAGGTCAGACTGGTTCGGGAAAAACACTTGCCTTTGGCTTGGCTTTAATGACCAGGCTTGCTGGAAGAACTGCTACGTCAATGCAACCCTTAGCATTAGTTTTATCGCCGACTAGAGAGCTAGCTATGCAGATCAGCGATGTGATTGCACCATTGTCACGAGCAGTTGGTTTGAATTCACAAGTGGTTG
>Ga0194133_10011039_pt1 | contig 10066 bp, 6 predicted proteins | sample TA2KigOf40mmetaG_FD_155448 | JGI IMG/M metagenome (GOLD analysis project Ga0194133, IMG submission 155448) | Freshwater microbial communities from Lake Tanganyika, Tanzania - TA2015055 Kigoma Offshore 40m | ecosystem: Environmental > Aquatic > Freshwater > Lake | place: Tanzania: Lake Tanganyika... | reverse complement strand
TACCCCCGCCGAAGTCGCCAAGCTTTTTCGCGTCGATCCCAAAACGGTGACTCGTTGGGCAAAGGCTGGAAAGCTCACCGCAATCCGCACGCTCGGTGGTCATCGCCGCTATCGCAAATCTGAAGTCCAAACACTTTTGGGCGTCACACCAAATCGGGGGAACTAATGTCTGAAGAAAACACAGCAGATCAATCACATTCCAACACCGAGGATCCAAAAGAGAAGTTTCGCAAAGCGCTGGAACGAAAGAAAAAATCGGGTGGAATTCGAAACAACAACACAACTGGCGGTCCAAAGATTTCCGGTGGGCAATCAGGCGGAAATGCGCCCAAGATGTTTCGACGTAAATCAGGTAGCGCTTAGATTTTCGCAAAACCCTTGTAAATCAAGCATTTACTTAAAGTGGCTGGGGACGGGATCGAACCGTCGACCTCACGATTTTCAGTCGCACGCTCGTACCAACTGAGCTACCCAGCCGAAAACAACAAGTAAGAAATAGCGACCCAGACGGGACTTGAACCCGCGACCTCCGCCGTGACAGGGCGGCGCGCTAACCAACTGCGCTACTGGGCCAACCGCAGATAGAGACGAATCCCTATCTTGCGTCCCCAACGGGATTTGAACCCGTGTTACCGCCGTGAAAGGGCGATGTCCTAGGCCCCTAGACGATGGGGACTAGAGGAGCCGGGAGTTTATCGCTAATTGGAAATTGAAGGAAACCCATTGATTTGGGGCAATCCATACCTATCAAAGTGGATGCCCGCACTAGAGTCACTACCCGTGAGTTACCCGCTTTACGCTTATTTTGCGCTAATTGGGCTCAGCATGACTTTTGTCGGACTTCTAACCTCTCAAATTCGAAAATTCGCGATAAAAAAACGTATTTATGATTTTCCGAAGTCGTCTCATAAGACTCACTCAAGCCCAGTGCCATATTTGGGTGGAGTATCAATAATCATCGGCGTTACCTTTTTCTCTATTGCAGGGACAGCTGTAATTGCGCCAAGCGAAGTGGATTTAATTTTGGCAGTTTTGCTTCCGTCAATTTTCTTGGGAGCTGTTGGGTTGATTGATGATCTACTTGGGTTGGAGCCACTCCCAAGACTTGTAGCTCAAACTCTAGTTGGAAGTTCCGTGGCCATGATCTTGATTAAAACCGACACTGTTGGTTCGCCAACTGGTTCGAATGTTGCTGACGTGCTAATAACCATATTGTTTATTGTTGGATTAAGTAATTCAATTAATTTCTTCGATAACGTGGATGGAGGAGCTTCAGGGGCGGTTGCGATTGCCACAGCGGTGTTGACTTTACTCGCATTTCAATCGAATCAACTTTATATAGCTGCTATTGCTGCGCTGATTTCGGGATCCACTCTCGGTTTTCTTTGGTGGAATAAAAGTCCTGCACGAATATACATGGGTGATGCGGGATCTCTTTTTCTTGGTTCATTACTTGGGTCAGTTCTCGTTCGATTCGAACCTAATCCAATAACTTTTGCTTCCTCATACTTTGTCCCAATCTTCTTGGTAGCCATTCCCATTTTAGATACAACAGTAGTCATTGTTTCGAGAATGTTAAGTGGAATTTCTCCATTCAAAGGCGGACGAGATCATCTGTCGCATCGCCTCATGAGGCTTGGATGGTCGAAAATTAGAACGGTGCTAACACTTTGGATTCTCGTTCTAATTTTTGGATTGCTGTCGCTAGCTCTTTCAAACGTGAGTTATAGTCACGAAAGAGAAATCGTCGCACTGGGGAGTTGCTTTTGGCTTGTACTTTTCCTCATTTTTATGAGGATTCCAAGCAGAGATGCCGAATCTATCCATCAGCATCGCAAGTAAGAAATTTAATCCACTATTCTGCGACTATGAAGAAAGTGGGAGTCACTGGTGGCGCCGGCTTTGTCGGTACGAATCTGGTTAGAGAATTGCTCAAGTCGGGTTTTGAGGTAATCGTTGTGGATGATTTATCTACAGGACTAGAGGCTAATCTAAAAAATCTTGACCTTGAGTTTGCCAAAATCTCAATCACAGATGAATCTAAATTACGTTCCGCATTCAGGAATGTCGATTGTATTTATCACCTTGCCGCAAGGGGTTCCGTCCCTAGATCTCTATCTAATCCTCGAGCAACCTTTGAGGTGAATGTGACTGGCACTCAGAACATACTTGAGATTGCCAGGGAGAACGGCGCGAAAATCATTTATTCTTCTTCATCTTCAGTCTATGGGTCGAATTTAGAACTTCCCAAAAATGAAAAGATGTGGGTAAGTCCGATAAGCCCATATGCGGCAAGCAAGTTATCGGCAGAAGCGTTAGTTCAGAGTTATGCGAAGTCTTATGGAATCAATGCAGTCACTTTCCGCTTCTTTAATATATTTGGCCCGTTTCAGAGGCCTGATCACAATTATGCAGCTGTGATTCCAAAATGGATTTGGAAGGCCATGAACAATCTTCCAATAGTAGTTTTTGGAGATGGATTGCAAACTAGAGATTTCACATACATAAGAACCGTTATTGACACTCTCGTTGCTACTACAAAACTGAATGTTTCACACGAAGATCCCATTAATTTGGCATTTGGAAATCGGATTTCTCTGAATCAAGTCATTGAAAATCTCAAATCAATATTTCCGAATCTCAAAGCAGAATATACGCAACCACGAAAAGGGGACGTAGCAGATTCACAGAACGATCCTTACTATTTGAAGTCAATCTTTCCGAGCGTACAACCGGAGCCATTTTTGAAATCACTCGAATCAACCGTGGAATGGTTTTCAACCGAAATCAAGCAAGTTCTTGACGGTCCTGAAGTTACAGATTGATTTCTCATGTGTGGCATCTCTGGGGTCTTTTCGACAAAGCAATTAGACGAAGAAATTGTCCGTAGGTCAGTTGAAGTTATTCGGCATCGGGGGCCTGATGATATTGGATTTGCGCGCTCATCAAATTGCATTGTAGGAATGGCTCGTCTATCGATCATTGATGTTGTCAGCGGAAAACAGCCAAATTTCAACGAAAGTCGTGATGTTCTATCTGTTTTTAATGGAGAGATTTACAACTTTAAGACCTTACAAAATGAATTGAGGAATAAAGGACATAAACTCTTGAATGAATCGGATTCCGAAATTATTCCTCACCTGTATGAAGAATATGGAGTAGACTTTCCGAAGAAGATTCAAGGAATGTTCGCAATTGCATTATTCGATGAAAAAAATGAAAAACTGATTCTGGTTCGAGATCGATTAGGGAAGAAGCCTCTATGGTATTCAGCTGAAAAAGATTATTTTGTTTTTTGTTCTGAGATAAAAGGATTATTAGAATATGGTGTAAGTAAAGAAATAAACGATGCAGTAATCCCCGAGTATCTAGAGTTTGGCTACATTAATGCGCCTAGCTCGGTTTTTAAATCTATCGAGCAAGTAAAGCCTGCGACCGTGATGGTCTGGGAGAAGAATAATTTGAGTGAGTCGACCTATTGGCGTCCAGAAGATGTTGAAAGATCTGGTTTTAGTTGGAATGACACCGTCGAAAGTGCCAAGTCTCTTCTACAAGAATCCGTTCGTGACAGACTAATTTCGGAGAGGCCTTTGGGCGTCTTTCTCAGCGGAGGAATTGATTCAAGCCTTGTGGCCGCTCTTGCCAAGAAAGAAATTGGCCAAATTCAAACGTTTTCTATCGGTTTTTCTGAGAACGAGTTTGATGAGTCACCTTATGCAAGAAAGGTCGCCGAACTACTCGGCACCTCCCATCACCAAGAAACCGTCACTCCAAATCCGGAAATCTTGGTTCAAGAAGTAGCTGCCGTACTCGATCAGCCCTTTGCGGATTCTTCATTTTTGCCGACATATATTCTTTCTAAATTTGCTCGACAAAACGCAGTTGTAGTTCTCAGTGGAGACGGAGGTGATGAAGCATTTGGTGGTTATGACCGCTACAGAATCAATCGCTATATGTCTAAAATCTTTCATAATTTTTCTATGCCCGAGTTTCTTTTTCCCACAACTTTATTTCTCGAAGAAACTCGTTTAAGCAAGTTACTTAGAAGTGTGACAAAGAATAATTCTTTCGACCGCTATATAGCAATGCAAAGAATTTCTGGGGAAAAACTTCTCTCTGAACTTACTTTAAAAAATAGAATTGAGAGAAAAACAAAATCTACGCAAGATACTGCAAGCTTTGACTTCGATTCTTCGATAAGGAGCATGCAACTCTATGACATCAAGTCATACCTTCCAGGTGATCTCTTGTACAAAGTAGACATGGCATCTATGGCTAATGGACTTGAAGTTCGCTCGCCGTTTCTTGACTACCGGGTAATAGAATTTGGATTATCCCTTCCTGATAAATATAAGGTTTCGCTGAAGGAGAATAAGCTCATTCTTCGCAATATCTTGCAAGAGTATTTACCAAGGCAGATTGTGGATCGTCCAAAAAAGGGTTTTGGAATTCCTCGGGCAAATTGGTTACGAAATGAACTTAATGATTTGGTGAACGATAGTTTGAATTCACCTGGTTCCTTTATTGGAAACTATGTAGACAGACAAGAAGTTTCCTACATAATTGGCGAACACTCCAAAGGAAGAGATTACGGAGCGACAATTTGGGCACTACTGATGCTCGAACTCTGGGCTAAGCGATGGCTGTTTCAGTAATTTCTCGATAAATTGCCTCGTGGTCACGCGTTAATCTTTCAACGGAAAATTTTTCGACCGCCCTCTTTGCGCCGGCCAAACCCATAGATTTCCTGAGTTCAGGATTTAGAACTAAAGAGTCAATAAGTGCAGCAAATTCTTTCGAGTTGTATCTCCTTACGTATCCGGTTTCTTGATCTAGAACTATTTCTGGAACGGAGCCCACATTAGTCGCAATTGACGGAAGTTTAGCCATCGACGCTTGTATTAACGAAAGTGGCGTTCCTTCATTGTCACTGGTAAGAATGACTCCGTCGCAAGCAGACAAAACGAGCTCTATGTTTAGTTGCCATCCCAAGAAATGTATATTTAACTTCTTCTCCTGAGAAATCCTTTCCAATTCACTACGTACTTCTCCATCTCCGGCCACCAAAATGTGTGCCTTGGAACCTAGAACCTTTAGCTGTTCAGCAATTTCTAGAATTCGAAAAGGTTTCTTTATGTCCACAATGCGACCAATCCAGCCAAAATAGACGTGAGCAGGATCTACACCGAGTTTTTTGCACGCCTCATCTCTTTCGAGTAAAGAATCGATTTCCAACCCAGGGTTCACTATTCGAAATTTCTCTTCGTCACCAATACCGCTTTCAATTAGCTCATCTCTGACTTTAGATCCAACGCTTATTAGAATGTGAGTAAATCTTGCAAGAAATTTCTCAACTGCAATCATGAGTGTCGTTTTGAAAGGAGAAAAGTATCCATAGAGTAAATGTCCGTGAAATGTATGAATTCTCTTATGTTTTGCAAATAGCGATAATGAAGCCAAACGTCCGATAAAGCCAGCTTTTGCAGTATGAGTGTGAACTATATGCGGCGAATAAATTTTCATTATTCGCCTTATATGTATAAAAGAAATTATGTCTTTTGAAAACCCAATACTTCTTCCTAATCCGGGAATGCGAACACGATCTATTTCAGTTTGTTTTGAAAACAAGAGATCAATCTCATTTTCTTCGCAATATCCTGTTAAGAGTTTTTGACGGAAAGAATTTGTGTCTAAGTGCGTCGAAATGCCAACAATTTGAAGTGCAGGTCCGCCAACATTCATGCGAGCGATGATTCGCAGAATTTTTATTTTTTCTGAAGGGTTCACCACCCCCATAGTCTCGCCGATACTTACTAAAGAGTTAGAAGTCTTCTTCAAGTGAGATAGCATCAGCCTGGGGCCTTTAGCTCAGTCGGTAGAGCAACGGACTTTTAATCCGTGGGTCGTCGGTTCGATCCCGACAGGGCCCACCATCCTATTTGTCCATTTTGTCCCATCACCGCGACAAATTCACACCCAATTCGTAGTAGTGGTTAGAGGCGGCGACGGCCGACTCTGTAGTACAAAACCGGTATACAAATAAGGGGCTCTTTAAGTGTCGCTACGCAAGAAATCTGCCTCCGCAGGTCTGAAAGTCTGGACCGTCGCGGAGCTTGGTGCTTTCTACACAGAGCACCGCAGCGAACTCGTTGCCCATGCCTCTCGTATCCTGAAAGACAGCGCTCGCGCTGAAGAAGTAATCCAAGATGCCCTGATCAAGGTCATGCTCGCCGCCCCTGAGCTCGAATCCGCTGATCACGCACTTGGCTATATGCACCGCACGATCGAAAACCTCTGCATCGATATCTTCCGTATCGAAGGTCGCCGCCCAAATCTCGTACTCCTCGACGATGCCTCCGCCGAGCTCGAGTCAACGTGGGTAGATAACAAGGACCACGCTGATGTTCTCTCGGCTGCTGAAGATGCCGCGATCGTTCGCCAAGCCCTTGCCATGCTCTCCCCCGCCGAGCGCGCCGCGCTTGTTATGTGGGAAATGGAAGGTCGCTCGACCGAAGAAATCGCTGCCGAACTCGGTATCAAGGAATCTGCCGTTCGTCACACCGTTTCACGCGCTCGCGCTTCTCTCCGCCGCGTCATGAGCGAACTCGTCATCGACAAAGATCGTGGCCTCACCGCGCTCGACATGCTTTCTACTACCTATAAGAAAGCTGCCGAATTCGCAAAGAAATCCAGCAAGGCTGCGCTCTCACTCATTCTCGTATTTTTTGCATTCCTCGGCTTCAACTCGATGCCTACCAATAATGATGGCCCAACCGTTGTGACCGGCGGCGCTGTCTCCTTATCCGAGACCACAAGCTCCGGAACCACCACGACCGAAGCTGCCCCTAAGGCAACTGCTTCTACCTCGCCTTCTGCAGCTGCCAAGGCCAAGGCCGCAGCCATGAACGTGAAGGCATCATCACTTAATTTTGCTGGCCTTGATAAGAACGGCGTCCCAACCGGGTTCACCGTTTCTGACTCAAGCGGTGCGCTTGGCTCGCTCTATATAACCAATCGCCAGCCAGTACTGTCCGAGACAGAACTGACCCTCTCTCAGGTCGCCAAGACCGAGAAAGGCGCTGCGAACATCTTCCTTTCCCAGCAGCTCGTCAGCGACTCATCGGGCTTCAGCTACAACCCCACCGTCTCGTACGGCAAGGCTGGAAGCTGGACCCCGCTTGTCACCTCGGTCACATACCTCGATTCTGAGCGTCTTTTGAGCGGCAATTACCTCGTAACGGCCATCATTAAAGTAGAATCGGAGGTTGACACTTCCATTGTGATCCCAGCAACCGCTTCAGGTCGGGATCTTCTTCAAGCGCCACGGCAGGTTATTACCCGCCTCGTACTGAACCCAGGTAAAACTCAAATTTTGTCTCAAGCAATTTATGTGGTTGAAAAGGGAGCGAAGTAATGAACTCCCGTTTTAAGTTTCCTCGCCGCGTCCGGATACGCGGTGGGGAATGTGGTGCAGTAGCACGTGCATTGCATCACGAGGCAAAGAGTCTCTCTTTGCCAGCCGTAGGGAAGAAAGTCTTCTCTACGACTAATGAAAGGAAACAAATGTCTACAAAGACAACTCTCAAGCGTATTTCGCTTGTTGCAGTTTCTGCTTTGGGCTTTGGTCTAATGTCAGTAGTTAGCGCACCTGTGGCAAACGCAGCTCAAATTGCGCCTACCTCGCTGACAGTAGGAACTGTTGCACCGGCTCGTCCCGGCGTAAACCTATCTGTTCCAGTGACCGCAGCTTTTGCTGAATCAGGTACAGATACTTTGTACTTGGTTGCTAAGGTCATTAGCGCACCAACAGGATCATCACTCTACGGTGCCGCATCAAACCTAAACTCCGCAGGTGCCTATCTCTCGATTGGTGCATCTACTAACCTCACTGCTGACCTCGGAGCAAACAAGCCTTATCGTGAGTTTTATGATGCAGCGGCAAACCCATCGGGCACAAACGACGCCCAGGCCGGTGAATCATTTACTGTTACAACCGCGAAGACCAGCGCTGTCGGTCTCATTACGGTCAAGCCAGACTTAGCTGGTACTTATACAGTTATGGTCTCTTCTTCCGCTGGTACCGCTGCTTCATCGTTGATTTATGCAGCAGGAAATGTTTCAACAACATTTACTTTCACTACTGCCGGAATGCCGACAGCATTTACCTTTACTCGCATCAATGCGACTGCCGGTGAAGGCTCAAATGGTTCGCTCACAAAGGTAACCATGAAGGATGCTAACGGCGTTGCAACCATTCCAGGTCTCAATGAGGCAATCACTGTTGATGACGACAGTGCTTCTGCAACCACTACTGATGTCACAGGTGGTGACAACGTATTAACCTCAGGCGATTTCGCTAATGGTTTTGCCCTTGTTCGTACAGCAGCGACATCAATCGCAGCTGATTTGACCACCATTGTTACTCTGACTGGTAGCGGATTAATCCCTGCGACAACAACCGCTAACTATTCCGTCACAATCCGCAACAGCGAATACACACCTACTGCAATTGCAGTTACAACTACAACTACTGGTTATGAGTCTGCTCTTGTATCTGGTGTCATTGCCGCAGTGGAATACAACACCAACCTAACAAGCCACGGTCTTACTTTGACCCACGCTTCAATCGCGGCTGCAACGACCGGTTACGGCACACTCACCGTCGTTGATCCTTTGGCCGTCAATGGATGGCTCACAGGTTCAATCAGTTATGACGTTGCATGTTTGATTGGTTCAGCTACTTCAACAGCAGCTGCAACCACTACAAAGTGCTCCGTTGGAGCTGCACCTACAACAACTAAACCTCTTCAGATTATTGTTGGTGGTGGCCTTGCTAACTCTGGTATTGGCTTCGGCTATACCGTTCCTGCTGCTAAGACGATTGCTGCAGACGTAACAACGGCTCGAGTATCACTACTTGGCTCAGTTACCTTGTCTGCAACCGTTAAGAATCAGTACGGCGGAGCGATTGCTCTACAGGCTGTAACTGGCTCCGTAACAGGACGTAACGCAACAACTAGCGCAACAAACCTCGTTACTGACGCAAATGGTCAAGTGACTTACAAGGTTACTGATGCAGCAACTGCAACAGGCGCATCTTCAACTGTCACATTCACAAATGCTGCAGCTGGTTCTTCTTCAACGACAATCGTTTGGGGAGATGCCGCAGTATCAACAGTGACTCTCACTGGTGGTAACACCACAGCAGGCGTAACTTCAGCAACAGTGTCTACAAAGGACATTAAGGCTGGAGATGGCGCAGAAGCTGGCGCAGTTTCAATGACAGCAAAACTTGTAGATGCTAATGGAAACGTTCTTTCGGGCGTTCCTGTTACATGGACAGTTGCTGGAACTAGCGTAGCAATCCCAACCAACGCACAGACTGTTTACTCTGACGCAAATGGTGTAGCAACTTCAAGCGTTTACGCATGGGTTGCAGGCACCTACACAGTAACTGCTACTGCTGGCGGCAAGTCCGGTACAGCAACAGTTACTTTTGCTCAGACTGCTGCGGGTGAAGAGCGCACACTTTCAGGTTCAGTTTCGGGCTCAATCATCACCGCAAAGGTCGTTGATCGCTTCGGAAACCCAGTTCCTGGTGTAACTGTTTATGCTTCAAAGACCGGTGACGGATACTTTGGAACTGGTGTCACAAAGACATCGACCACAACAAATGCTGCTGGTGAAGCAGAATTCTCATTCACTGGAAAAGCAACTGTTAAGCTCTCAACAATTAGCTATGACGCTGTTGCTGGAACCTTCGGTTCCGGACAAACATCAGCTCCTAAGGGATACCTTGGAAACTCAACAACAGCTGCTGGTCTTGCTCTCTTGGCAATTACGCCATCAGTAGCTGGAACCACTCTTGCTGCTGAGCAGTATGTCGGCGCATCATTCGATGCTGCTGGTGTTGCAACAGTAGAAATTGCTGTTGACGCTGTTGCTGGAGCTGCTGCAACTGCTGCTGCTGATGCTGCTGCTGATGCTGCTGCTGAAGCTATCGATGCTGCTAACGCTGCAACCGATGCTGCAAACCTCGCTGCTGAAGCAGCAGATGCAGCAACTG
>Ga0194133_10011038_pt1 | contig 10066 bp, 5 predicted proteins | sample TA2KigOf40mmetaG_FD_155448 | JGI IMG/M metagenome (GOLD analysis project Ga0194133, IMG submission 155448) | Freshwater microbial communities from Lake Tanganyika, Tanzania - TA2015055 Kigoma Offshore 40m | ecosystem: Environmental > Aquatic > Freshwater > Lake | place: Tanzania: Lake Tanganyika... | reverse complement strand
GAGCACCGGCTCCGTGACGGGATCCTCCTCCTGCCGCAGCAGCACCAGCAGGCTGAGCGTCTTGTTGCCGAGGAGCGGAAACGGATGCGCCTGGTCGACCGCGAGCGGCGTGAGCACCGGCTGCACCTGCTCCCGGAAATGGCGGTGCACCCAGGCGAGTTCCGCCGCGTCGAGCTGGTGGGTGGGCCGGAACACGATGCGTTCCGCCGCGAGCAACGGGACCAGCTCCTCCAGCCAGCAGCGGTGCTGGGCCGCCACCATCGCGGCGACGGCGCTCCGCACCCGCCGGAGCTGCTCGCGCGGCGTCAGCCCATCTAGACTCAGCGCCGCCGTCTCGGAGTCCGCCTGCTGCCGCAACCCGGCGACCCGGATCTCGAAGAACTCGTCGAGGTTGGAACTGGCAATCGCGAGGAACTTGACGCGCTCAAGCAGGGGGTTCGCCGGGTGGCGGGCCTGGTCCAGGACGCGCTGGTTGAACGCCAACCAGCTCTGCTCGCGGTTGCCGAAGCGCGAGGGATCGCCGGCCGGGACGGCGGGCTCGGCGCGGACCGGATGGCGGAGGCGGGGGGCAGACTTGCGGGCGGGACTCACGGGAAAGGGTTAACCGGGCGTGGGGATCGGGAACGAGGCCGAAACCGGCCGTAACGCAATTGTCACCCGTGCTCGCCCTGGCGCGTGGGCGCGAAAAAGGGCGGCCCCGCAGGGGTCCGCCCGGGAAAAGAAACTTTGGCAGGTTCAGCCGCGATCCAGCTTCGCGCCGCTCGCCTTCCAACCGTCGATGCCCGGCGCGTAATGGCGCACGTTGGTGTACCCCAGCTGCTGCGCGGCGGTCGCTGCCGAGAGGTAGGCGGTGCAGTGCTCATTCCCGCAGTACGCGACGACCAGCGCGTTCTTGTCCTTCGGTAGCAGCGCCGCCAGCTGGGCCTTCTGCGCCGCGTAGTCCAGCGCCCCGGGGATCCGCCCCTCCTTGAAGGAACTGGTCCCGTTCACGTCGAGGATCGTGACCGACTTGGCGGCGATCGCCGCGGACAGGTCCGCGTGGGAAATGGCGGGGACCTTGGACGAGGCGGCCCACGCCGTGGCGGCGAGGCCGAGGAGGCAGCAGAGCAGGGAGGCAAGTTTCATCGCGCGGACCGTAGGGGGAAGCCGGCGGCGCGCAAGCGGGCCGCGGTGGCCTCAATTTCGGGGACAAGCGCGGATGGCGGCGGGCCGGCCGCGGCCCCCAGCCTCCGTCCCGCCCAACCGGCCATCCCGGCCGAAGGCGAAACCTGAAAGAGAAAGCAACCTGATGATCCCGATGCTCCCCGCCCTCCTGGCCCTCCTGCTCGCCGCCGGCACCGTCCGCGCGGCCGCCAGCGCCCCCACCCCGCCGCCGTTCGCCACCGCCGACGCCAACAGCGACGGCAAGGTGACGTCGCGGGAGTTCGCCACCGCGATGAAGGGCACGCTCTCCGCGGCCGCCGCCAAGACCCGGTTCAAGGAACTGGACAAGAACCAGGACGGCGCGCTTGCGAGCGACGAGTATGCCGCCGCGGCCCCGCGGAAGGGCGCGCGCCAGAAGCGCACCCCGGAGGCCAAATGAGCCCCCCGGCGCCGCGGGGCCGAACCGCGGCGCCGGACTGTTCTCGTGCCCCGAAGTCGGGGCAACCGCCGGCCGGACCCGACCCCGGCTCAGGCTCGGGCGGACGGAACCGCCTCGCGCCAGCGGCGGAGGGCGCGGCCCGTGAGCGATTCGGCGCAGGCCTCGATCCCGCCGCGGTCCCCCGCGTAGACCAGACGCCCGCCCCCGGAACCTCCTCCCGGGCCAAGGTCGATGAGCCAGTCCGCGAGGTGGATCACGTCGAGATTGTGCTCGATCACGATGACCGTGTTGCCCGCGTCCCGCAGGCGGAAGAGCAGGTCCATCAGCCGCTGGATGTCGGTCCAGTGGAGCCCGGTGGTCGGTTCGTCGAGGATGTACAGGGTGGCACCCTGCTGGCGCCGGCTGAGCTCGAGGGCCAGCTTGATGCGCTGCGCCTCCCCGCCTGACAGCGTCGTGGCGGATTGCCCGAGGGCGAGGTAACCGAGGCCGACGGCATCGAGGGTGGCGAGCTTGTCGACCACGCGGGGCACGTGGCGGAAGAGCTTGAGCGCCTCCCGCACCGAGAGGTTGAGCACGTCCGCGATCGAGTGGCCGTGGAACAACACCTCGAGGGTCTCACGGTTGAATCGCCGGCCACCGCAGCTGGGACAGGGGGCGAAGGCGTCCGGCATAAACTGCATATCCAGCTGGATGGCACCGTCGCCCTGGCAGCGCTCACAGCGGCCGCCGCGGACGTTGAAGGAAAAGCGGCTCGCGCGGTAGCCCCGCACGCGCGCCAACGGCACCTGGGCGTAGAGGTCGCGCAGGAGCGGGAGGAGGTCGACGTAGCTCGCCGGATTGGAGCGGGGGCTGCGGCCAATGGGCTCCTGGTCCACCTGCACGAGCTTCTCGAAGAACTCGAGGTTCTCGATCCGCCGGTGCGCGCCGGGGATGGTCCGCGCCCCGTTGAGCCGCCGCGCCGCCTCCGCGGCGAGGATGTCCAGCACAAGGGTGCTCTTGCCGGAGCCGCTGACGCCGGTGACGCAGGTGAGCAGGCCCACGGGAAAGCGGGCATCGATCTCCTTGAGGTTGTTGGCCCGCGCCCCGCGCACGGAGAGCCAGGCCCCATCTGGGGCCTTGGGCGCGGCCTCCCGGGTGACCTGCAGGCGCCGGCCGAGGTACGCGCCGGTGAGGGATTCCCGCGCGGTGCGGCGTTGGCAGTCCGCCGGGCTGCCTTGGAACAGGAGCTGTCCGCCCTCGACGCCCGCACCGGGGCCGAGCTCGAGCAACTCGTCGGCGAGTCGCATCGTGTCCTCGTCGTGCTCCACCACGACGACGGTGTTCCCCCGGTCGCGCAGGGCGGTGAGGGTGTCGAGGAGCTTCTGGTTGTCGTGGGGGTGAAGGCCGATGCTGGGCTCGTCGAGGACGTAGATCACCCCCATCAGGCCCATCCCGAGCTGAGTGGCGAGGCGCACCCGCTGGGCCTCGCCGCCGGAAAGCGTGGCGTAGTCGCGGTCGAGCGTCAGGTAGCCGAGGCCCGTCTCGAGCAGGAAACGGAGCCGCTCGCGCACCCCGCCGATGACCTCCTTGAGGGTGGGATCCGCCGCCGGGCCGGACGCGAGGGCCTCGGCCGCGGCCGCCGCAGCGGCGACGTCGAGGCGCATGAAGTCCGGGAAGGACAGGCCGCCGAGGCGCACGGCGGCGCTGCGCGGGTTGAGGCGGGCCCCGCGGCAGGAGGGGCATTCGCCGCTGACCATATAGGTCGCGAGACGGGCGCGGAAGCCGTCGCTGTCCGTCTCGCGGAAACTCTGCTCGAGGTCGGCGATCACGCCGGGGAACGGCATCGCGCGCGCCTCGCGCATCCGGCGGAGCTTGAAGGCGAACTGGCGCTCGCCGGCGCCGTGCAGCAGGGTCCGGCGCACGTCGGCGGGCAGGTCCGCCCACGGCTGGGCCGCATCGAACGGGAGCTGCTCCGCTAACTGCCGGAGGAGCGCGTGGTGGCGGATGATCAGGTTCTTGCCGCCGATGCGCCACGCCTTGATCGCGCCGTCGTCGACGGATTTCGTGGGGTCCGGCACCAGCAGCTCCGGGGCGAACCGCAGCCGGCGCCCGATGCCGTCGCACTCGGGGCAGGCGCCGTCGCGGTGACTGAAGGAGAAGTGCCGCGTGGTCAGCCGCGGGAAGACCTCGCCGCAGGTCTCGCAGGCGAGCGACTGGCTCAGCGGCACCTCGCGCCACGGCGCGTCGGCCTTCGGTTGCGCCAGGACCATCGCCCGGTCCCGGCCCTCGCGGAACGCGAGTTCAAGGGAATCCGCCAGCCGGCTGCGCTGCTCGGCCGTCGCGACCAGACGGTCGACCACCAGCTCCACCTCCAGCTCGCGGGTGCCGGAACCGGCCGGAAGCAGCCCGGGATCGTCGAGCGACTTGACCTCGCCCGCGATCCGGACGCGCTGGAATCCCCGTTGCCGAAGCCGCGGGAGCTCGTCGCGCAGGACGCTGGGTCGGGCCCGGAGGCAGGGGGCGAGCACGAGGACCCGCTCGCCCGCGCAGGCCGTGAGCACGTGCTGCACGTTGTCGTCGAGGGAGCGCTGCAGCACCCGGCCGCCATCGGCCGGGCAGCGCTGCTCGCCGGCGAGCGACCAGAGGAGTTGCGCGTAATCGGCGATCTCGGTGGCGGTGGCGATCGTGGTGCGGGGTCCGCCGGCGCCGGTGCGCTGCTCGATCGCGAGCACGGGGGAGAGCCCGTGGATGAAGTCGACCTCGGGGCGCTTCAACTGGTCGAGCGCGGCGCGGGCGGCGGCGCTGAGCGACTCGATGTACTTCCGGTAGCCCTCCGCGTAGAGGGTGTCGAAGGCGAGCGAGGACTTGCCGGAGCCGCTCGGGCCCGTGACCACGATGAGTTTGCCGCGGGGCAACCGCACCTCGAGGTTCCGCAGGTTGTGCTCGCGGGCTCCCTTGATGTGGATGTGGGTGGCGGCGTGCATCGGCGGGCGGAGCGTGGGCGTAAATCCCGACGCGTCAAAGCCGCAGGTCACCCCGCGGTTGCGGCGAGCGCGCGATGGCGCACGCTGCCTCGGGATGTCCCGCGATCCGCAACCCGTGCTGCTCTTCGACGCCGAGTGCGCCCTCTGCCGACGGACCGTGCGGTGGCTGATCCGGCGCGACCGGCACGCGCGCCTGCGCTTCGCGGACCTCGGCGGCACGGAAGGGCGGGCGGTGCGCGCCGCGCTGGGCGACGGGCAGCCCGCCCCGGATTCGCTCATTTTCGTCCCCGACTGGTCGCGCCGGCTCGAGGGCCCGTGGTTCCTGCGCGCGGACGGCGCCCTCCGGGCCCTCGCGCTGCTGCCCGGCACCGGTTGGGCGGTCCGCGCCCTGCGCTGGGCGCCGCCGCTGTGGCTGGACACCGCTTACCGCGCGGTGGCGGCCGCGCGCCGGCGGCGGGGGGACGCGGCGACAACGGTTATTTTTCGGCCGGCGGAGCAGGCGCGGATTCTCGGCTGACGTGCCCCCGGCCGGAGCCTTGACCTCCGGGATGTCGGACGGTTTTTTCAGCAACCCCGTCAAACCATGACCCTGACCCGACCCTGCCTTGATCCTAGCCACCGCGCTTACGCGCTGCTGGCCCTCGCCCTCGGCGTCGGCGTCGCGCTGCCCGTCCGGGCGGCGGCCCCGGCCCAGTCCTCGCCGCCCGCGGGCGACGACGTGGTCCGCCTGTCCGAGTTCAGTGTGTCCGCCAGCGGTGACCGTGGCTACGCCCCGGCCGAGACGATGACCGGCACCCGCGTCGCGACCAAGATCATCGACCTGCCCTACACGGTGAACGTGCTGACCGCCGATTTCTTCGAGGACTTCGGCATCTTCGAGCTGGCCGACAACATCGTGCACATCGGCAGCTTCACCGGCCTCGACATCGGCGGGAATTTCAACCTCCGCGGCTTCAGTTCCAGCTTCCAGCTGCGCGACGGCTTCTTCCGCCTCGGCCGCTACGGTTCCTCCAACATCGACCGGATGGAGGTCATCAAGGGCTCCAACGCCGCCATCTACGGCCGCTCGTCGCCCGGCGGGATGGTGAATATGATCTCCAAGGCGCCGAAGACCCGGGAGGGCCAGAAGGTCACCTTCAACTACGGCTCCTACGGCACCGAGCGCGTGACGCTCGAGGCCACCGGGCCGCTCGCCAAATCCGCGCTCGGGACCACCTCTTACATCGTCACGGGCAGCCACTACCAGCGGGACTTCGGCCAGGAGTACGCCCGGAACCGCAACTACGAGTACTACGGGGCCCTCAAGCACACCTTCCCGGACTCCTCCAACCTCCTCGTGGCCGCCGAATACCTGCTCCAGATGCGGCACGCCCCGCTGAACGCGGCCCCGCTCATCACCGACCAGAAGGGCACCGCCTCCAACCTGGACGACGAGGCGATCGGCTACGCTTGGAACCTCGGACGGATCAACCCGTTCGGCCCGAACTCCGAGCTCAACCGCGGCTACTCCGGGCTGACCGCCAACTACGACAAGCGGATCGACGAGGTCTGGAGCGTGCGCGCGTCCGGCAACTACTACCTCGTGCGGCGCTGGGACTACAACCAGAACACCGGCTGGGGCGGCATCACGATCAACCCGGCGGTCGCCACCACCGCGATCCAATCCGCCCGCGGCGCGACCCCCCAGAAGGGCCTGATCTTCGAGGACGGCGGCGGCTTCCAGGGCGATGTGCTCGCGCACTACTGGACCAACAACCGGCGGATCGAGCACCGGACGCTCGCGACGATCGACCTCAATGACTACTACCGCTGGGATCCGATCCGCCAGTTCGCGAACGCCGCGAACCCCGACCTCGTCGCGTGGAACGCGGTGCGCACGGCCCGCCTCGATCCGCTCACGCTGACCCCGACGTCGCCGGTGGCCTATTTCCCGAAGTGGTTCACTTGGGGCCAGGAGGTCGCGACCCGGATCCGCAAGCAGCGCGTGACCGTCGTGGGCGGCCTGCTGCGACACCAGGCGGCCCTGTTCGACGGCCGGCTGCTCGCCTACGCGGGCGGGCGCTACGACACGGTCCGGTTCCGTCATCGGGACTTTACCCAGCCGCCCCCGGGCTTCGCCCCCGGGCAGATGCTCGACAAGACGATGAACGCCCTGAAGCCCAACCTGGGCATCAACTACAAGCTCGGGGCCGGCCTGCGCTTCTTCGCGAACTACAGCGAGAGCTACTTCGTGCCGCAATCTGAAGCCACCCCGGTGGTCGCCGATCCCGGCTACAAATCAGAGGTGGCCAGCGGCTACGACTACGGCTTCAAGGGATCCCTCCTCAACGACCGCCTCAACTTCACCGTGTCCGGCTTCTACGCCATCCGCGAGAACGTGCTGGTCACCGAGGTGGAGGAAACCCCGCCCGGCTCCGGCAACTATCAGACCACCACGCGCCGCGACGGCGACCAGCTCGTGCGGGGCTTCGAGGTCGACCTCAACTGGCGCGTGACCGACGCGCTTTCCGCGGGCGGCAGCTGGGGCCACGTCTACTCGATCTACACCGACTTCGGCAGCGCCTTCCCCCTCGCGGTCGGCCGCCGGGTGCAGGGCATCGCCCCGGTCAACGGCGGCGCCTACCTGAAGTGGGCGCCCACCACCGGCTCGCTGCGCGGCTTCTCCGCGAACCTGGGCGTGACGCACGTCGGCCCGACGCCGACCGAGGCTCCCAACGCGGGCGACACCTACGCCACGACCGCGAACGGCCAGCGGGTGGTCACCCGCACCACCTACCAGTGGCGGCTCCGGGTGCCCGGCTACACGCTTTGGAACCTCGGCGTCCGCTACCGGCTGCAGGGCCGCGGCTCGGCCTACGACCAGACGTTCGCGATCAACGTGAACAACGCGCTGGACCAGGATTACCGCCGCGCCAACCGCCTGCGAGGCGAGGAGCGCTCGGTCTTCTTCACCTACACGCTGGGCCGGACCGGGCGCGGCCGCTGAGCCGACCTCCGTTCCTTCCCGCACGCCTTAGGGCGCCCTCCCCGGGCGCCTTCTTTTTGTCAGGCTGGCACGCTTCGCGCTTCCCAAGCGGAGCCCCCTGTCCTTAATCCCGACTCTCCCGCGTTATGCCCTCCTCCGCCAAGCCCACCCCGCCCGCCCCCGCCGTCCCGCTCCGCCCGATCCGGAAGCTGATGGCCGCCAACCGGAGCGAGATCGCGGTCCGGATCTTCCGTGCCGGCACCGAGCTGAATCTCCGCACGGTGGCCGTGTTCGCGCAGGAGGACCGGCTCTGCATCCACCGCTACAAGGCCGATGAGGCTTACGTGGTCGGCGCTGGGCGCGGCCCGGTCGCGGCCTACCTCGACATCGAGGGCATCATCGCGGTGGCGCGGGAGAAGGGCGTCGACGCCATCCACCCCGGTTACGGTTTCCTGTCCGAGAACCCCGAGTTCGCCCGCGCCTGCGCCCGGGCGGGGATCATCTTCGTCGGCCCCCGGCCCGAGTTGCTGGAGATGATGGGGGACAAGACCGCGGCGCGCGCCCTCGCGCAACGGATCAACGTGCCGACGCTGCCGGGCACGGAGAACCCGCTGACCGATCGCGAGGAGGCCCTCGCCACCGCCCGCACCATCGGCTTCCCGCTGATCATCAAGGCGGCCTTCGGCGGCGGCGGCCGCGGGATGCGGGTCGTCCACCGCGCCGCGGACCTCGCCAACCTCCTCGACGAGGCGCAGGCGGAGGCCGGCCGCGCCTTCGGCAACCCCGCCGTCTTCCTCGAGAAGTACATCCCGCGGGCGAAGCACATCGAGGTGCAGGTGCTCGGCGACCAGCACGGCAACGTGCTCCACCTCCACGAGCGCGACTGCTCGGTCCAGCGGCGCCACCAGAAGGTGATCGAGGTCGCGCCGTCGTTCGGCCTGCCGGAGAAGATCGTCAACGAGCTCTGCGATGCCGCGGCCCGGATCGCGCGCGAGATCCGCTACGACAACGCGGGCACGGTGGAATTCCTCTACGACCTCGACCGCCACGAGTGGTTCTTCATCGAGATGAACCCCCGCATCCAGGTGGAGCACACCGTCACCGAGGTCATCACCGGCCTCGACCTGGTGCGCGCCCAGATCCTGATCGCGCAGGGCCACTCGCTGCACTCGCCCGAGGTGGGGATGCCGCGCCAGGCCGACATCCCGCGCAACGGCTACGCGATCCAGTGCCGGATCACCACCGAGGATCCCGAGAACAAGTTCGTCCCCGACTACGGCCGCATCGTGGCCTACCGCTCGCCGGGCGGCTTCGGCGTGCGCCTTGACGGCGGGATGGGCTACGCGGGCGCGGTCATCACGCCCTTCTACGACTCGATGCTGGTGAAGAGCATCACCAGCGGGCAGACCTACGACATCGCGCTGCGGCGCGCGCACCGGACGCTGAGCGAGTTCCGCATCCGCGGCGTGAAGACGAACATCCCGTTCCTCGAGAACGTGATCGCCCACCCGCAGTTCCAGGCCGGGCAGGCCACCACGACGCTCATCGACACCACCCCCGAGCTCTTCGCCTTCAAGCCGCGCCGCGACCGCGCGACCAAGCTGCTCAACTTCCTCGGCCAGGTCATCGTCAACAGCAACCCCCACGCCAAGGGCTACCGCCCCGAGCGCCCGCTGCCCGTCGCGCCCGCCCCCGCGGCCGACCTCCGCGTCTCCCCTCCCCCGGGCACCCGGCAGTTGCTCCTGGAACTGGGCCCCCGGGAGTTCGCCCGCTGGACCGCCCGCCAGAAGCGGCTGCTCGTGACCGACACCACCTGGCGCGACGCCCACCAGTCGCTGATGGCGACGCGCGTGCGCAGCTTCGATATGCTCGCCTGCGCCGACGCCCTCGCCCGGCGCGCCCCCGGCCTCTACTCGCTCGAGATGTGGGGCGGGGCGACCTTCGACACCGCGATGCGCTTCCTCAGCGAGGACCCGTGGGAGCGCCTCCGGCAGCTCCGCGCCCGCGTGCCCAACATCTGCTTCCAGATGCTGTTCCGCGGGGCGAACGCGGTCGGCTACACCAGCTACCCGGACAACGTCGTCGCCGGCTTCGTGCGCCACGCCGCGGCCAGCGGGATGGACATCTTCCGCGTCTTCGACTCGCTCAACTACCTGCCCAACCTCCGCGTCGCGATGGAGGCCGTGCAGGAGACGCACGGCGTGTGCGAGGCCGCGCTCTGCTACACCGGCGACATCCTGGACGAGCGCCGGGACAAGTTCTCCCTGCAGTACTATGTCCGCCTCGCGCGCGAGCTCGAGAAGATGGGCGCCCACGTCCTCGCGATCAAGGATATGGCCGGCCTGTGCCGCCCCTACGCCGCCCACAAGCTGGTGAAGGCGCTGAAGGAGGCCGTCGACCTCCCGATCCACTTCCACACGCACGACACCAGCGGCATCGCCGCCGCCAGCGTGCTCCGGGCCGCGGACGCCGGGGTGGACGTCGTCGACCTCGCCCTCGCCGCGATGAGCGGCAGCACCTCCCAGCCGAACCTCAACTCGGTGGTCGCCGCCCTCC
>Ga0194133_10011037_pt1 | contig 10066 bp, 12 predicted proteins | sample TA2KigOf40mmetaG_FD_155448 | JGI IMG/M metagenome (GOLD analysis project Ga0194133, IMG submission 155448) | Freshwater microbial communities from Lake Tanganyika, Tanzania - TA2015055 Kigoma Offshore 40m | ecosystem: Environmental > Aquatic > Freshwater > Lake | place: Tanzania: Lake... | reverse complement strand
GGAGCAAGAGAAGAAGTCAAAGAAGGCGCAAATGGAGTTAGAGAAGGCGGAGAAGAAGGCAAAGAAGGAGCAAGAGGATGAAGAGAAGAAGGCAAAGAAAGCGCAAGAGGATGAAGAGAAGCGAGTAAAGAAAGCGCAAGAGGATGAAGAGAAGAAGGCAAAGAAAGCGCAAGAGGATGAAGAGAAGAAGGCAAAGAAAGCGCAAATGGAGTTAGAGAAGGCCGAGAAAGAGGCAAAGAAGGCGCAAAAGAATGAAGAGAAGCAAGAGAAAAAGCCGAAGAAAGTGTCAAATAAGTCGGCGAAAGAATCGCCAAAGGATGTGGTAGAAGTGGTAGTAGAAGAAGTAAAAGAAGTTGTGGTAGAATATGCAAAGGATGTGGTAGTAGAAGTGGTAGTAGAAGAAGTAAAAGAAGTGGTGAGTGAGGTAAAAGAGGTGAAAAAGTCAAGTAAAAAAGTAGAGCCAAAGGAGAAAGTGGTAAAGGAGAAAGTGGTAAAGGAGAAGGTAGTAAAGGAGAAAGTGGTGAAGGAGAAAGTGGAAAAGGAGAAAGTGGAAAAGGAGAAGGTAGTAAAGGAGAAGTCAGTGGAGAAAGTGCCAAAAAAAGTGGAACAGGAGGAGGAAGAGGATGAAGAAGTAGAAGAGGAGATAGAGGTGAAAAGGATAAGATGGGAGGGAGTGAGTTACTTGCGTTCAAAAAGCGGAGTGATATATGACGAGAAGTCAAACGAGAGTATAGGAGTGTGGAACGAGAAGGAGTGTAAGATAGAGTTTGATGCGGTGGAGTCGGAGACGGAGTTGTGTCCAACGGAGTTGTGTACAACGGAGATAATGAGCGATAACGAGGAGTGCGAGTAAGCGTAGTAGTAAAAGTAGTAGTAGTAGTAGTAAAAGTAGTAGTAGTAGTAGTAGTAATAAGTAAAAAAAGTGTTTTTTTTGTGAGAACCATTAGGTGCGATATGATAGCCATTCCGCGGGCATATATAGTGTAAATAATGATGACCCATATCTGAGTGTGTCACTCATTTCTGTGTTATATGTGATAGCCATTCCGCGCGCAAAGCTAGCACAAAGAATGAATCGTATGTGTTCTTCCTTTGAATAAGAAATGAAATAAAAAAAGAATGAACAAGAGACTCTGAATGAATGAGAGATAGTATAGTATGATGGTGTAATGAAAGGGTAATAAGTGTGTCGGCAGGTGTTAAAACGGTCGCGCGAATGGAGTGTAGAATGGAGTGTAGAATGGAGTGTAGAATGGAGTGTAGAATGGAGTGCATATATGGGTGATAGCCATTACGCGCAGTAAGAATGAATCGTATGTGTTCTTCCTTTGATAAAGAAATGAAAGATAAAAAAGAATGAACAACAGTGCCCGAATGAAACGGAGATAGTATAGTATGATGGGTAATGAAAGGGTAATATTGGAGTGCGTATGTGTGTGCGCATTGGAGTGCATATGTTGATAGAATGGAGTGCATATATGGGTAATATGTGATAGCCATTCCGTGCGCGAAGCTTGTATGTGTTCTTCCTTTGAATAAGAAATGAAAGATAAAAAGAAAGAACAACAGTGCCCGAATGAAACGGAGATATCATAATATGATGGGTAATGAAAGGGTAAAATATTGGAGTGCATATGGTGTGCGCATATTGGTGCGCATATTGGTGTGCGTATGGAGTGCATATTGGTGCGCATATTGGTGTGCGTATGGAGTGCATATTGGTGCGCAGAATGGTGCGCAGAATGGTGCGCATATTGGTGCGCAGAATGGTGGTCAGAATGGTGCGCATATTGGTGTGCGTATTGGTGCGCAGAATGGTGGTCAGAATGGAGTGCATATATGAGTAAAGAATCATCACTCATTTCTGAAATAATCACTAATTTCTGTGTTATATAGTGGTGATAGCCATTACGCGCATAAAGCTTGCGGAAAGCTAGTATCTGAAGTTTTCTTCCTTTGATAAAGAAATGAAAGATAAAAAAGAACGAACAAGAGTCCCCGAATGAATGGGATATAGTATAGTATGATGTGGTAATGAAAGGGTAATAAGTGTGTCTGCAGGTGTTCACACGGGTGCGCAGAATGGTGCGCGAATGGTGGGGAGAATAAGTAAAAAAGGAAGAAACCGGAATAGTGATAGCCATTCCGTGCGCTAAGCTTGCGATAAGTGTGCGCTAAGCGTGCGAAAAGTGTGCGAAAAGTGTGCGAAAAGTGTGCGAAAAGAATGAAGACTCATTTCTGGGTAATAATGGTGATAGCCATTCCGTGCAGTAAGTGTGTACTAATTTGGGGAAAGTGTTTTCTTCCTTTGAAGAATAAATGAAAGAGAAAATAAAGAAAGAACTGTGCGGGAATGAATAGTAGATAGTATAGTATGAAAGGGTAATGAAAGGGTGTCAAAAAGTCGGCAGGTGTTCACACGGGCGCGCAAAATGGTGCGCAAAATGGAGTGCAAAATGGAGTGCAAAATGGAGTGCAAAATGGAGTGGAAAATGGAGTGGAAAATGGAGCGCGAATGGAGTAATGGAGTGCAAAATGGAGTGCAAAATGGAGTGCAAAATGGAGTGCGAATGGAGCGCGAATGGAGCGCGAATGGAGTGCATATATGGGTAAAGAATAGTGACTCATTTCTGAAATCATCACTCATTTCTGGGTAATAATGGTGATAGCCATTACGCGCGCATAAATAATGGATAGTATGTTTTCTTCCTTTGAAGAATAAATGAAAGAGAAAATAAAGAAAGAACTGTGCGGGAATGAATAGTAGATAGCATAGTATGAAAGGGTAATGAAAGGGGTAATGAAAGAGTGCCAATAGGAGGTCGGGTGTTCACACGGGCGCGCAAAATGGTGTGCGAATGGAGTGCATAATGCGTGCAAAATGGTGTGCATATGGTGCGCATATGGAGTGCATATGGAGTGCAAAATGGTGTGCAAAATGGTGTGCAAAATGGTGTGCATATGGTGCGCATATGGAGTGCATATATGGGTAAAGAATAGTGACTCATTTCTGAAATCATCACTCATTTCTGGGTAATAATGGTGATAGCCATTACGTGCAGTAAGCGGGATAACTAGGTTTCTTCCTTTGTTAAAGAAATGAAAGACAAAAAGAATGAACAACTGTGTTCGGATGAATAGGAGATAGCATAGTATGATAGGGTAATGAAAGGGTAATGATAGGGTGCCAATAGGAGGTCGGGTGTTCACACGGGCGTTCAGATGGCGCGCAAATGGTGCACAAGAATAAGTAAAAAGGAAGAAAACAATCAGTGATAGCCGTTCCCGAGAATGGATAGTGTTTTTCTTCCTTTGAACAAGAAATGAAAGACAAAAAAGAATGAACAACTGTGTTCGGATGAACAGGAGATAGTATAGTATGATAGGGTAATGAAGGGGTGTAATTGCGCGCAGAATGGTCTGCAAATGGTGTGCGCAGAATGGTCTGCAAATGGTCTGCAAATGGTCTGCAAATGGTCTGCAAATGGTGTGCGCAGAATGGTCTGCAAATGGTCTGCATATTGGTGTGCAAATAGTCTGCAATTGGTGTGCATATTGGGTAAAAAAATTGTCACTCATTTCTGAAATTGTCACTCATTTCTGGGTTATATATATCGGCGGTGATAGCCATTTTGTGCTCCTGGTGATAGCCGTTACGCGCTCCTGGTGATAGCCATTACGACCTATGGGTGATAGCCGTTACGCGCTCCTGGTGATAGCCATTACGACCTATGGGTGATAGCCATTACGCGCACTATGGGTGATAGCCATTACGCGCATTAAGCACAAGAATAATATATGTTTTCTTCCTTTGAATCCAAATGGAAAGAAAAAGAATAACCAACTGTGGTCCGAGGTGTGCGAGAGAGTATCACATAGGAGGGGTAATACGTGGCACGACAGGTGCGCACACGGGCGTTCAAATCGCGCGCACATTGCGGCGCAAAATCGTCTATAATAGGCGGAAAAGAATCGTCACTCATAAATCAAATTGTCACTCATTTCTCAGTTAGATTGGACTCATAGTGATAGCCATTACGCGCGCATAGGTGGGAGCGACTATTGGGGCGAATAGTGGCGCAGGTCATAATAATAGCCTTTTTCTTATTGATAGCCGTTCCGTGCACAGTATTTCTGTTTCTTCCTTTACACAAGAACAGAAAGGAAAAGAACCATAATCCCCCGATGCGAATACAAATGCACACGAATCGTAGAAGATGGGTAAGCCCAAATAGCAGTCCAAATAGCAGAAAAAACAGAGTCCAAATAGCAGAAAAAACAGAGTGCAAATAGCAGTCCAAATAGCAGAAAAAACAGAGTGCAAATAGCAGAAAAAACAGAGTCCAAATAGCAGAAAAAACAGAGTGCAAATAGCAGTCCAAATAGCAGAAAAAACAGAGTGCAAATAGCAGTCCAAATAGCAGTCCAAATAGCAGTCCAAATAGCAGTCCAAATAGCAGTCCAAATAGCAGAAAAAACAGAGTGCAAATAGCAGTGCCGACAGGTGTTCACATGGGTCTGCATATTGGTCTGCATATTGGTCTGCGACAGGTGTTCACATGGGTCTGCATATTGGTCTGAAAATTGGTCTGCATATTGGTCTGCGACAGGTGCTCACACGGGTCAGCGACAGGTGCACATATTGGTGTGCGACCCAATATACGCACAAACGAGAATTAAATAAGTATAGTATTGTAATACGTGGTTAGTGGAGGTTGAAGGTGTAATATCCATATAAATATTTTAATAACAACATAATGTAATGAATATTCAATCAACCCTGGATGAAATATATAAAAATGTGAAAAAGCTCAAAATCACTGGAAAGAACGCAGATTACATCCCTGAACTTAAAAAAGTGAATCCCAACCTGTATGGTATTTCTATTTATACCGTGAATGGGGAGGAATACAATGCAGGAGACTGCGACGTGGAAGTTGCGATTGAATCAGTCTCAAAAGTATTTAGTCTGGCACTTGCTTTGAAAACAGTGGGGATAAGCAAAATGTCCAAAATGGTGGGGACAAGCTGCACAATGAGCCGATTTAATTCTGTTGCGGCGATTGAAGCTTCACAGAGCCGCACCATAAACTCATTCCAAAATGGGGGCGCAATGGCCACAACAAGCATTTATTTTAATAAAAATCCGGCAAAATACGAAAAAACGATTTTTGATAACATAAGCGAATTCGCCGGTAGGAAAATAGTGTATTCAAAAGCGACATTTAAGTCAGAGATGTCTAATTTAGAACATAATTTAGCAATTGGTTACTTGTTAAAATCGTATGGCCGATTTTACGGGGAGGTAATTCCTAGTATTACTGCGTATACAAAACAATGCTCTGCGATGGCAACCACGAGAGACATTGCAGTAATGGCCGCAACCATTGCCAACTACGGCATCAACCCGAAAACAGGAAAACGAGTAGTAGACAAGAAGTTTATCCCTTATATTATAACCCATATGGCGACAAATGGGATGTATGAATATTCTGAGACGTGGATGACTCATATTGGAATGCCTGCCAAGAGCGGGGTTGGCGGAGTAATCTTGATTGTTATCCCAAATGTGATGGGGATTGCAGTGCTTTCTCCGCCACTAGATGAGCACGGTAACAGCGTAAAAGGTATTATTACTGCAAAACAATTATCTGAAAAACTCCATTTAGGAATCTTTGATTCTAACGTGAAATAGAAGTTCCCATTTTTGAATGTTACAAGGTTATGAATGTTCCCGGACACGGAACAAACAAACAACCATATATTTTCTTCCTTTGAATAAGAAAGGAACAAAAACAAAAAGAAAAACAAAAAGAAAAACAAAAAGAAAAACAAAAAGAAAAACAAAAAGAAAAACAAAAAGAAAAACAAAAAGAAAAACAAAAAGAAAAACAAAAACAAAAAAATTGAAAACTTTTTTCCAAGACAATAAAGAGCAAAAAGTATATATAGCGACCTAACGAGCGACACAAACAATCCATTCACCCCATTAAAAAATGTTTCTGCCCAATGACCTAATCAGTATGATTTTGGAGTATAACCCATCACATCGCGATATGATGTTTGCCAGCCTCGTGGAGATACAGGGCAGATGCGTGTGCAGCCAATGCGGAAAACATTGCATCATGGAGATTTGCCTATTGCCGAACAGCCGAACCTTTTGTAGCGGTTTATGCAAAAGTTTTTGGATAGAGGAGAGAATGGAGGATATAGATTGGGACGAGCCAGAGGATGAGATTGACGTGCTGGTATTCAGGGACGAGTATGACCAATTTGTGTATGAAGAGTTTGTAAACCAGATGAATAATTACGAGAGCGAGTATGATAGCGAGAGCGAATAGTAAAAATAGAGTAAATAGTAAATAGTAAATAGTAAATATATTAATGGGCAAATACCCTTTTTTTTAAGCGAGGAATGTTCACCAATGCCAACAAACCAAAACAACCAAAAACAAAAAAATTGAAAAAAGAATCAAGAAAGAAGGAGCCACAAAAAAGTAATTGAAAGCGATAAAGCGATTAAAGAGAATATACAAACTAAGAGAATGAATACCGAAATGACAATTGATATGCTCGCGACCCACGACTTGAGCCTTGTGTTACCACCAGCACTAAATAGACAAGTAAATGTGCTTAATTCAAGACCAAGAATCGGGAAAGAGAAATACTACCGACAAGCATTAACAATGGACCTAGATGGCAAACAAGTGGACACTGGCTACACGATGATAAAGAGCTACGAAACGTTCGGCCTCATCATGCTTTGCAACAATGAGAAAGTGTATCCGCACGCGTATAAGAGGTGGGAATGGTTTGGCAAGGACCATTACGAGACAGATGACTATGAAGTGATTGACTTGGCCACGGAGAATGTGCTACAATACTGGGGCTACCATGAAGATACCAACCAGCTGTATATAGCGAACCAATCAAACAAAGACAACTGCCCAATGTGCAACAGAAAAGAGTCCGCACTCTGTCAGACGATGGAGTGCGTGGTGATAGTAGAGCCGCAAAAGAACGACTTATCAACGTGCGCATACAGCGAGGAGATGTATAAAAGGCTGATGAAAATCAGCAAAGAAAACCAGATGCCCAGACGAGATAATGGTCAGAGCAACACACCAGAACAAGAGCCACAGCCAGACCGAACCCAGCTTAGCCCAGAGGTTAGCAAAAGAATAGACCAAGAAATACGAGAGCTGATAAATAACGTGAGACAGCGCAAATAAATATAAATAATTATGTAATGTAGTGAATCAATGTAGATATAGATGAATAGTAATCAATAATTAATAGTAATTAGTAATTAGTAAATAGTAAATAGTAAATAAGGGCAACCCTTTTTTTCATAATCCTTTTATAATCCGTTTATTTTTTGCGAGTGCCACGATTGCGCTTCTTATTACCTACAGACTTACGACCAAGTTTACGAGAAGACTTACGACCAGACTTACGATACGCTTTACGGCTGCGCTTACCGCCTTTTGGTAATTGATTTTGTAAAGCCTGTCCGAATGCATTAGAAACAAAACTGGAAGCAAGAGCCTGTTCAACAGGAACCAGCTCAAAGCTATGAACAACGCCGCCACATTTTATTTGAACATAGTTAACAGCGGAAGATTGCAAAATGTTGTCATTTTTTTTCAACGTATACGTTTTCCCATTTACCACAAATGTGCCGGTAACGGAGTCAATATTGGGGCAATCAATGCGTCCGTTGTAGTATTCACCCTCAAAAACGAGAACAATGTTTTTATCATCCGTTAAACTAGAGTCGCCGGTAAAAGCGAGGTCTACTGGTTGTGAGTTACCATTGAGCGCAAACGTAGCCTTGACATCATACTTACCTTTGGATGCAGATTGATACATAGGGTTTTGAGCTTCATTAAAATCAGTCATAATAATATAACAACATATAAAAAAACAAAGAAGGCCTAAAAGTGACAACAGAAAATCGGACAAGATGGCAAACGGATAAGATGACAAGTTACTGTAATCTTACCGTAAACTTACTGTCGTGATTTCCCAATGTGGTAACACTCGTAGCAATAGGTATCGCAAAAGAAGCGAACGCTCAAGAAGATGCGGTCAATACGGGAGACGGGCTGAAAACAAAAGCCGCACTCCCGATGTTCAAGAATATACTGGAGCGACAACGAAAGAAGAGGCCGATGCGCGCAATTGTATTCGTAAATAAGGTGTTGAATGGGTGTAGGGAGGGACCGAATGCGATTACAAAGCTGGACAATACGCGGGTCGGCGTCTAAATGCGAACCAACAGAACCAACAGAACCAATCGTAGTTAAGGACATTGGATTAGACAAAGGGATATATGAAACAGAACAACAACAGAAAACAAGAAATCAATTTTTTACACCTCTGCGCGTTTTAACTGCGTGGCCACTTTATAAAGGGTACAAGCCTACAAGCTTACAAGCCTAGAACTTATATTAAAATAAAGCAGTTTATAATAAGCACTTTAGGTTTATTATAAATACTCCACCACCACCGACTAAAAAGCAAGCATAATAACAAGAAAAACAAGAAAAACAAGAATAAAAACAGCGCGTATAAAAAGAGAAAAAACGGAAAGAACCGGAAAGAACCGGAAAGAACCGAAAAGAACTGAAAAGAAAGAACTATTCTGTGTATTAATCTATATAGATATAATACACAAATGTCAACCACTGGATTTAAACTATCGGACGGCAGGGATATATCAGAATTATTTGACACATATACAACCGGCACTCAAGCAACGCTAACGGGATATAAGGTTACTAGCGGCGCGGATTTAAACAGCGTGTTTGCCAGAAAAACATCCAGTTTCCAAGCAGTGGAAACGGGATTTAAAGTTTCCGGCGGTTTAGATTTAAACACAGTATTTGAACCAATCATGCCATTAACAGTGTCTGGCACAGGGACGTACAGTCTCACTATCACAGGAAGTACATATAAATATACATTTACAGCGGGAACAAACAATATAACAATAAAAAAACCAATTACGACTTTGTATGCGATTGTAGTCGGAGGGGGGGGGATGGGGAAGGGCGGGAGTTTCAATAAACCTGGAGGTGGTGGGGCAGGCGGCGGTTTTGGGTTTATCGCAATCTCAAACCCTGCAATAAATCAACAATATAATACAAGCGTTGCGTCAATGCAACAAGAGTCCACATTCTACAACCTTTCTAATAATGGTGTAATAGCATATGGTGGTTCATACGGGAGTAGTACAACCGTTGGTTCACAAGCCGGAACGTGTGCAACAGTAGGAACATTAACAGGAGCAGGAACATTAACTGCACGGACCGGTGGAAACGGAGGAGGCAGTAACGGAGCAAACGGGTCAAACTCTTCAGGGTTTATAACAGTGTTGGGAACCAATTATAATTATGGAGGGGGAGGTGCCGGCGGTACTGGGAACAACAATGCGGGTAGAGCAGGACAAAACGGATTCGGAGGGATTGGATATGTCAATACTCACGGACAAACCGCGACAATGCCAGGTTCTGGAGGCGGAGGAGGTGCGCTTACCTCCAGTACGTTCGCGACTACGTCAGGAGGAGGAGGAGCCCGAGGAGAGATAGTCGTAACATTCGTATACCCATAAGCGAGACAAACTCGTGACAATATAATAATCATCGAAATAATAATCGCAAACAAATATAATAATCAAATGAGTGAAACCGGATTCACCGTGCCAGACGGCACAGATTTATCAGGCATATTTGAGCCATATACATCACCAGACGTAAAAGCAGACGAGACGGGATTTACCGTCTTCAACAGCAATTTAGATTTGAACAGCGTGTTTGCCAAAAACACATCGGGCACATATAAAACAGTTTATAATAAGCACTTTAGGTTTATTATAAATCGTCCACCACCGAGTAAAAAGAAAGAATAACCGCAAGCATAATAGCAAGAAAAACAAGAATAAAAACAGCCAGGATAGTATAGATATAATATAATGACAGACCCAGAACAACAAGAACTAGAACAACAAGAGCCAGAACAACCCAAATCCGATGTAACAAAAATACTAACCGCGCTGAATAAA
>Ga0194133_10011032_pt1 | contig 10069 bp, 6 predicted proteins | sample TA2KigOf40mmetaG_FD_155448 | JGI IMG/M metagenome (GOLD analysis project Ga0194133, IMG submission 155448) | Freshwater microbial communities from Lake Tanganyika, Tanzania - TA2015055 Kigoma Offshore 40m | ecosystem: Environmental > Aquatic > Freshwater > Lake | place: Tanzania: Lake Tanganyika... | reverse complement strand
TCAAAAAAAATCGCTTCGGGTCGGAAAGTACCCGGGTCAAAGCCGGGTCGGCCTCTTATTTACTGCGGGTCAAAAGTAAGCTCGGGTCGGGTCGGGTCAAGGCCCATCTCTAATATATGGGGTCGCTGTAGCTCATACTGGCTGTGGACTGGGAGACTGGGGTTCAATCCCCGGTCAGGGGAAAATCTTTGACCCAGAATTGATCTTAAAATAATCATCTAACATGATGGTTACCTCAGTCAGGATTAATGGCTGTGCAGATTACACAAAAAAACCTGATTTTGTTATTGTAAAACACAAAATGATTACATCAGAAATTAAGTAAATGGATATTTTTTGTGCGGGGAAAAATACCTTACTATCCCGAGCAATCTGCCTACTTAAAAATTTCATGGCTCCATCATTTTAAAGCTAGAGAAAAGTATAAAGTATATTAAAGCAACATTTTTAGATAAATGTTTGAACAAAAAAAATGTTATCTATTTTATAAACTTCTCTCTAGCTTTAAAATTATGGGAGATATTAAAGAAGTAAATATACAACTTTGAACTTAAATATCTTAGCTTCTAGGCAAAATATCAAAAATCTGGTTAATAACTTTTGAGCCATTCATGTAGGAAATATACATGCCAATTTTCAAGTCTATAGCTCGACTGGTGTGGGAGTAGAGTGAGGTGACATACAGAAGGATGGACGTCAAGCGTTTTTGGCCTGATCCCTATTCTAAATTTCCCTCTTGCTTCACTCGGGAGGGATAATCATTTTAGATGAAGCTTTTAAAATTTTAGTTGAGTTGATTTAAGCTTCAGTCAAACCAAGAGAGTTTTTTGCATAAGAGGTTGCGTGATTTGTGAATTGTTCTGAGATCAAAAGTGGAAAAATACTATTCATTTATGATTATTAGAAAGCAATCTCATTAATTTCTCAACCTCTCTGGAGGTTGATTCCCCTTAATTTTCTTAAGTAACCAAAAAATCAACAGGGTTTGCTCGGTCACTTAAAGAATCCAGCTTGAATGAAAAAAACCCAAGGATTTTCCAAAGAGAAAAATTCTGAAAAAAACATTTATTTGCTGATGTTCAAATGAAACAAAATTGGTTAATGAAGGCTAAAAAAGTTTACATTTTTTAACTTATATCATAGTTAATTACTCGAATTTAAAAGTTTGCTTTTTGTGCAATAATTAGCATTAAAAATTTTTCAAGTTGTAAACTGATGTATTATTTCAAACATTTTCTTGTCATCTTTTCAAATATATGTTTTAATTTAAAGAGTATACAGAATGTAGTTGGCAATTTTCATATTTGTACTTAGCAGGAAAACTCTCTTAAAGTTTATCTTTATATCTTTTCGTACTTATACAAGACTTGTTTGGATTCCCTAAGTACAAATTTATCTTAATCTAAAATTGAAATCATTTTGGAAAAATACTAACAAATTTGTGTAAAATTATATAAAAAATATGCTGCTTGCATAGCTAATCATTTATCTTTAATTTACCATTTTCACTTTTTCGAATAATAAGTTTTTTTGTAATCATAAGAAACAATTCACTTGAATAGAATTTTAGCTAGTACGATCAAATTTGTACTTTCCCAACTTGTTTGTGGTGAAAAAGGGAATTGGACAACGTCAAGACATCATTTATATACCAGAGAGAGTACTTCTAGCTTATCAGTTTGAATTCTGTCTGCAAGTGAGGATCATCAAAAATTTAGGTAAAAAAACTTTTTAACAAGGTTTGTGAAATATTAGATTGGATAAATCTAGAGATGGGTTCTCACCCGACGCGAGCATACTTTTGACCCGCAGTAAATAAGAGGCTGACACGCATTTGACCCAACCCGGAGAGATTTTTTTGACCCGATGGGAAAAAAATTGAAAAATTTGACATTTTTGGGGAAGTTTTTCAAACCTAAACCCAAACCATAAATGTCTAACTCGGCCCGATCCGGGTCAAAAATTTTTGACCCAGCCCCATCACTAGATGAATCTGTGAGCCTAACACTTTGTAAGTATTTACAATAATGCTATTAAGTTTGATTGGTAAGTGCTAAAAATACTGAGACTGTTTTAACTTAGATTCTATATGAATGAATACTTTCCTTTAAAATTGAACAATGAGTCTCTTGGGAACTTTTACCAATGTATTGAGTCTTATGTGTAGATACTATGATCTTTCGCCTAATGCAAGTTTGCCAATATTAGTTTGCCTAGTTAAGTTTGCCAACCATGCAAGTTTGCCAACCAGTTCACCAACTGCAAACTACAAACTCATTAAACTACTGACTACGAACTTGTCGAACAACCCCAACCTAACCTAACCCAACCAACACCCCAAAGGATGTTTCCCCTATCCTAACCCTGCTGGGCATGTTTCTCACTCATCTATCCCAACCAGCCCCCGCTTTTAACCAATAGGGCATTTATTGCTAACCTAACCTAAACTATAATCTGACCCAACCAACCTCCCCAAAGCATGTTGAACTATGAACTACAAACAAGTTTGTGGTTTGCAGTTGGTGAACTTGATTAGGCGAACTGGTATTGGCGAACTTGCATTGGGCAAAAGATCATTGACCCTTCTGTTTAACCCAAAGTGGGTCTCAGTTTCAATTTAAAAAGAAATATTTTCATACAAATTCCTGCAATCCAAAATAAACCATTGGTTGTACTTATATTTAATTGTTCATCTGTGCAAATTCATATCCTCCAGAAGTGAATTGAGTGGAGAGAAAGATTTTTCATTACATCAATTTGTATGTAATGGGGTAAGGGGTTTGTCTGTCATTCCATCTGTACGGATGTCAACTCTATCAGCTCCTCCCACAATTTTGAAGCTAGAGAGCTGATATTTGGCACACAGACTCCACATCTAAATGCACAGAGGGGATATTTGAATCAGAAGGCTGAGTTACAGGATCCTTGGGATTGCATACAGAACAATCAAATAGAATAGGCTTGGTCATATCAAATAGTGTTAGATAACATTCCATAGACAGTCCAAATACTACAGTTCAAGTACTTTAGAACAGAGCCAGGCAAATATTTCACATAAATGGTATCACAAAATAATGTTGATAGCTTATTATTTTCTTAACATGGGCCAAGACAAATAGACTTTTCAAAATATTCCTACATTTAGTTTTGGTAAGTAAAATGTCATCCCTCAACTTTATGCCATTTTATGCTGACCTGTTTGAGAGGGACAATTTCACCTTGCCACAGTCCGTCACCACAGACTTCGAAAGAATCTTGACTCAACGTTTGTATGGTCCATTTCCTAAAATAACAAAGATCATTTTCGTAGTAAGATCTATTGCAGGACTCCAGGATTTCGAAGTGCAATTGCCAAACTAAAAAGTTTTGTTCGAGGCTATCCGGAAACGAACATCTCTAGGGAAGACTTTGAATGTATTGCATCAACTTTGACAATAGTTTTCGAGGAGTTTGCCATGACCAACGAGTCAGTTTCTTTAAAATAGAACAAATTAAATCTATTTTCACTGAATATTTTTCCCCTTTAGAATCTTCACAAACTTACCTTTGAACATACAACAGCAACTTTTGTCAAGCAACGTCCGTCCTTTCATTGAACTTTTTCAGGGATTGACTTTGTTAGTAGAGCCAACACATGTGGCAAGAATCCGATACAGGGATAGATTAGTTTGTAGCCCAAAGCAATTGGATCTCATCAAAAACTTATCTTCTAAGCTTGGAATCGTCGTTAGTGCCTCTGTAACATTAAGGTACAGCAAGCTAGTTGAAACCCTGAAGTTTCTTCCTGCAGCCATCACCATGGAGCAAAAGTCAGTCTTGGCTTTTGTCATCTTATTGTCTGGAAATCCAGAGTTTGTTGAACAAGAAATGCTTGACACGGTTTACAATTCAAATGTTCGACTATGTCCAAATTGTTTGACCAGCACACAGCTTGTTGAGGTTCTGAATGAAATGGCTCAGACAAAGTTCTTTTAATATATTTCAATTTGATGAATATTTTTTTTAAGAAAAAAGATATTTTTTTGCAAAACAAAAATAATAAATTTTTTATCAAGTATTTATGCACATTAATCTTTTTCATTAAAATGATTACCATAAAAAATCTTTTACTGTCTTCTTTTATTGGAACAAGATTACAAAAATGTATACAGTTTCTTGATTCAAAGAAAATGAGATTTGTTTACCAAGTTCAATCCCTAATTGGCATTTCTTGGAAATTAATCATTCTTAGAAGAGAAAGCAAGTTGATTAATAGGATGTAAAAGGTACAAGATTTTTACTAACTTTATTCTGAATCAAATCTATGTTCAAATTGGACTCTCAGGCCTCCAACTTGAAAAATAAGTTGGCATGGGTTCCAAAAAAATAAATTTTCTGGCAAATTGATCAGCTTCAAAACTCTACAATTATAAAATGGATTTTGAGCAGAAGCTTCATAACATATGGTAAGATTTGGTTTCCCCACCAAAAATAAGATTGTGAATTTGAGCTATTTTTTACTTTGTTAGAGTGTGCCCAAAAATGGGAAACTTGTGGCAGTTTTTATATTTTTTCTCACCATATTTTAATAAATTAATATTTACACTCGAATACACGCTATTATAAATGGTGTCTTAATTTCACACCATCAAAAATACTCTAAAAAGGGTTTTGTCTCCAGGAATATGCTCCTTTTGTCGCTATTTCCAAAAAAAGGTGAGCTTATTTTCAGTTGGGCAACTCCTTTTTTGCAATAATTCATGGCACTAGTGGATTTTGACAATCCATAATGCTGAAAAGAGCCTTTATGATTATAAAAGTAGTGACCATTAAGGACAACCAATCCAGCATGGAATTCATATTCAAACTAAGAACTGATTTTAAGTAAAACATCAAAAGACTTAAGAGAGGCAAGACAAAATCCAGACTGCCATAATAAGAAATCTTAAATACAGAATAAGACAGGATCGTCTCACAAAACTAGAGATGGGCCCTAACCTGACCCGAGCATACTTTTGACCTGCAGTAAATAAGAGGCCGACCTGCCTCTGACCCAGGTACTTTTTGACCCGACCCAAAGAGATTTTTTTGATCCGAAGGGGAAAAAAATTGAAAAATTTGGGATTTATAGGGGAAATTTTCCAAACCCAACCCCAAACCAAAGATGGCTGACCCAAGCCGGGGTCTAAAATTTTTGATCCAAACCCATCACCACACAAAATACTGATTTGCTTAAAATCTACAATCATTCTTAAGTTGCTCAAGACTGGGAGACCGGGGTTCAATCCTCAGGCTGTGTAAAAATTTTTGACCCCTGGAGTTGCCTTAATTATAATAATCTCCCCAGCTTGATTGTTGTAATGAAACTTGATCAGAGTTCATTCACATTCATCATTCAAAATCATGTGATATGACAAACACAACTTTCAGTGATAGGAATTGTTGTAAAGCCATCATTAAAAATGGGTGAAAATTATGGAATAAGCAGTTCCTTCAGCATAACCTGTCAATCAATCAATCTTTCATCCTCACCCCCTTCTTTTCAACTAAAATATCTTCCTAATCCCGTGCGCTTCACGTCGGCCTCAGCACTTTGGGTCCTCAAACAGTCTTGAAACTTAATTTCTGAGCTGATTCAATTTTTCGTTGAAATACTTGAAGAATTTTTTTGTAAATACAGGCAAGAAAAACTTACAAAAATCAAAATCTCATAGTTACTTTTTTGTTAAAAAATTAAATTTATTTTTTTGGCCTCCCTAAATCTAAAGATCCAACTCACATTTATAAGTGACAACCCTTTTTATAAATCTAAATCCCGCCCTCTAGGTAAGGTGGTTTCATCTGAAAGCGTCTAAAAATAAGTGTTTAATCAAAAGGCAGCTTTAAAATGGACAACAACTACAATTTCGACTCAATATTTTTGCAAGATATTCATAGTTTTCACGTGATTTTAGAAAAAATATTCCTCAACTTGGACGGTAGGAGTCTGAAAAATGCAATGCAAGTAAATTCAAGGTAATTAATTTGAATAAATCATTCTTTATTTGGGATTGGAATCCATCTTTATAGTGATACTTTTTCATATATAGATGGTACAACTTTATAAAGCACAACATTTGGGGATTGAAAGGAGTCCGGGGCAAACTTGAACATAGTTTGGACAAATGCTGGCTGAGAAATTATCCCCGTCTTACAAAGTTCAAATGCAGCAGCAACAGAGAAACTGTCCTTGATGTTCAGATGGATGACAAAGACATTGTGGTTAGCTTCTGTTATGGCTACGTCAAGATTTGGGATAGGAAAACGTTTGAAAGGAAAGGAACTCTGATCAGAGATCGATTCAGCTTTGTATTTCTGGGTAAACATAATCATTTGACACTTCCCTACTGAAAATAAGGCTGTGTATCCACACGTTTGAATGGAGTACTATGATTTTAAGGTGTTTACATGTGTTTATTGTGGTTTACAATGAAATTTGTACCATTAATACATGTATTCCGGTGTGGCACGTGTAAACAGGGGCGATACGCCTGAAAGTTGGCATACAGTGTGTCTTATTTTCAGTAGGGTTTTAAAATTGAAAAAAGTTATCCTAATTATTTCTTTCATTCATTCAAGGATTACTGGAAAAGTACATTGTGTGTGGTGGATACAATTATGCCCTGGAAATTTGGGACAGACAAAGTTTAACGCTTGTCGACAATATAAGGATTGGATCTTGTGTGTACAAATTACGTTGTCATGGAAACTTTGTAAGTGCCTCAATATTCACAGAATCCGTCATCCGGACATACAAATTCTGTCAAGAAGAAAAACCTCTCAAGCTTGTTGGAGTAACTCAAGGTAAACTAAAAATTAAGTAGATGTGCATAACCCTCTGCAGGCAACATAGTTTCATACTGTTGCCGTGGTTGAGATGTCATAGCCACCTGACTGAGAACTAAGGTCCAAGGTTGTGGGTTCAATCCCTGGCAGCCCCTGCCAACAATTTTTCAACCTGGGATTGCAAAAAAAAATCAACAAGGCACTCTCAGTCAGGGTAATAGTAATCTGCAGTGACCATAAACTTCTATGGTGGGACTCTTATAAAGGTGTTGGTTATGCATCAACATTGCATGAGTCTATACTGCACAAGGTTATTATTATTAGATTATTTCCTCAGTTTTAAAGCTAGAGAGCTGAAATTTTGCATACAGATTAACCTATATTGATGTCAAAAAAAGTTCATCAAGAGGATTTTTAAAATTTTGTCTGGGAACTGAGATATGGGGATTTTTAACAACCAGGTGAGGTGAACTAGCCCAGCCTAGAAAAACTCACTTATCTCAGCCACCAGACAAAATTTAATAAATTCTGTTAGTAACTTTTTTGGAATTAATATGAGGAGTCTGAGTGCAAAATTTCAACTCTTTAGCTTTAAGACTGAGGGAGGAGTTTGATGTGACGGACAGACAGACAACATTTCCCTGCCCCCGATACCCCTCCCTATTACATGCGTGTGAGGGAGGTGTAAACATCCACCATAGTAAAATTTCCAAACTTCTCCAAGAGCTTCACTCATAGTTGATAACTTTCTTTCTCTGAAAATACTTAATGAAGAGAATTTTTTTTAGTGATTGCTGCTTGTCGATTTGATTGTCATGAGAACTACGTGGTTGTGTCCAGCTCACCTTGCAGCATCAAAGTGTATGATTTTGATAAAGGAGAGACACCATTGAGAACCAAACAGTTGGGGACAACTTGCATCACTAGATTGAGACTCTCCGCTCCTTATTTGGCAGTCACTCGAGGAAGTAAAGAGCCAGGCGTGATCATCCTCAATTTTAATACTGTAAGACATTCTTAATTTTACCTATTTGGTGTGTAAGGGATCTTGTGATTATAGCAAATGGATCATGACATCATTTTACCTACCCAGTAAATAAGTATGAGCTTTATCTACTAATATACAACAATAGAACCTGTTAACTGCACTCTTATTGTTTCCTCTGCAAGCGAAGCAAGTGGAGAGTTAGATTTTTCATAAATGTTGTCACATATAAGGGTAGAGGCGGTTGTACATCTGTCTATGGATGGCACCTCTATCGTCTACTCCCAAAGTTTTATAGCCAGAGAGCTGAGATTTGGCACACAGAATCCAGAATTTTTGAAATCTTGTTAAGTGGCTGAGTTACAGGGTCCTCGAGGTCACACACCCTACAATAGCATTGTCTGAAATTCGTTTTTTGAGTAAAATTGAACTTTAAATGGGGTCTGCTTTTTGAGAAAACTGATTTAAACCTCAGGAGCCTAGGGTTTGGGGTTCCTCAGGGTACCCTATAAGTAAGTATCCAAAAGTTATCTTTGGGGATTTAGCAATAAAAGTGACCCCTATTGAAATTTAATTTCCATGTGAATCTTTTTTATAAAAAAGTTGATTGTAAGTTCAGTGGAGATTTTTGAAATTTAGCTGGAGACCTTGTTTTACTATTGTTCCTATAACTATTTACAACTGAGTGTTTTAAGGGTTCAAACTGACTTTTCATTTCATCATTCAACTATGCTTTTGTCCTTTTCCAGCTTGAAGAACTACATTTCCTGAAGGTCACTGAACAACTTTTGGGAGTTGAACTAAATACTTCTAGGATTGTCTTGATCACAGGATCTCAGAACATCATGCATGGAAAGCTTTCTGAAAAGTCTCCAATGAAATTAGAGAGGATCGAAGGTTGTGCTTATCAAAGCAATGAGTTAGGAAGAAATCATTTCACTTTGAGCAAAACATCTATTATTTCCTGGAGTTGGCATGAGTCAATGAAAGGTGTTGTTTATATTCAAGACTACTGGATGGGAAATGAGGAAGTATTGGACGAGAAGCCGCAAAGTGAATTCAACTATACTGTATCATTTTTCTCTAAAATCCTTGATGTCATCTACAGAGCATTGACTTGGGGATTCCGAATGAAACATTGACTTGTTCCCCATTTGAAATGATATAATATGGCTTGCCTGAAAGCTATCATCTTATTTCAAATAAGATTTAATGAATGTACTTTACACAAAAAAAAGTAAAATAAAGGTCAACTAATTTTGAAACAACTTAGTTTTCTGTGGGGGTCTCCCACCCTTTTTAAGATTATGGACCAATCTCTAATTCATCAAAAGATTTTAAGATCAGTTATCTCTGAGAAAATTCGATATCAACATGGAGCAACTGTTATGTTAAGGTTTTCCTTTAATTGGGGTTGCTGTGCAAATCAAGATTTAATTGGCTCAAATGTAGCATGTAGAGAGCTTGAACCCTTGCCAAAAATTTATAACCAACCTAAATTTTGAATTTTTGTCTAGAAGGTGAGATATGAGGGCTTTTTTACAGCCCAAAAAGCCAACAAAAAAGACGCGCATTTTCTGACGTCCATACAAATAAACCAGCTTTGTTTCATTCTTTATTGCCATCTTGGGGTGTAGGAAAACTTCCATGCTGGCTTTATGCTTCATTTCAATTTCAATTTGATTTATAGTCTTATTCATTTTACAACATTTTTAGTTTTGTGTAAAACTTTACAAAAGACATTTTTGTCAATTTGACAAAAGTAGACACTGACCACAAGGACTGATGGGTGTCTAAATTAAGCACTATCCGCAAGGCCTGATGGGTGCTTCTTTGGCGAGGGGACTTGAAGACTCAGTAGGTGGACAATTTTGAAGGAAAAATTGGGTTTTTTTCTCGGATGAGAAGTGTACAAAAAATAACATTTAAGTATTGGTGGTTCAAGATTAGAGATGGGCCCTGAACCGACCCGAGCTTACTTTTGACCCGCAGTAAATAAGAGGCCAACCCGCCTCTGACCCAGGTACTTTCCGACCTGACCCGAAGAGAATTTTTTTGACCCGAAGGGCAAAAAATTGAAAAATTTGACATTTTTAGGGCAAATTTTTCAAATTCAAACCCAAACCATAAATGGCTGACCCGACCCGACCCAGGTCAAAAATTTTTGATCTGGACCCATCACTATTCAAGATGTCTCCATGCAAAAATTTAGCTCATGAGCTTTAAAATTGTGGGAATATCAAAGACAGAGGACAAAAGACTTATCAAATCAAATTGCAC
>Ga0194133_10011031_pt1 | contig 10071 bp, 7 predicted proteins | sample TA2KigOf40mmetaG_FD_155448 | JGI IMG/M metagenome (GOLD analysis project Ga0194133, IMG submission 155448) | Freshwater microbial communities from Lake Tanganyika, Tanzania - TA2015055 Kigoma Offshore 40m | ecosystem: Environmental > Aquatic > Freshwater > Lake | place: Tanzania: Lake Tanganyika... | reverse complement strand
AGTTCATCACATATTTTATCAAGATATTCTTTATTAGTTTCTAACCATTTATTATAAATAAGATCCATTTGATCAAAAGAATAATAATCATCTAATGAGATATCATTATCTAAATTAATTTCTAATCTATGAAAACATTTTAGATTATCAATTAAAGACAACTTTTTTAATTCACTCATTTCAAATGAAGAAGAAGCATTGAAAAATACATCCACAATAGAACTACTCCACGATAATATACCTGAAGGTGGAGTATTAATTTTTGGTTTATAACTTCCTGTTCCTATTGATAATTGAAATAATTCTTCTTCTTTTCCATAATATGAAAGAGCCTTAGTAAATACTAATTCTGACATATTATTTGTAACAATACCTCCGTCAACCAGTAATTTAGATTTTAATTTATAAGGAGGAAAATAAGTTGGGGCAGCAGTTGATCCTCTAACAACTTCCCATAAATTATAATCTTGACCATAAGAATCAAAATAAATTGGTTTGGAATCTATCAAATCATATGACAATATTGTTAATGGTTTTTTAACATCTGATAATTTTAAGTCTTTAAAAAATATTTCAAACTCTTGATTGATATAATAATCAGTATATTTTGAATTAAAAATACCAAATCCTGATTTAATAATATAATAATATGATCTGTAAAATATTGTTTTAGATAATTCTTTGAATAATTTAATTAATTCTTTAAGTGAATATTTAGTTAATAATCCAGATAATATAATCGAACTTGCAGATACACCAGCATAATAATCAAATAAATCTAATATATTTTTACCAGTTTTTTGTTCAATGTAATCTAAAATAAGTAAAGGAAAATAAACTCTAACACCACCACCATCTATATTTAAAAGTCTTTTCATCTATAATAAAGTATATATTATTTTTATTCTAAATCAGTTTTCATCCGCATAATTAATTTTCTTGTTCTGCGATTGAATGCATGTTTGTTAGTAATTCTCTTATTTTTTTGAAACACAAGATGAAAAAAATTAATCAAAGAATACCAGAATGGACTAATGCACAATTCTTTGAATGTACGAAATATTCTTCTTTGCATCACATCATGAGTTTTATGTCTCTTAAAATGCATAATTTGATATCTCTTTTCATAAAGTTGCTCATTATCAAAATGCCAAGAATTAATTCCAATTATGTCTCCCAAAATAATAATACAAATTGAAAACAAATCAATTATTGGATTGCCCAAACCATGTGAAATACTTGCCGAAATTAAATTATCGGGTGGATGACAAACACTTGAACTGTATCTTTTGGAACAAGTTTTTCTGTTTATTTCAGTAAAGTTGTCAAAATCAAACAAATAAATATTTCCATCTGAATCTAGTCCTAAATTTTCATATTTGAGGTCATTGTGAACAAATCCCAATGAATGTAATGTAAATGTTTTTTTGATCAAAGTTAAAATACTTTTTTTCATTTGTTCAATTGAAGTCCATTCAAAATCCGAAAATAGTATTATTCTTTCACTCACACATATTTTGACAACAAAATTTTTGGAACCATAATCAATCGTGTAATCATAGTAAATCTTTGGAGAAATTTCATTGTCTGAAACAAGTTTATATATTGAATCTAAAGTGTCAACATCTTTTTTTGATATGACACAAATTTTAATAGCGAGTTTGTAGGTTTGACAATCGGCAAAAATTACTAATGAATTGTAACCCATGTTTGTCGGGAGTGAAAAATTAGAAATATCATATTTTGAAGACATTTCTTCAATTTTAGGTTCAGCCAATTTATAAATATCATGTAAATTCAAATTATCAAATGATTCTCTTGAACCATCCAAATTTGATTTTTTGGTATTAAATGCAAAAACAAGTTTTCTTAAATGATCCATTAATATTAAATATATTTAAATATTCAAAAAAAATTCAATTTTTTTAAATTAGACTTAAAAAAATTTAATATTATATTTTAATGGTTGATAAAAATATCCTGAAATTAAGTCTAAATGATAGACTAAAAGAAATTGATGAATTTGTAGATTCTTTTTTACCAAATACACCAATAAAAAATATTTTAACTAAATATAAATATGAATTGGATGGTTATGAATATATTGAATCAATAAATATATTTTCAACTTTATCATTAAAAGGTTCAATTAAATATGTTAGTAAATATGATGGTCAACTAAGAAGTGGTGGTTTACTTGTTAAAATTTATAAAAAAAAAAATGATAAATGGACTGCAATCATAAAACAAAATGATAAAAAATATTATGTTTCATTTGATGCTAATTATATTTTCTATAAAAAAACAAAATCAGAAGAAAGAATTGATTTATTTAAATTATTTGTAGCAGATGTAGACTCAGGTATGTATGAATTAACTTAGTTTACATTTGAGACATTATAATTAATGAATTTTCATAAAATTCACTCCAAACTATTTTTTTTATTTTTTTTTTTATTTGTGTTACAATATTATCATCTATATTTATATTTTGTAAAATTATAATATCATTTAATAATCTTTTTGTTTTTTTAATTAAATCAAATAATTCTTGAATATTTGATATATAGTTATTAAAATTTAAATATATAATTACTGGATGTGTAATGTTATTGATTAAAAAATCAACTAAATTTGTTTCTAATTCATATTCATAAATTAGATTATTTTTATCAATAATCTTATTTAAAGTATGTACTTCTATAAAATCTTTTTTATATTCGTATAAATTAATATCTGAATTAAAATCAACTAAAATTGAAGGTACATTTATTCTAATTTTTTGTATAAAATTAATAATTGGTAAATTATATTTTTTTGGTAATTTAAGAATATCGGATAGTATTATTTGTTTTTGATTTTGAAGATAATATAATTCATTATATATTTCATCCAAATTATTATTTTTATTTAATATAATTTTTGTATTAATATTATATTCAATAACACTTGTAAAAGAGTAAAATTTATTCCAAGATTCGGGTAAAATTAATTGACACCCATAGCTAAAACTTAAAGGTATTACTCCTGACATTTTTTGTTTTTCATATTCAATAATAGTTTCATTACAAAAAATATAATTTGATTTAGATATTATTTCAAACATTAAATTTGTTGGACACATTTCAAAAATATTAATATTTTTAACACTATTTAATTCATTTGTATATTCTCTAGTTATTATATTAAATTCAATATCGTCAAAATTAATTAATAATTTTTTTAAAAAATCAACTGATTTTGGATACATACTACCTATACAAGTAACTATTATGTTATTTTGACTATTTAATATTTGTTGTTTATTATATTTTGATATACCATTATAACAAGGTAATATCCATTTATTTTCAGGTCTATTATTAAAAAATCTAACTGATATTCTAGAATACATATCATTATTTCTAATTAAATAATGATGATCAATTGAAATAATTTTTTTTGAACAAATATTTTTAAATATATGATGATTTACTTCATAATTTGGATCATCATCACTCGTTAAAAAAATATAATCATATTTATCATATTTGAAATCTAATAAAAATATCCAATTTAAATCTCTCTTAAATAATACATTATAATAATATTGCCATTGCATTGATATATTATTTGTATTTGCAATAATATCAAAAAATATATCGTTATTTATAAAATATTCAGCTAAATAACCGATCATTTCATAATGATAAATTTCTAACCCTTGAAATATACATACTTTCATTTACATTTTATTTAAAATATTTATTTATATATTAATCAGTAAATAAGATCAACATGTAAAAAGCTATTTTATAAAAATCTATTAGGATCAAGTTGTATATCATATAAAGTAAAATTATTATTTTGTGACTTTAAATTATTAAAATCAAAACGTATATTATTATATTTAAATTTACTAAAATAAATATGTGCAATATATTGCACCTCTGGTGAATAAGTTTTTTGATTTATACAAAGAAATGAATCTGCTAACATCATTATATTAATAAATGTTTGATCATTCCAAATTTCTGGACCTCTCGATTGTACTATACCACATTTTAGTAGGTAATCCATAGGTTCTTTATTTCCAATAAAAAGAGTGTCAGAAGATCCTAATATTGTGAATGCAAAAGATGAACAAATTAATAATTTATTTATTTCATATTTAATTTTTAACATATTATTTAATGGAGATAATATGTGTATTGGATGCTTAATTATAATATCAAATAATCTACCAAATACATGTAAATTTATATTTAAATTATGCTTTTCACAATATTTATTTTTTATTTCGTTTAAAATAAATTTGCGATACATTAATTTTGGAATAAAACTATTATCAGCTCCATTATTATGTTTTAGATTTTTAAAATAAGAATCGTATACAGCTTGTTCAGTTAATAAATAATTATTTTCAAAATTTTCAACGTAATCAAAAAAACAAATAATAAAACCAAAATCATTCAATATATTTCTAATTTCTTTTTCATTTTCTTTAGAATAATTTCCTAATTTATCACTCAATATAAATACATATACAATATTGTTATTAAATAAAGGTGCGAGCATTTTAATATTTTCTTTTAAATTAACAGCATAACTTCTAAATTGACCAAATATCATAAGAGCTATTTTTTTTTTATTATTTATGGTTGATATTGATATTGGTAATGGACACTGTACCCAAGATACATAATTCTTTAATTTACAACATTCTAAATGATATAAATTAATTATTTCATTATTTCCATTTTTATTTTGAAATAAAATTTTGTTATTTATATTTTTTACAAACTCTGTTCCTAATTCAAATTTCAAAAAATAAATACTACCATAATTTGGTTTCATAAATAAACCTTCTTTTCCAATAAAAGAATCTGTTTCATCTCGATCTAAATATTCATTAACTGCACGCCCTAATATTCCAGGTCCAGTAAAATCCAATTTTGAGATTGGAACGGTCATAGTTTGTACATTATGTATAATTTTTTGAATACATCTCATAATTACTGGGTGTTCAGGAATTGATGCAATAAATCCACATGCTAAATTATGATTGCCCTCATTTACACTTGAATTTAAATCTATTGGTACTATAAAATCTACATCAGGTAATAAAAAATCATCTAAATTTCCTAGACATAATGTATCAATATCTACATAGACACCACCTCGAACCCATAAATAACAATACCTAAATAAATCAGATTTATATGCTCCAGGAATAATCTGTTTATATACATTAATAACATCTATCTCAAAATGCTCGCTTATAAATTTTTCTCTTTCTTCAGCATCAATTAGTATATATTCATAATTAGGATTTAATGTTTTCCACGTGTCAACTATTTTTTTAAACTCTATATTAAAATGTTTATGTTCCCATGTTTGCATAATTTGTTTAGGAATAGGTGATGAATTCGATTGTTGATTGCTCTGATTAAAAGGTACTTGACATGTAAAATGATTTTGATGTAAATTAAAATTTACATTTTTACTATTATTTTTATTAGATAGTCATAAAACCTCAAATAGTTGAGCCCAAGATTCAGCAACTGTTTTCCATGATATAATTGTACTTGATTCCATTAATTGTTTTCTTACTGAATTTATGTATTCAAAATCATTCATTTCTTTTATTATATTTTCAGCTATTCTTTTACATAATATTTTATTGAATGGATGCCAATTATATTGAATTCCGTGTCTATTATAAAAAACTCCAAATTTTGATATAATCGGAATACATCCTGTTATTAAACTTTCTTTCACACTTATACAATCTATTTCAGCTTCTGAATTTGATAAATATATGTGGAAAGTTGATAAATATTTTTCTCGTATTATCATATCCATCGATTGTCTTCCATGATCCATTACACCTGGTTGACCTAATAAAAATGTTAATTTTGATTTAAAATTATCATCAAATATATAATCCATTCCGTAATAAACATGAAATTCTGCTTTTGGTTCTGCTTTATAAATATATGGCCAAACATTTTCTAATATATATTCTAAATCTCTATCATAACTTGAACAATAACAAAATCTATAAGGATCGCGTATGTAATTTTCATTTTTTTTAAATTCTTTTATTTTCAAACCATTTGATATAATTACATATTCAGATTCATCTAATTTTCTACCAAGAAATTCTTCAAAACATAATAAATGATATTCAGATTTTAATGCATACTTATTAACTTTTTCAAAAGCTTTTAATAAATCGTTTCTGTTTAAATGTGCTAATGTATAAGAAAAATTATCATGAAAATCAATAATTATATTGTCTGCAAAATAATTAAAATTCATTAATAATAAAATTCCCTGAGTTCTCCATATTATAATATTTTTAATTTTTTTTTTATTATCTAAATTCATCCAATTAGTATATAATACATTATTAAAATAATAATCTTTATTAAAATTACCATAGACAATTACATTATATCCCATATTTGCCCATTCTGATGATAAATTAACAACTGCTTGTTCGGACCCTCCAAGTTTATTATCTGATGGTTCCCATACTATTCCATTTGCACCAACTAAATATACAATATCATAAGGTAAATATTCTGATGGAAAATTAATTGTATTTATTTCTTCTATTTGTTTGTAAATTTTAGGATCAATTAAATAATTAACTGATTCTTTTTCCAATGTTTCATATTTATTATTTAATAATTTTTTGATTAACATATTATTAAAATTAACAACTGAATTTTCCGGTAATATAATTTCTATAGGTTCAAAATTATTATTTGTAAATTTTAATAAATAATTATCGTCTAAATCACCAAAATAATGATTATTACAGTATTCTTTTTTATAACCTAATGTATTTGAAAATATTTGTATGTTATCGATTGATTTTTTAACATATTTATTATAAAAATAAATATTATAAGAAGCAGCTAAATATTTATCAGATTTTAATAATTTATCAACAATTGTATTTACTCTAGATGGAATTTGATAATCATAAATAGAAGTCCAAATTATTATATCTCCCTTTGCTTGAGTATTTGCATAATTTTTAATTCCTCCAATAGTTTTGATATTTAAGACATTTAAATATTCAACGGTGAAATTTATGTTTTTATCATAAATATAATTATTGAATTTTAATTTTTTTGCTTTAAAATCAATTGTATTTTCATTATTATCAAATATAATCCATTCCTTTATGTTATCATATGATTGATTTACTATAGAATTAGCCAAGATTTTTAAATAATCTAATTGATCTGATATATAGTAAAGTACTGCATCATGATCAATCTTACTAATAGTTAAAATAGATACTGAAGGTTTTTTCATTATTATTATTATTTAAAAATATTTTTTTATATATTATTAAACTTAAAGATTTAATATTTATATATTAATATGCTTTCAAATAAAATTTTTAATAATTTACTTAGTGTTTTTAAAAAAGATCTTATGCCTGAAGACCACGTTAATTTTTTAAAATATATGAAAAACGAACTTAAATTTGAACCTAAAGTTTGTTATGATATAGGTGCTGCTGTTTTACATTGGACTAGACATGTCGAAAAAATATGGAATAATACAGAAGTAATATTATTTGATGCTTTTGAACCTGTTGAATTTTTATACAAAACTCATAAATATAATATTGGATTATTATCAGATAAAGACAATTTAGATATAAAATTTTATCAAAATGATTTATTTTTTGGAGGAAATTCATATTATAAAGAATATGATAATGATATATTTCCAGAATCTAATTTTATCATAAAGAAAAGTAAAACATTAGATACTGTTGTTAAAGAAAAATGTTTTCCATTACCTGATTTAATTAAGATTGATGTTCAGGGAGCTGAATTAGATATTTTAAAAGGAGCAACTGAAACTCTTAAACATTGTAAATATTTAATTGTTGAATTACAAGATATAAATTATAATATAGGGGCACCATTAGCTAATATAACTATTAAATATCTTGAAGATAATGGTTGGATATTAATATCATCTAAATTTTCTGATAATGGACCCGATGGTGATTATTGTTTTAAAAATACGAATAATAAATAATAATAAAATTATGATTATTATTTTTTATACGGTGATTTTCTTCTTGGTGATATATATACTATATTAGATAAATTCTTTAACATTATTGGTGATTTTGATCTTTGTAATTTATGCGATATATCTGGTGATTTTCTTTCAGATGATACTAATACCCCAATTGGTAATTCCTGTAAAATTATTGGTGATCTTTGTAATATTGGCGATAGACTTGTTCTTATTGGATATCCTACTGGAATTTTAAACGTTAATGAAGGATTAACTCTTTGTGGTTGTTTTAAATTTAAAGATTGTATAATTCTTAAAATATTTTGTGAACCAGGAATAGTACATACAAAGGATGATAAACTATTTCCTAAATAATTTACGATACACGATGATAGATAATTTGTAAATAATATTTTATTTTGATTATAATTTTTAATTAATTCATTAATTGACTCATTCATTGATAACATATTTTGTAATGAAAATTGCATATTGATTTCTTCAATTGATATAATTTGTTTTAAAAATAAATTGGCGGTTGCAACTAATCTAGAATTTAAACCAAAAATATGTCCAAATAAATTTATTAAGGCTGAAAACAATATTGATGCATCATTTGAAGATATTTGTTTTTTATTTATAATTAAGGTATTGTATACTGTTATTAATATTTTTAATGTATTATCAATAAGTGGCACAAGCTTAATGCTATTAACATTATTTTTTATTGTGGTACAATCCGTATCCATAATAATTTTAAAAGTAATTTTCATAGAAGGATCTAAAATATTATATATTTTTGATCTTATTTTATTACATGATATTTCATTTTCAAAAATACTTTTAAGAATTTTGTGAATATTTTTTGAATCTTCTTCATAAATTAAATTTCCACCTAATAATTTTTTTAATTTTAAATATTTAAATTTGTATTTTAGATATAGTGTTTTGTAATTCATTATATATATATATAATATCTTTTTTTATAATCTATTAAATTAATAATTAAGTTTTTACATCAAAAATATAAATATTTATATTGATTCAATATACTCGTGTAATAATTTATTAATTTGTAAATTTTTTACATTTAATCTTCAAAGCATAATATTTACACCTTTGAAGAAGTATAAAAATATTTAAATTTTCCATCTTCTTGAGTAATTGCAATACTATATAATTTAATTTCTGTTTTTAATTTTTTTATATAGGCTTTCACTTTAGTAATAGAATAATTAGATTTTACTTAATAAAAAAAGAATTAAATGTTTATCTATTGCAGGGCGTGTAAATTATGGGTTTGTTAGGGCGACAACCCTAACTGATGAGTTTTAATGTGTATCTTTTATTATTCCTACCTTATATTCTCTTTTTATAAGAGAAAAGCAGGAACTGAACTGAACTTTTCTCTTGAGTCATCATAGACCTCTTACTATTTTTTCACAAGTTGATTTATAAAAAAATAGGCATTTTAAATCTTCGGCGGTGTAAATGTGTAAAGGTGTAAATATGGTCAGCACCACCAATATGTAAAAGTTGGTTGTATTTTTGTTTATATTTTAGGTAATATGTTGATACAAGTCACTTTTATCACATATATGTAATAAATATTATATATTTTTTTATATTTATAATTAATGAGTAAAACTTTTAGTTACAGACAGAAAGTAGTAATTCTTGGAGATTCAGGAGTTGGTAAAACATGTCTAGTAAATAGATTAGTTTTCAATATGTACATTAATTATACAAACCCTACTATTGGCGCAGCTTTTGCATCATATAGAGCAAATGATGATTTTATATATGAAATTTGGGATACAGCGGGTCAAGAAAGATTTCATTCTTTACTTCCAATGTATTTAAGAAATGCTGATATCATTTTTATAGTAATTGATATTAGCCACGATCTTGAACATATTAATAAACAATTTATAAAATGGTTTAGTTACACTAAAAATAATATTAATTTATTAAATAAAGATTATAAAATTTGTTTGTTTTTCAATAAACAAGATATGAATAAATATTTTC
>Ga0194133_10011028_pt1 | contig 10073 bp, 15 predicted proteins | sample TA2KigOf40mmetaG_FD_155448 | JGI IMG/M metagenome (GOLD analysis project Ga0194133, IMG submission 155448) | Freshwater microbial communities from Lake Tanganyika, Tanzania - TA2015055 Kigoma Offshore 40m | ecosystem: Environmental > Aquatic > Freshwater > Lake | place: Tanzania: Lake... | reverse complement strand
TAAAGTACGTTTGCAAGTATTGTAAGAAAAATAATGCTATGTTCAAACAATATTTGACCAATGCTTGCAAATGCGTTTGGTGTACTCAACTCCTTAATTTTGGTTTTAAACCAACTTTGACCCATTACACCAGAGTCTATAAAGAAAGGGTGCCGATAGTGATCATCTCCAATGTATTTTTCGTCTGCTTTTATCACAGGTTATTTATATTATAAATGAAATCCTTGACTATCAATCAACAAGCCAGAGATTATCTGTTTTAATTTTTGTTATTTTTTTCTCAGGAAATAGTTCATAATCGTAGTCTTTAGATATAAAATTATAGTGTACCAGAAAAGCTTTGTCAATAATTTCTTTTTTAATGTATGGTACTTCCCAAGTGGACCCATTAGGAAATTCAAAAGGACTTAAAATTTTTGTTTTTATATTGTGTTCTTTTAGTAGCGTGTTGAACATGGTCTGAGCTGCTCCTGCCTCAACACCTTTAGGAAATCTTTTAACAGTCTGAGGATCCAAGAACTTGTTTAAAAAATTTAAATTATGATCGGTCCCAGGGAAGCAACCAAATGCACCGTTAATTTCCCCGTACAAACTTTGATCAGTATTTCCCCATTCTTTTATATATTTTTTTTCTTCTACAGTTATAATTTTATTTTTCTGTCTCTTGATATTAAAAATATCAAATCTTCTATCTGTAATACACACAAAATTGTGATCTTTTATTTCTTGCTTTAATTTTTCTATTGGATTTTTTAAAAAAACAATGTCAGTGTCAGACAAGATAACATTTATAAATTTTTTCTTGAGCAAATTAACTGATACCTCCATGGGAATTATAAATTTATATTTTTTCTCCAATTCAATCCATTCTGATCGATTATTATTAGGGTCAGGTTCTGTATTAGACCATCTAAAAACAGGCACCCCTTTGTTCTCTAAGTAGTCATGCGCTTCATTATCCAGGGCAAAAATACACATGGCATCAGAAATGCCAATCTGCTTACCAGACTCATACCAATTATGTGTAATTCTAGCGAAATGCTTTGTAACACCAGTAACAACAATATAATCTGTTTGTAAAGTCTTAGTATAATTACTAAGCTCTTCTAATTTCATTATCCGTTGTGTATGTCTTCCATTCTGATTTTTATCTTGTCATACTGGTCTTTTGCATACTGTACACGCGGGTGTGTATTATCATGTACAATAAGATCATTATTGGCATCAAATATTCCAAGTGTATGTAGAATGGGAATTAAAGCATCATATTGTTCTTTTGTGACTTTGTCTTCAAGAGAATCTGTCATTAGCCACCACACTACAGCAAACCAAGGTTTCTTCATGGCTTCATGCACTTTTTTTGCATAAATTTGCTTGGCAAGAAAATTACCAGTATCAAAAAGTGTAGCATGCTCTACAGGATGCAGAATACTAAAAAATTCTTCAAATGTAATAAAACCATCACTATTGCTATCAATAACTTCAAAAGGAAAAAAACCATTTACTATTTTCATGCTAATGCGTGTCCCTCTAAGCGTACATGTTGTTTTGAAAAGTTCTCCAGGGCTCTCTTTAAATTGGGTAGTCTAAGATTCTTTACATTGATTACCCAATTGTCATTAAATTCAATATACTCATGAATTGTGGCAACAAAATCATTGTATTGCTGGCAAGTTATAGGCGCATTTTCAGCCGGCGACATGCAAAACCATAAAAAAGTGGCCGGGTTTGTGGATTTCTCTCTGTGAAACCAAACATTATTAGTTTCATAGTTCTTTTCAGCTACTATATTATTTGTATCAAATTTTTTGTCAATATTAATAGGTTGTAGTTTGTATGCAAATTCTTCATAAGTTATTTGACCGTCAGAATCTCTATCTAATGTCTCTGTTGGAAGAAATCCATTAACAACGTTCATATAATAAACTATTTAGTATTTTAACAGTTATTTCAACTAAGTTGTGTATAAACTATAGTTCTGTTTCATGGATTCAACCATTAGTGTCTCTATATCCTTGTTAGGCTTCCAGTTCAACAGCCTCTCTGCTTTCTCTGTGCATCCAAGAGCATATTTCTTAACTTCATTCTCAATTACAAAGTCTTGAATAGTTTTGGCGCCAGTATACAATTGGTCATAACCTGACCAAAATTTTGTTGGTTTATCAAATTTATATTCAAATTTACCGAAAGCTTTTTCTGCATATGTAATAATATGCATAACTGAAGTTAGAGTACCAGTGCACACATTAAACACTTGTCTGTCGGTTCTGGTTATGACCTTTTCAATCATACTCACAACATCATCTACGTGTATATAGTCCCTGGGATGGTTGCCAGAAGAATAGAAAACAATTGGTTCTTTTCGTTTAATTTGCTTAACAATATAATTCATTAACGGTGGGGACTTGCGGTGAATATCTTGACGTGGACCAAACACGTTAAAAAACCTTAATGTTGTAATATTAGCATCATAATTGCGAATAAAAGACTGTATTGTTTCTTCCATTAACTTTTTTGATAGTGGATAAAATAATCTCGGATTTACTTCCATACTTTCTTGAAATGGGGCGTTTGCAGGGTCATTGTTTTCATATATGGCAGAGGTACTGGCAACAACCACATGTATGCCTTTGCGTCGAGCAGCATTAAGAATATTAGCCGTTCCGCCTACATTTACATCTATACAATTGTGTGGATCTATCTCGCAGTCCGGTAAACAGGTTATAGCAGCTAAATGAATTATAACATCAATGTTGTATTCGTCGAAATAATTAGCGAGCTCATTATGTGGCGCGCGAATGTCTCCTTTAATAAATTTGCAAAAGAAGCTGCCATTTTCCTTCAAATTGGCCTCGTATCCATTGTTTAGATTATCATAACCAATAACAGTATGGCCGTTATTAGTGAGTTTTAAAGCTAGTGTAGATCCAATACCGCCTGCGGCCCCAGTTATAAAAATATTCATTAACTTTGTATTTAAGAATACTACTCTATTAATTCAACTACACCTTGACTGGATCTGGGCCCGGGTAAAGAAGAGTAGGCCAATACTTAAACAAGCTGTTTGGCGTTTTATATTGCTGTAAATTAAGATCTGCTGTTTGGTCTATTATACTCTCTCTTATGAGTTTAATTTCTTCCATTGTAACAGTATCATTATTTTTTTGCGCATCTGTATATTCTTTTTCTAATACAGAAAAAGCTTCTTGTTTTTTAGAAGCAATTAGTTGTTCCCATTCAACATATAGTTCTTGCATCAAAGGTGGGTTTTCCTCTTCAAAACTGGCAGTTAGAAGCTTTTCAGTGAAGAAGAAGTTGTAGTACTTTAGGTTTTCAAAATATCTAAATTGAGTCTCATCATGTATGGTCCATGGTTTAGGTCTAGAAATCTCTATGGGCCAGTATGATAATAATATTTTAATATCCTGGCATTTTTCAAGTTCCTGTACAATTTCATTTAATTGTTTTTTAGATAAATAACGCGATACAAACTTGCGCCACTTTTTAATAATTTTTTTCTGTGTTCCTTCTAAATAAAGCTCTTCAAATTTTAATTTAAAAAAACGCAATGCAGAGAAGCTGGAATAAAACACTGCCGAGTCCATAAAATTGTTATACTCAAATTTACTGGCTTTATATACAGTGAAAAAATACTTTGCATGTTTTTGTATTTTGTTAAATGTGTTAATTTCATATACTTGCTCTTTGATTGGTTTGTGGGTTTTATAATTCAACAGCCATTCACCTTTTCTATACACGAAACAAAAAAAAGCTTTATTTTTCTTTGTATAAAAAGCTCTAAAAAGTTGTTCTTCAGGCAAGTTTGTAATGCTTACCAAATATTTGTTCATTTTAAACGTACGCTGGTGTGGTAAATGTAATGCCGGGTGTACCTGATTGACACCCAAAATTATTAATGCTGTATGCGGTATAGCTTGTGCTACCTACCAATTCAGTGTACGTGAAACTTGCTGCTGTAGTGGTGCCTTGCAAAACATCATTCAAGTACATGTCGCTACTTGTGCCAGCAACATTTCCATATGAACCATGGTCGACGCTCACTGTTATTGTTGCACCGCCGCACCCACCACCACCAGAACACGGCCGGGGGGGTTGTGTACCGCTAACATATGCTATGCTTGGTGTTGGAGGTGAATATAATGTAACAAAAGTTGCCAGTGTTGTATCGTAGTTTGTTGCGTGGTCGTTGAACCCTTGGTCGTAATACTTGCTAGTAATTATTACAGGCAATGTACTGTTACAGTTAAGTGCTCCCGGGAAATATGTATTGCGGTATGTTTGTCTAAATCCACGATCTTGAAGAAGTGGCATCACCGTAGATGAAAGGGACCATGTAAAATTGCCTGGGTTAAGATTTGGGTTTACAGCTTTGTCGGTAATTCTTGCAATTCTGGCTGAGGCTCCGCTAAATCTCATTTCTACGCTAAAAGTAGTGTTGTAACCGAACCCTGTTGGATCGCCTGTAACATATCCAGGAGTGGCACTCAGACCTACAACACCGTCAATATTAAACTGCCCAATAGAAACATTAGCTACGGCTGCACCTATAAGTGAAAGTTTGTCTTCTGCTGCTCCAGCTGCATTTGCCAGCTTACTTAATTCCGTCTGTGCGCCAATTGGCATGGCTTACTTTCCCTGCAGGTTGGATTCTAGATCTTGTACCTTTTTAGTTAATTCCTTAATTGCTTCAATTAGTAATGGGACAATCTTTTCATATCTCACGGCCTTGGTACCGTCTTCTCTGGTAGCAACTATTTCAGGCAGCACCTGTTCAACTTCTTGTGCAATCACCCCGGCTTCTCTGCCAGACTTGCCATGCTTTTCAATGGCCACTTCATTCCAATCAAATGTTACGCCATTGAGTGTTAAAACTTTAACAAGTGCATTATCAATGTTTGTAATATTTGTCTTTAGAGTTTTATCAGACAGAGAAAAAGCTGTAATATCGTCTGTAGCTTGTATGGAACCTTGCACAGTGAGAGAACCAGTCATGGTATCCCCTGCTTTCTTTACAAAAGCCGTGAGACCAGTCCAATTTTCAATTGCATATCTTAATCTTGCCGGGCTGATGGATGTAATATTTGAAACACCTGCTAGTGCTTCAGCTTCAGTTGCAAAATTAACAGAAATGGTTGCTACTGCCATATATTGTATTTATATCGCATTCTTTATTTTCTAGATATTTTGTGGTATTTAATGCCATAAAAGTCAAGTACGTTTTTACCTTCTGTATCATGTGTATAATCGTCAATATAATAGACTTCTGGAATATTCCATGTGCTTATGAGCCTTGCACAATAAGAACAGGGGAACAGTGTCACTGCTATTAACCTGGCTTGATTTCGACCAAACAAACTTAATAGATTTTGTTCAGCATGAATCATATATGGTCGCCTTCTATTTCTGTCTTTCCAGAAAACCTTGGTAACATTCTTACCAGAAGCCAATCCATTGTATGCTACACCTAGCACCCTGTTATCATAACCTAAAGCACAAGCACCAACTTTATTAAAAGGGTCTTCGCTACGTTTGGATGCTTCTAACGCAAGCGCTATGGCATGCTCAGGCCAAGACCGTCTGTTTTTCATGTTGCAAGCATCTCTTTATATCTTCCTCTAAATAGGGTATATCTACAATTTTCCATGCACCGTTCAAATCTTTATAATTATCTGGGTTCTCTCTCTCATACCAGAAAATTTTTAATCTGCGAGGTTCCAATCCAGACATATTTTTGTACAAGTATGCATACATACTCAACTGCATTGCATAAGAATAATACTCACAGCATGGGTAATGTTCCAAAGGCTCAAGCAGATTATCATCATAGTCAGACACATATCTGAGCTTTTTGTTAGTCTTAAAATCAAATACATCAAACGTTTTTCCATCTGCATTATGTGAAATGATGTCTGACATGCCTGCTATGCCTAGTTTGCGGTTATATACCAGCTTCTCAAAATGTGTGTTTTTATTAAAAGTAATTTTAAGAGCTTTAAATTTCTGCAAGATGGGTGCTAGGGTGCGGTTAATAACTTTTTTTTCTGTATGATATACTTCGAGCAACTTGTGTACTGCTGTTCCAAACTCACAGCTATTGTCGCGAATTTCTTTCCATTCATCCAAAATCATTTCAACTGGTATGCCCTCTCTTGCAGCAATCCTCTCTGCTGTGCCACGTTCATCAAATGGCTCTTTAAACTTACCTACCCACCTGGTAACACTAGTATAAACAAACCCGTCTGTTGGGTCTGTGTAAGTATGAGCTTTCTCGTTAAATATTGGCGTTTTACTTTTAGGCACCAACTAATAATAATATATAAAAATCAAATATCAAGGTTTACAAAAAACACATGTGATGCTTTTTGGCATTTCTGTAACATGAACCAATCTGTATCGTCTTTTTTCCATACCTGTTACTAGCTGACTGTACCATTCATGGTCTATGTTAACAAGTATACTGTGCCGGCGTGTATCTTCATACACATGCGAGCTGAATTCTTCACAGAAGAACTTGCCAACCGACTGTGTGCTCTTCACCATAATATTTATTCTTGGCAAGAGGAAGTTATTATTATTCTTCTTCTAAAAAATTTTCTTCGTCATCTTCTGTTAAATCAAAGGGATTTTCCACAGTAAAATTAACCCCAGTGTCTAGAGACTTGCGTTTTAAAGCAGAAACAAAGAAATCAAACTGTTCATCATTCAAATAAAAAATACCAGATTCTTTTTCGTCAGTAAAAAGTTTAATATGATAAGAACCACCTGAACTTTGGTCAACAACTTTTAACAAAAGACTATTCATTCGTTGTTCAGGCTACTAAAATGATCGACGAACTTAATTGCGTTTGCTTTTGCATCTTCTATATTATCGTATTCGCTATTTAGTTTAATGTGTTCAGGATATTTATCCAGTCGCGACCCATTAACTACAGGAATATATTTTTCCTTGGGTTTGTATATTGTAATGTAGCATGCCTTATAATCTTTTAGATTGTACACGGTTTTTTCAGGGTTGTGTGTCCAAAGATGAGCAACTTTATATTTTTCAACTTGTTTTCTGGACGGTTTATAGGTTCGCTTCAACCCAAACTTATTATAGGTTTTGAACCTGTTAATTTTATGTTCTATTGAATCAGAATTCAAAAATAAAGCCTTTTTCAATATTATAGACTTCTGTGCCTTTACTGTCTTTAATAGATGTAACATCTTCTCGCAGTTGGTTATAGTTATCATTTGCCAGTTTATGAGCTAGCCAAGTATCTTCTGCCTTAATTTTTACGCTTCTGGACTTGTCTGTTGCGTACACATTTTTAATAACTACTGTAAACGTTTCCATGTCTGTATAATATGAGATAGTTAAAATAAATCAAGATAAATAAATTATGGACTTTGTAAATCTTTCTGCTCAAGTTATTCTCGAAAAAATTGAGAATAGTCCCATTTTCTATAAAAACAAAGTAAACAGAATAATTTCTTATTTACAAAAAAAAGAAAATATTTTATTTCTTACCACTTCCAATCGCTGGGAAGGACATCCAGATGATATGCCTAAAAGTACCCAACTTGCACATCATATAAGAGAGCAGCTCCCTGACAAAAATATTAAAATAATAGATGTAACAAAACTAAAGATATTTCCTTGTGAGGGTAATGTATCATCCAGTAAAGGTAATTCTTGTGGAGTAAAGGCCGCACTTCTTAAAGATAAAGAAAAAGACCCAACAGGATTTCACAGATGCTGGGCTTCCATAAACAATAAGAATGATGAGTTGTGGAAAATATCTAAAACCTTGTTTGAAAGTGATACAGTGGTGTTTTTTGCTTCAGTACGGTGGGGACAGACAAATATGTTTTATCAAAAACTTATTGAGCGTCTTACCTGGATAGAAAACAGACATGTAACTTTAGGTGAAGACAATATTGTAAAGAACATTGATGCAGGCATAATACTGCTTGGACAAAATTACAATGGCAAGTCAGTATTGAGTAATCAGAAAAAAGTTTTGGAATTTTTTGGGTTTAAAATACCAGAAGCTCTGTCTTTTAATTGGCAATACAGTTCTGACATTAATGATGAGTCACTGAGCTGCTACAAAGCGGCAATAAGAGTATTTGCCAAAGTATTCGGTATATTTGCAAAAAAATAATAATTTGATTTTTTTACATTATTCGTTTATACTTGAAGTGTGAAGAATATTCTCCTTATTAATGGTGCATTAGGAGGCAGAGTAGGTAACACATCAATGCTACTCAAGAAGATTAAGAAAATGATTCTTAAAAATCATGATGGTGTTAAGGTTAAAATAATCCATCTGCATCCCTCTTTTTGTTGGAACACGGTAAAGAGAAGTATTAAGAAAGCAGATGCATTAATTTTATCCACAGGCACGTATTGGGATAGTTGGGGATCTTCCATGCAGCAGCTTTTTGAAAAAATGACTGTTCTTGAAGGTTCAAAATATCTGGTTGGCAAACCTGCTGCAGCGGTTGTGACTATGCATTCTGTTGGTGGTAAAGAAGTATGTTCTCGTATTCTGGGCAATCTTGTTAGTTTGGGGTGCATGATACCACCATTTGCAGGTTTTGCTTATTCATATGCAGATCATGTGGCTCATAAATCAAGAACCTCTGGCAAGCGGTTGCTTGATGATGTTTGGCATATTCAAGACCTACAGAGCTTACTAAATAATCTAGTGAAGGCAGCCAGCGTCGAAACTAAGCCGGAATATGAAGTATGGGACTTCTTAAACACAACCGCATTTGATCCTACAACTGTTTGGTTAAAATGATTGTAAAGTACACAAGACAGTCGCTAAGATGGTTTAGAAAATACAACATAGCAGAACAAAAGTTAACAGCTGCTATTGTTGCTCTTTGCAAATCTGAAGGTAAGTGTAACCATCTCAAAATGAAGATTCATATAATGTCCAGAGCTGTTGATAGCAATTATTATTATTTGTTCAATATATTGAATGTGGCTGTCGAATCAAACAAGTCAGATGCCAGGTATATCAAAGTAAAAAGAATGTGCAGGAATTTGTTGCATGAATTGCGACATTTTATACAATATAGGATACATAAAAAGCCGTTTACCTTTAGTTATTCCATGAGAGACATGGCTTTATTAAATTCTAAATATTGGAATGATCCGGACGAGATAGATGCAAGAAGGTACGAAAAACGCAAATTATCATTTCTCTATAAAAAGATAATCTGAATAAAAAGCCATAAATAACCTGTATGTCAACAACCAGGGTAAGTCAAGGGCTTTTCAAATACAATGTAATTAATACACAAGTATTGTCTGCTCAGTGCGTTACTACAGAGAAACTAGCCTTATCCTGCATAACACCAGACTTAATTCCCAGCAGAGGTATTTTATCCAATCATATTGCTCTTAATTCTGTTGGTAGTAACCACATACAGAATTCAACAGTATTGATGCGCCATATAAGTGCTTTAAATCCTGATATTGCAGGCACATATGGTTCTTTGTCTTCAGTACCAGTCATAACATTTGATACAAAAGGTGTTGTATCCCAAGTATCACAACTAGCAGTTTTAAGCGGCAGATTTTTAGGCATTGATACATATGCAAATGCTGGTAATTTTAATTGGACCAGACCTGCTGATGTAAATTATGTGCAAGTGTTTGTGACAGGCGGTGGAGGCGGCGCAGGAAGTAACGCGTGGGGTGGCGGAGGTGCAGGCGGTACAGCTATAAAGTACATATATGTAGGTAACCTCACATCAGTTAGTTTAACTGTTGGGGCTGGCGGCGGACTCGGCAGTACAGGTGGCTCTTCATCCTTTGGCTCTTTTTGTTCTGCAACAGGGGGGTGGGGTGTGCCAGATCAAAATAGTCTTAGAAGCGTTGGTGGTGACGGAGGTACCGGTGTAAATGGGGATATTAACTTGCAGGGTGGTGGCGGAACTGGTGGCAATTATTATAATTATGCTGTAGGTTCTTCAGGTGGTGCTTCATATTGGGGTGGTGGCTCTAAATCCAGGTTTGATACAGCAAGTGTCAATGTGAGAGCCCCCGGTGGTGG
>Ga0194133_10011027_pt1 | contig 10073 bp, 10 predicted proteins | sample TA2KigOf40mmetaG_FD_155448 | JGI IMG/M metagenome (GOLD analysis project Ga0194133, IMG submission 155448) | Freshwater microbial communities from Lake Tanganyika, Tanzania - TA2015055 Kigoma Offshore 40m | ecosystem: Environmental > Aquatic > Freshwater > Lake | place: Tanzania: Lake... | reverse complement strand
TAAAAGAGCTTTTAGAAGCTGGTGTTCATTTAGGACATAAAACTTTTAGATGGAATCCGAAAATGAAAAAATTCATTTTTGGAGAAAAAAATTCAATTCATATTATTGATCTTATGCAAACTGTTAAGCTTTTAAATGAAGCTTTGTTACAAATGCATAAATGTATAGCAAATGGTGGAAAAGTTTTATTCGTATCAACCAAAAAACAGGCAAGTGAATTAATTTCACAAGTTGCAAAAGAAACTAATCAGTTTTTTGTAAACCATAGATGGCCTGGTGGAATGCTTACAAATTGGAAGACTATAAATAACTCAATTAAAAGGCTTAAAAAACTTACTGAAGAATTAAATAAAGAAAATAAAGGTTACACTAAAAAAGAACTTATTAAGATGGGACTGGAGAGAGATAAGCTTAATAGATCCTTAGGTGGGATTGCAGACATGAAGGGGCTACCAAACTTATTGTTTGTAATTGATACAAATATTGAATCAATTGCAATACAGGAAGCAAAAAAACTAAAAATTCCTATTATCGCGGTGGTTGATAGCAATTCAAATCCTGAAGATATTGATTATCCAATACCTGGAAACGATGATGCGAGAAGATCAATAAATCTTTACTGCGATTTAGCAAAAAAAACTATTTTAGATGCACAAAAAAATATATCGGTAAGTATTTCTGATTTTCAAGCCGAAATAAAAAAAGAAAGCAAAATACCTAAAAAAGAAAAAGACAGTAAAGAAAATAAAAAAAGATAAAAAATAAATGTCTGATGATAGTTTAGGCAAAGTTAAAGAACTTCGTCATAGAACAGGCGCTGGTATCCAAGATTGTAAAATTGCTCTTTCTGAAAATGGATATGATATTGAAAAGTCTATAGAGTATTTAAGAAAAAAAGGGATTTCAAAGGCTGCAAAAAAATCCTCAAGAGATGCTGCCGAAGGTTTAATATGTATTTCAGATAATGATAAATTAGCATGTATTATAGAAATTAATTCTGAGACAGATTTTGTTGCAAAAAATGATAAATTTTTAAAATTTTGTAATGAAATTTTAAAAGTGGCTTTAAAAAAAGTTTTTACTTTAAATGAATTATTAAATGAAAAAAACAACAGCATTTTTATTAAAGATCAGCTTGTAGAACTAGTTTCACAAATAGGAGAAAACATTAAAATTAGGAGAATAGACTACTTAAATAAAGATAATTTTTTAGTTGAAAAATATATTCATAATCCAATTACATCTAACTTAGGAAAAATTGGTGTTTTGGTTTCCTCGAATTCAAAAAAAAAAGATACAAAAGCATTTGATTTTACTAAAAAAATTGGAATGCATATAGCAGCAATGGCACCAATTGCTTTGTCAGAAAATGATTTAGATAAAGAATTCTTGAATAAAGAAAAGGAGATTTTACTTGAAGAACTTAAAAATGAAGGAAAAAAGGATAATATAATAAATAAAATTATGACTGGAAAACTGAAAAGAGTAGTTGATGATAATACTTTGTTAGGTCAAAAATGGATTTATGATAATCAAAAAAGTGTTTTACAAGCTTTAAAAGAATATGAAAAAGAAACCGGAGATAATATTTCATTGCAAAGTTTTGTAAGGTTTAAGGTTGGTGAAGGTGTTGATCTTAAAAAAAAATCATTTGATGAGGAAGTTAAATCATTAGCAGGCACTGTTTAGATGAACGATCCAAAATTAGAACAAAAAATGAATTTATCGTTGCAAGCCTTTGTTAATGAAATTTCATCAATACGCACTGGCAGAGCAAATCCCAAGATGTTAGATAGTTTGAGGGTGGATGTGTACGGCCAAAAAATGCCAATAAGTCAGCTTGCAACAATTTCTGTTCCAGAGCCACAAATGATAACAGTTCAAGTTTGGGATAAATCAAATGTCAATCTTATTGATCAATCAATCAGAACATCTGACCTTAATCTAAATCCAATGATTGATGGTCAGTTACTAAGAATTTCTATTCCAAAACTTAATGAAGAACGAAGAAAAGAGCTAATAAAAGTTTTAAAATCAATGTCTGAAAAAGCAAAAATTTCTATTAGAAATATTAGACGTGATGCTATTGAAGATTTAAAAAAAAATCAAAAAAGCCAAAGTTTAAGTGAGGATGATATAAAAAAGAATACAAATAATATTCAAAAAATAACAGATTTGAAAATTTCAGAAATAGAAAGAAAATTAACTGATAAAGAAAATGAAATTTTAAAAATATGAAGCAGCCAATCCATGTAGCCATCATAATGGATGGTAATGGTAGATATGGTATTAAAAAATTTAATAATAGAAACAAAGGTCATTTCAAAGGCTTAGTAAATACTTTTAAAATAATTGAATATTGTGTTAAAATTAAAATTAATTTTTTAACTCTTTATACATTTTCAAACGAAAATTGGTTACGTCCCAAAAATGAAATTGATAATTTATTTAAGTTGTTTCGCTATTTTTATGTTAAAAAATTTCATCTTCTAAGCAAACAGAATGTGAAAATAAAATTTATTGGATCTCATAAAAATCTTCCTAAAGATATAAAAAAAATAATTAAAATTACTGAAAAAAAAACAAAAAATAATAAAGGAATGCTCGTTTGTCTCGCGTTGAACTATGGCTCAAGACAAGAAATTATTAAAGCAATTAATAAAAAAAATCTAATCAAATTTAAAATTAATGAAAAGTTATTTTCAAACTTATTGTATACTAAAGAAATTCCTGACCCTGATTTACTTATTAGAACAGGAGGTTATCAACGATTAAGTAATTTTTTGTTGTGGCAATTATCGTATTCAGAACTATTTTTTTTAAAGAAAACTTGGCCAGAGTTTAAAACAAAAGACTTAGATAAAATTCTTGATCAATATTATTTAATTAAAAGAAATTTTGGAGGAATCCATGAATAATTTTCAAAAAAGATTTTTTATATCTCTTTTTGCTTTTCCTTTAATTTATTTATTAATCTACAAAAAATTTCTATTTAGTATTATTATTTATATTGTTTTTTTAATATCCTCTTATGAATGGTATAAAATTAATAAAAAAAAAAACTTCTTATTTATAATAGGTATATTTTTTCTACTTTTTGCAGCATATTCAACAATTTCTTTTTATTTAAAAAATAGTCACAATTTTATTTTTTTGTGGGTTTTGTTTATCATTTGGTTGAGTGATATTGGTGGCTATATTTTTGGAAAGTTATTTGGTGGAAAAAAGCTAACAAAAATTAGCCCAAACAAGACATGGTCAGGAGCTTTTGGATCCGTAGTTTTAAGTCAATTTGCAGGTGTAGTTTTCTTTTTCAACCCAACACTAGAGATGAACTTGAAACTATACTTAATTCAATTTTTGTTATCTGTTACTGCTCAATTTGGAGATTTGATAATGTCCTATAATAAAAGATTAAATAAAGTTAAGGATAGCTCCAAATTACTACCTGGCCATGGTGGTATTTTAGATCGTATTGATGGTTTGATATGGGTTATGGTTGTGGCTAATATTATATTATAAAATGCAAAAAAAAGTTTGTATTTTAGGCTCAACTGGCAAAATCGGAAAATTATGTCTTGAAATTATTTCCAAAAAAAAAAATCTATTTAAAGTAATAGTTTTAAGCGGGAATAATAATTATGAGTTACTTATAAAACAAATAAAAAAATTTTCACCAAAATATATTTATTTAACAAATTCTATTTTAGAAAAAAAAATTTTATCAATTTGTAAAAAAAAAAAAGTTATAATTGTTCAAGATTTAAAATATTTTTCGTTAAAAATAGATATTACAGTTAACGCTATATCTGGAATTAACGGTCTTAAACCGACATTGGATATTATTAAAAATACAAAAGAAATAGGAATAGTCAATAAGGAAAGTATTATATGTGGATGGAATTTAATTAATAAAGAACTAAAAAAATATAATTGTAAATTTTATCCTCTTGACTCTGAGCACTTTGCTTTAACAAAACTACTGAAAAATCAAAATATAGACGAAATTTCTGCTATATACATACCAGCTTCAGGCGGACCTTTTTTTAAAAAAAAAATAAATTTAAATAAAGTAAAAGTTAATCAAGTAATCAAGCATCCAGTATGGAGCATGGGAAAAAAAAATTCAATTGATTCTGCGAACTTAATTAATAAAGTTTTAGAAATTATAGAAGCCTCATTAATTTTTGATATTTCGATTAAAAAATTTTTTATATTTATTCACCCAGAGTCCTTTGTCCATTCAGCTGTAACTTTCAAAAACGAAACAAGTATAATGAGTTATTATAAACCAGATATGAAAGTCGTTTTAAAAAATTTTTTTTTTAATAATAATTTTAAACTTTATGCTAAAAAAAAATTTTTTATTAATAATCCAAAAAAAATAAATTTTAATTTTTATAAGCTTGAAAAAAAATATAATTATTTAAGTAAAATTCTTAACTTTGCCTATTTATATAAACAAAATGCCTATATTGCGATTAATATAATTAACGAGATATTAGTGAATAAATTTATTAATAAAAAAATCAAATTTCCTGAAATTGTTAATAAAATGATTATAAATTTAAATAGAAAAGGTATAAAAAAACAAATAAAATATAAAAAACTTAATAATCTAAATAATATCCTAGATTTTCATAGTTTTATTGAAACGAACTTAAAATGAAAAAAATTTTTTTTTTTTTAATCTTTTTTTTTCCATCAGTTTCTTTCTCTAAAATTGATCAAATTAAAGTTCAGGGAAATATAAGAGTTTCAGAAAGTTTAATTATATCTTTTGTTGAAAAGAAAAATTTAATTGATGCAAAATATATAGATGATTTGACAAAAAAACTTTATTTAACTGAACTTTTTTCAGATGTGAAAATTTCTTATTTAAATAATATTTTAAATATATTTGTAACCGAAAATGCTTCAATTAATTTTTTTTTTATAAATGGTATTGAAGGTTCAGATTTGGATGAAATTAGTAAGCTTATGACTATTAAAGAAGGATCGATATTTACTCCTCTAAAGTTAAAGCAGGACATTGAAAATATAAAAAAATATTTAAAAAATACGGGATATCATTTTGCTGTAATTGAACCCGAAGTAATTAAAATTCAAAATAATCAAATTAACTTAATTTTAAATATAGACAAAAAAAATATTTCTAAAGTAAAAAATATTTATTTTATAGGTAATAAATTTTTTAAAAGCGCAGATTTGATTGATGTTGTGTCAACCTCAGAATATGGATGGTGGAAATTTTTTGGATTTAATTTTTTTAGTGAAGAAAGATTAGATTATGACTCACAATTATTAAAAAATTTTTATAAATCAAAAGGTTTTTATGATATTGAAATAGAGTCTTCTTTTGCAATTCAAAACAATAACGATTTTAATATTTTTTTTTCAATAAATTCAGGAAAAAAGTATTCTTTTGGAAGTTTTAATATTGTAGATGATAGTAAAGAACTTTCTTATGATAATTTAAATAATATTAAAGATATGGTAAGTAAAGAAATATCAAAAAAAAACTATTCTTATTTAAAAACCTCATTAATAGAAAAAAAAATTAAAGATTTTTTTTATAATAATAAAATTCCAAATTTAAATGTTATTACCTCAGAAAAAAAAATGGATAATGAGCAAATTGATTTAGTCATTAATATTAATAAGCTTGATAACCTTTTTATAAACAAAATAGTTATAAGTGGGAATACTATAACTAAAGAAGCAACAATTAGGGATAAACTTAATTTTTCTGAAGGTGATCTGTATAACTCTAACGAAGTTAACAAATCAATTGATAACCTAAGAGCATCAAGTTTTTTTTCAAAAGTAGATGTAACAACTAGAGAAGATAAATTAAATAAGTTAAAAGATATTGATATTAATATTAGGGAGCAGTCTACAGGTAGCATTTCTGCTGGGGCAGGATATGGAACTGCAGGTGGTTTATTAGAGGGTTCGATCAATGAGTCTAATTTTTTAGGAGAGGGTATCAACTTAAATTTTACCGGAAGACTATCAACTCAACAAATTTCTGGTGTATTTGGATATTCTACGCCAAATTTTTTAAATAGTAGTAGAAATGCGAATTTATCCTTATTTTCTGAAAAAGATGAATTTAAAAATACAGGTTTTGAGAACAAAAAAATTGGCACAGTAAATTCTACTAATTTTTTAATTTATGAAGATGTATTCTTAAGACCAAATTTTGTAATTCAACATGATAGCATTAATGCAAGTAGTTCATCATCTGCTTTATTTAGATCTAGAGCAGGTGATTATTTAACTACGTCACTTGGATATGGTTTAACTTTTGACAAAAGGAATTTTAAGTTTAAAACTTCCGATGGATTTATTGCTTATTTAGATCAAAACCTCGCGACTTTATTTAGTGATGTACCAACTCTGCAAACAGGAACAGGTATAACATTTTTTAGGGAACTTTTTAATCCTGAATTTATTGGATCTGCAAAACTAAAGTTGGATAGTGGGTTAGGAATAGCTGATAAGGATATTAAGCTTTCAGACAGAATTTTCGTCAATTCAAAAGATTTACGTGGCTTTCAAAATAGGGCAGTGGGCCCTGTAGATGGTGGTGATCATATAGGGGGTAATTATTTAGCAACTTTTGGCTTAAAAAGTACTTTTCCAAATCCTCTACCAGAAATTTTAAGACCAACTACTTTTTTATTTTTAGATTCCGGTAATGTTTGGGGAGTAGATTACTCCGATAGAGTCAATGATAGTAATAAAATTAGGTCATCGCTTGGAGTTGGCATAGATATTGTTTCACCTTTAGGTCCACTAAGTTTTTCATTTTCTAATGTAATTTTAAAAGCTTCAACAGATAAAGTTCAAAATTTTACTTTTAATATTGGATCAACATTTTAGTTTTGTGTCTTTTTTTAAAAAGGAAATAAATTTTTTAAATCTAAAAGAAATTTCAGATATATGTGCGATTAACCTTGATAAAAAATATAAAGATAAAAAAATATTTGATACAAAAAATTTACATGAAGCAACAGAAGGTGATTTAACTTTTTTTTCAGACTCTAAATATATTAACCAAGCAAAAAAAACTAAAGCTAGAGCATGTATTACGAGTGATAATTTAAGTGAAGCGTTACCAAGTACAACTGTTCCTTTGATATCAAATATTCCATTAATTAATTTTTATAAAATTGTTAATAAATTTTATCCAGATGCCTCATTTGATAATGAAAATATATTAGATAAAAAAAAAAATAAAAATATTTTCGCAGGTAAAAATTGTTTAATTGATTTTAGATCAAGAGTTGGTGATAAAACAAAAATTGGAAACAATGTTATTATTAAAAAAAATGTATGTGTAGGAAAAAACTGTACAATTGGTTCAAATGTAATTTTAGAAAACGCTCTAATAGGTGACAATGTTTTGATAAAGTCTGGAACCTTGGTAGGACAGATTGGTTTTGGTTTTAAATTTATAAACGGGGTAAGATTCCGATTTCCTCATCTTGGAAGAGTTGTAATAGAAAACTCAGTTCAAATAGGATCCTATTGTACAATTGATCGAGGTTCCCTAGGAGATACTGTTATTGGAGAATTTTCCTCTTTAGATAATCAGATCCAAATTGCACATAATGTTAAGATTGGAAATTACTGTATGATTGCAGCTCAATGTGGAATTGCAGGGAGCACAATAATTGGAAATAATGTTTTAATTGGAGGACAATCTGGAATATCTGGACATTTAAAAATAGGGAATAACGTTAAGATTGGTGGAAAAAGTGGTGTCACATCTAATCTTGAAGATGGTGCAAGTGTAATGGGTTATCCCGCAGTTAGTATTAGAGAATTTGCTAAAATGAGAAATAGTTATGAAAAAAAAAGAAATTAATTTATCAGAAATAGAAAAACTCATACCTCACAGAAAACCACTATTACTTATTGATAGTTTGGTTGATATAGTTCCTATGATTTCAGCTACCGGAGTAATGAATATTAAAAAAAGTGATTTCTTTTTCCAAGGGCATTTTCCAGATCAAGCGGTTATGCCTGGAGTTTTAATAGTTGAAGCTTTTGGTCAAACTGCTGCCGCTCTTACAGCATTCAGTGTCGATCCTGAAATTGTAAAAAATAAACTTGTATATTTGATGACCGTAAAAGACGCAAAGTTTAGAAAACCCGTGTTTCCTCCAAACAAATTAGAATTGAAAGTAAAAGCTGTAAAAGCATTAGGGAAGGTTTGGAAATATGAGGGAACAGCCATGATTAAAAACGATGTTATGGCAGAAGCTGTATGGATGGCAACTATAGTAGATAAAAATGATTCATAGTTCATCAATTATTCATAAAAAAACAAATATTGATAAAGCTGTTGAGATTGGAGCTTTTTCCGAAATTGGGGAGGATGTTATAATTGAAAAAAATGCTAAAATTCATTCACACGTTGTAATTAAAGGAGATACTTATATCGGTGAAGGTTGTAATATTTTTTCTTTTGCAAGCATTGGAAACATTCCTCAAGATCTAAAATATAAAGGTGAAAAAACAAAACTTATTATTGGAAAAAACAACACCATAAGAGAACATGTAACTATAAATCCTGGAACAGAAGGTGGTGGGGGAGTTACAAAAATAGGTAATAATTGTTTGTTTATGGTATCATCACATGTTGCGCATGATTGTAAAATTGGAAATAATGTTATTGTTGCAAATAATGTTGCTCTAGCGGGTCATGTTATAATTGATGACAATGTAATAATAGGGGGAAACTCAGCAGTTCAACAGTATACAAGAATTGGCAAAAACGCGATGATTGGAGGTATGACAGGTGTTGAAAAGGATGTGATACCGTATGGACTTGCAATTGGTAATAGATGTTATTTAGAGGGCATAAATTTAATAGGAATGAGAAGATCTGGAATTTCCAATGAGGAAATAAATATATTAAATGATGTTGTTAAAAATATTTTCTCAAAAAAAAATATTAAGGAAGGAATAGAGGAGTCAAAAAAATATAATAAATTTAAAAGTGTTTCAGAGGTTTTGAGTTTTTTAGAACAAAGTGAAAAAAGACCAATTTGTAGACCAAAAGTATAATGGTTGGATTAATTGTAGGAGAAGGAAATCTACCAAGGTTTGTAATTTTTAACCTTAGAAAACAAAAGAAAAAATTTTTAATATTAGATTTAACTAAAAACAAAAAATATAAAAAACACAAAAATAGTTATCCATTTGATATAACTCAGCTAGCTAAAGCCATATCTTTTTTAAAAAAAAAAAATTGTAAAAAAATTTTATTAATTGGAAAAGTCATAAGACCAAATTTATCTAAAATACTCTTCAATCCTAGGCTACTGTTGTATTTACCGCGCTTGTTAAAAGTTTTTAAAAAAGGGGACAGTAATTTGCTTTCTGAGATAATAAAAATTTTTAAAGAAAATAATATTACTGTTTTATCTAGCATGCATTATTCACCTGAACTTATTTTAAGTAAAAGTTTAAGCACTAAAAGTTCAAATAAAGAAAAGGAAGTAAGTATTAATGAAAAAAAAGGTCTTAAAATTTTAAAGAACTTAAGCCAATTTGATGTTGGGCAGACAATTATTTTAAACAACGGTTATGTAGTAGCCATAGAAGGTCCAGAGGGAACAAACGAAACAATTAAAAGGGCAGGAAACATTGCTATGAGATATAACTTTAGAAATAAATCAATAATGATTAAAGTTCCAAAACAAAAGCAGGATTTAAGAGTCGACATGCCTGTAATTGGACTTCAAACTATTAGGTTGTGTATAAATAATAATATAGGAGGAATTATTGTAAAAAAAAATCAAACAATAATTTTAGAGAAAAATAAAGTTGCAGAGTTAATAAATAAAAACAATTTTTTATTAAAAACTATTTGAAAAAAATATTTATAATCACCGGAGAATCTTCTGGAGATAAGATAGCCTCTATAGTTGTATCTAAACTACAAGAATATAATAAAAATATAATATTTAAAGGCATTGGAGGATCAAATTTAAAAAAGCAAAATGTAGATTGTATTTTTGACATAGGTGAAATTGCATTTATGGGGATTGTTGATG
>Ga0194133_10011017_pt1 | contig 10076 bp, 7 predicted proteins | sample TA2KigOf40mmetaG_FD_155448 | JGI IMG/M metagenome (GOLD analysis project Ga0194133, IMG submission 155448) | Freshwater microbial communities from Lake Tanganyika, Tanzania - TA2015055 Kigoma Offshore 40m | ecosystem: Environmental > Aquatic > Freshwater > Lake | place: Tanzania: Lake Tanganyika... | reverse complement strand
TAGGTTGGGTTGGGTTGGGTTGGGTTAGGTTAGGTTAGGTCAGGTTAGGTCAGGTTATGTAATGTTATGTTATGTTATGTTACGTTAGCTTAGGTTAGGTTAGGTTAGTTTATCAATAAACTACCTCTGCAGGTTAGGGCTACCCTCAGGGTTAGGTTGGGGGTTAGGTTAGGAGGTTAGGTTAGCAATAAAATAGGCCTGGGTGTATTGGGCAAGCAAATGGCGAGCAGTGGTGGATACCCTCAAATTAGTAGTAGATTTTTTGGAAATTGGTTTTGAAAAATTAAAATTGCTGAATGGCTAACCTCTTCCATCTGTGTCATTTTTGTGCACTGGAGAATAAGCTGTTCTTGATGCTGAAGAATTAGTTGACATCCTTATTTGAAAACTATTGAAAAATTTTAGTATGAAGAAAACCTGATCAATCAATGTGGGAAAAAAAGACTTTTTTCCATGCCAAATGTGGAAACAATTGAATTAATGTGTGTGTTTCTCTCCTTCCTTACCTTTGTTACGTGTTTATTGGTGTTAACTAACTCAAAAAATTCAGAGGCACAAAATTGAGCCGAAGAAAACACTGCCTGAATAAAGAATCTCAATTGAAGTCAAAAAAAGCAAACTCAAAATGAAATCATACACCTTACAGAACATTTTATTTTTCATTTCATCACAGAATAAATGAAACTGTTTACAGTAGACACCCACCCGGGTTGTGCGCTTCACGGGAAAAATGCTGCCCGGGAAATGCCATTTTTTGCCGACTTTATCATATTGTCATGCCCCCTGAACGGCTAGACCAATCAGAGTCAATTGACTATCATATTGCATTTACCCTGAACTGCTTGATCAACCAGGTTTGTTCAAACACACATACATACAAATGCCAAACAGACAGGGTCTCTATTCTTATTATATGTGTATGAGATAGTACATGTATGTAGATGGCACACATGGATCTTGGCGCTTAGGTTTAAGTTTTACAGTATTTTACTATTTTTGATCACGCAACCTTCTATCCACGTTTGATTCCCGAGCGCTCCTGATCAGCGGGGTCCTGTCTCACATGTCCATAAAAAGGCCTGCGTGCCGTTACTATGTTACCTAGTTATTTCTCTATGTGCTTAGACGCAGGTTACGTAGCGTAGATGATTGGGATTTAGATTTAAGGTTTTATACTTTATTTTTGATACAATAAGTGTTTGTTACTAACCCCAATAAAGTACTATGAGCCTATTTAACACCAATCTTTTATTTGCATAAAAGGAGGATTACTCATAAACATGGGTTAGAAATGAGGTTATCATGACATCACAATCTCAGGTCATACAATCCATTAGGCACAGTCTTCTGGACCAATCTACCCCAAATTTTGCACAGGCCAAAGAAATGATTTGAGCCCCCCATACCCCAGGGGTCCATTTTATCAAGGGGACACAAACAAATCAAATTACAGCTTTTATTTGTTTTCAGAAAAGATTTTTATTTTTCCCTTTGAAATTGCAACCCTTTTTTGATTTCAAAGTACCTCTTTCCTGGAGGCCATCCCCCCCTTTTAAAGCAGGGTCTTCTTTTGACTGTGAGGGGTCACTCGATATCTGTGAAATTAAAAAAACCTTCCTACAAAAGGACTCGATCCCATTCCATGCTGAATGGATTAAGATTACGAAAAAGAAAAAATACAACCTACAATCAATATATTTTTTAGATTTGCTATTACTATTTTCAGAAAAAAAATATACAATAAATGTTACAAGAGCTCCGATATGTTTCTTGTTTCTAAAGTGCCAAACATAATAAATAAATCTGACAAATGGTTTTGAACAGAAAACGTTTAAAATTGAAGAGAACGAACGTTACACAATAAACTTTTCAATAAGGTTATAAAACAATAAATAAATGAGATTAGTGTTTTTAACAAAATAGTTGTTTCCTTTAAAAAGCTCTGTAAGTAATACTTAACAATCAATAGGAGTTTTCTTACTCTTTGCTCTTTGTGTCTCAGTAATCTAGACTTGACAAAAAGACCTGCCTCAAGAAAATGTGATAATCTTTCTTTTTATAAAGAGCAGAGCAAGATATTCGTAATACTATGACGATGGCTTGAAGCCCTAGCTAGTTAGCTATTTAAATGCCTTACCACTAGTGCTTTAAATACTGTAAATACCTTTGGAAGCTATGCCATTAGAAATTTACTAATTTTCAACCAAGAAATTTTTTTTGAGTAATCAACGGTGGGAAGGTTTAGACTCAGTTTTAGTGTTACGACTGGTGAAGCCAGGTGTCGGAAGACCACCTTGCTGCGACGACTGTCGAGTAAGATTTGAACCTCCACGTTGGCCTCGTGAAGAGTAGTTGGTTTGAGCCGTGGTTGGTTGTGGTAGGCCAGAGTTTTGAGAATTCTGGCGTCTGATATAAAAGTTTTCATTAAAAAATGAAAAGACCTTTCTCGAAAAGAACCTTATAAATACCTTGGCGGCATGTGATGCATTGTCGTTCTCTGAGACTGAGAAGTTTGGACCCCAGTGCGAGAATATGACTGTCCAAGTGAAGTATTGCCTGGGAAAAATCATGTTATCAAAAAATTCTAATAAGATTCATTATTACTGTTACTTTGTGGGCCAGATGCAGGAAGATTCCTCGTAGCAGAAATTCTTCTTGCAGTTGTCTGATGTTGTGTAATTTTGCTGTTGTTTGTTAAGGTTTGGGGTGAGCCTGGCCTGCTTGATCCTGGACTACTGTGTATGCTGCTTGGTCTGCTCCTCAGACTATTTACCTTTGATTGGTATGATGTTTGAGAGGGTCCTTGACTGTAAGAACCCCTGCTCGGTTGTGGCGGGTGGCTAAACGAATCTTGACCACGCAAAGGCCTGTGTAAAAAAATCAGTCACGTCAAAATTTGAAACAAGAGTCTATTATTTTATGTAAACAAACCTCGGACGTGTTGCTGGTTGAGGTGGTAAAGAGGTATTTGATGGCTGTGAAGATCTGCCTTCCTGAGATCTTTGCCTTAATCCAATACCAGCACTCTAGATTTGAATGTACCATACTTTAGCCAAATGAAGAAAAAAATATATTTCATTTGACTTACTTGACCGTGCCACATTCTTGCCCCGCTTGACCTTCTTACGCCACTTAAAGTTGTGGACGACTTTGTATCAGACTCATTCGAGCTTTTTGAAATAAATTCTTCGTCATGGCCTGCAGAAATTTAAATTTTCAAGAGGCAGTACTATTAAGTTTTCTAAAATTTTGTACCGTTCGATGAAACCTGTCCTTGAGCGCCTATGTGTCTCTGATGTTGCCCACTATACAAACCCTCCTCTTCCTCGAATTGCTCAATGCTTAAAATGCTCTCTGCTGACAGAGATTTTCCATACTGAAACGTTGAGAGAGCCTTTGCCTACCAGTTTTACGTTGCTAAGGAAATATCTCTACTTACTTGCTGTTTGAAACCACTTTGAGCTTGTGTGTGAGGCTTTGTCCCTGACCTAGCAGTTGCAGAAACCGGTCTCCTTGCTTGAGGTGTCAAGGGAGGACCTTGTTGGCGTAACCGCGTCGTCTGCTGTGGCCTGGTCGTTTTTTGGCCACTCTCAACTGAATTATAATTACGAGGTGATTGAGGTCCTGATTGGTCTTCGCATAATTGACGAGAGTTGGCATTATCAACTGAGACAATGTAAGGAGACACAATTTTGGACTTTAACGTCACATCAAACCCAGTATTATTTGACGTTTGGAGAGGCGGCCTATTTGACGGTTGAGTTATATCTGTTCTAGAGTGTGATGTAGGGCTGACTCTGACCCCTCCCCGAGGTCCTGAAGATGGCGGTGCTGAAGTGGACAACGGAGAAGGTTGTTGGTGATTGAAAAGATTGTTGAACGGTTTCGAAGGAATAAACATCATTTTTGACCCATTCGGATTGGACCCAGGTGTCATAGGCAGACTTCTACCGGAAAGGAAAGGAACTTTATCATACATTCTCAAAAGATCTACCCGCCTGTCAATATAATTTAAATTTCATCTACTTTAGACCATGTTAAAAAAGATGCTTACAGAATCATGTTTTACAGTTACTTTTGGTCATTTGGATTGAAAATTTGGTTTTCATCAAATGAGTAAAAAGCGTCGTTGTTACCTGGGTGGTTGAGGCAATGTCCTGTTGCTGCCACCGCTGGAGGCATAACCTTGGGAAGAATAATAGAAATTCGCCCTGCTATTTGGTTGTGGTTTGACCCCCACAGTTTTGGATGCCGTAGAAATGTACGATGAGGGACCAGTATAATTACCAACGTCCTCGAAATAACTCCGATCGGATTTGTCATCATCAAAAGACGCAAATCGCCGAAACTGCAAAAACTTTCGTTAAAATTTGAAAATGTGAGGCCAAAATTGAAAAGAGGACTCACCGGCCCTTTTAGCTTATTCATTCTCCTGTTATCAAAATTTTCCTCAACGTCATTTTTGTCGTCCAAATCGTGAAAACTTATCATCTAGGAGGTAAAATAAGAAGAGAATCAAAACTTTTTTCTAATGTCTCAGAGCTTTAACTTTTATAATTACCATTTCGTTAGAATTCAAACTCTTCCTGTTGATGAGCTTTTGCATAGCTTGCTGACTCACAACACCCACATGGTCTGTCAGTGACAATCTTTTCTTGGCTGTGACAGCCGGAGCGAGCTTCGATTGAGCAATTGATACGCTTTAATCATAGTGAAAAATTCTTGATTTGGTTCGGATATTATTTACAACCATAAAAATTTTTTACAACCTCTGCTCTCTTGGAGATTTCAGTAGGGACCTTCGCTTTGGCAACGCCTGTTGCTTGAAAGCAATCAACTTATTCTGTTCAACCAAAGAAGGCCTCTGCTGTCTGGATCCGAAGTCGAAGCCATCGTTCGAGTCGTCGGTAAGACTTTTACGCTTTGATTCCCATTTTTCGGCTAAACGCTCGATGGATCCCTTCAATTTTAAAGATTGGTTTGAGTTATACGATAGGCTTAAAAAGAAATGGGGATTTTTCACTACTTCAATTATTTAACAAAGGTCAGCCAGAGATTATCTAATTTTCAAAAAAGAAATTCGGTTGATGTTTCATGCAAAAGACAGAGTAGAGTATGAGGGTTTTTTATTACTTGGAAAGCATCTGAGGCAGCAAGCTTTGTAAAGGTGCTTTGTGCCAGAGAAGATATACTGAGCAGTTTTTCTGCTTGAGGTTGACTTATCCCACCGTCACGATGAACAGGTGTTGAGACGTCTATAGCATAGTAAGAAATGAAAATTTTAGTCTTTTCACCCATCTGAAGGATTTAAATCTAGGTTAGTTTTCTAACAGAGGAAATGCTAAAAATACTGCAATTCAACTGAAAAGTAATAAATATGCATGCAAGAAGATGCCTTCACCAATAACTGCAAAGATCTTTACCGTTCTTTGGTTTTGTGATCGCAGAAACTGTGACTAAAGCAGCAGGGTCACTATTTCCAGAAGCCAAGGCGTTTGCACACCTTTGATACTCTGCCTCATATTGCTCCATTTCTTCATTAGAAATTAAATATTTAGAAAATTCTCCATCCTAAAAGAAAGGGACAGTAAAATAAGCATTTGTCTAAAAATAAAAAGGTAGGTTTTTAACATTCGTTGTGACCATACTGAAGTGAACTCACCATTACTACCTTGGGAGGATCCGGCATTGTCACGTCTGTATCCACTGTTGAAATGGGAATCCCAATGAAAGCATTTTGCTTAGTTAAGTTGGGCATACTTGAGGAAACAGTGGTCAAGATGCTTGATTTGTCAAGTATTATGCCAGCATCGACTAAAAACTCTTTGGCCGAGGGATCTAAATTATCCAAGCTTAAAGAATAGGGATGGTGGTTGAATTCGCGGGCCTTTCTCCAATTCTTTGGGGAATAGTCATGCTCTAAAACAAATGGTTAACGTGCAGATCTGCTAGAGGCACAATTGAAACAATCATTTTTACCTGAATATGCAGTTGCATAGCTCGACAACTCTGTCTGATAGGTTCGTAACGGTTGTGGTGTCTGTTGCATAAAACTTGAAAATGTGTCAAATGCAGGTCCTCCGCGATTTTGAGGAGGAGGAAGGCTTTCACTTCGTCTTCTTCTCGGCTCTGCCTATAATATAAATTTTGAGCTTGGTTCTCTTATTTTTAACAGCATTTTTGGGCTCTTTCAGCGAGATAAAGAACTATTTAAAAATGTACCAGAGGTGACGTGGAGGAGGACGCAGGAGGAGATGGTGTAAGATATCTCAGACGCTCTCCGCCATTTACAGGCAGCAGATTTTTTGTGGGGGAGAGAGAGGATCCAAAGTCAGAGTTTGCTGACTTGTAAAGTTGTTCCTCCATGCTAGAAAAAGTTGGAGCACATTGTTGAAAGGAATATGGAATTGTTTCTTCAACTCTTGCGAAACAAGAACATCACCTGCCAATCAGCCTCTCTTCGCGTAACTTTCGGTCATTTTCCCGATCGTCCTCTGCATTCATGCTTGGGACACCGTCAACTCCAGTTTCAACAGCATCAAGGTCCTTTAATCGATCAAAGTAATATAGCTATATTTGTTCCAAATTTTTTGTCTTCTAATACTACCTGAATGGCTTTTTGAACAGCATACAAGACGTCAGTGTCATTTTCCCTTAAAAGCATTTCTTTGATAGTATCCTCCAACCTTTGAAGCAAGCTGCGATCTGACGGAAGGGATAATAAAGACTTCAGCCTTGGCAGCGCTCCACAAAGTTTAAGCCTTTATTTAAAAAGCAATGTTATTAAATACGCAGCAAAATATTTTCTCAGAACTAAACTTTATATCTTGAAATCTATTTGGTTGAAATTTACAAAAGCCTTCACTTGCCTAACATTTGGGACTCCGTCTTTGGCTAAAAACATCATTGAGTCAAAGAAATTTCTTTTGAAGTATTGCTTCGAAAACAGAGACATTGCCATCTCGCAGAGTCTCAAAAACAGCATGCGCGTGTGACAGCTCTTTCCGTTTGCCAGTTCATTTTGTATTCTGTAGATGATACGTGACCTGTCTTCTACTTTTACGGTAAACCTCAGGATTACCAAGAGTGTCCTAGCTGCAGCTATTCTACAAGGTAGAGTTCTGTAACAAAGCAGTAAAAAAATGTCAAAAATACTCTTGAATTTTCTAAGTGGATATTTCTTGCCTTGTTTTCCGTATTCTTTCAAAAAGTAACGGGATGAAACTTTGCATGATGGTCACAGGGCTTATGCAATTGGCCAAACACGAAAACTTCTCAAGACAATCTGCTTGGAGTCTCCAATTTCTCGTCTGGCTAATGGACTCTTCACACTTCAATAGTGATCGACTCAAGTCATGGCTGTATTTGCCTCCTTGGCCAGCAAATTGCAAAACCCCGTGGCGCGCCAGAGAGTCGATTACATGAACCATGTTCGACACCATGGCCTCAAGAACATCAATTTGTTGGTCAGAAAACAAATTGCAAATCTCCATTTTTGTAAAATTGAATCCGGGACCAGCAATCTTAGCAACCTCATGTAACCCAAGAGCCAAAGTTTGTCGAACATTCCACGATGGATCAGAGGCTAGATCGACGAAAGCAGGATAAAGCATGTCTACAAAGTTAGATGGTTCCACAAATAGGACCATAGCTGGAAAGTTGAATGCACAATGAAGCCTGCATTCTGAATAAAGGTCAGACTTGTCCATTTCCATAGTGGGCAGAAGATCAGGCATTGGATCATTTGCCTTTGCCCTTTTGAGGCTGGTATCGCGTCCCGGAGGAAGTCCAAGTTGGGAGAGATGTCGGAAAAAGTGAATAAACCATGACTTTTTTTCATGGGTCAGGTTGCCTTTTAGACCGTGACAAAGTCTTCCGAATAAAAAAGCAATTTTCGGTAAGGTCTTGTCCTCAAGGCGCTTTGCCTGGTCACATGTTTTAATGATAAGAGGGACGATCGTGTGTGAGCAGGTTTCCTTGTCCAAAGTGCCCAAAAGCTGAACTACTGTCTCCAAAGTTGCGAGTCTTACCTCACAATTCTTGTCGTTTCCCAGGTCAATTAATTGTGGTAAAAGAGTAACTTCCACTGTGTCTGAGGGCAGACCCTTGGCGATGAGGCTTAAATGTGAGCACATACAATGTCTGACCTGAAATTCAGTATCCTGACACAAGGCCAAAGCCGCGGGTAATATCTCTTGCTTAATGGATTGTTGTTCGAGCTTTCCGGCTGCTTTCCCGAGAATTCTACATGCAGCAATCTTTGAACTGGCGGGTTGTTCAATTTGAGCTTTACTAACGGCAATGACAATGATTTCCCGCTTGACAACCTCAGGAGGGAGAAGGTCAATCGCATCTAGAAGCGTTTCCAACCAAGCATTTGCCACAACAGGGTCTTTGCTGTCAATAGATGACAATATTCCTTGGAGAAAGGTATGAGTAAATGAGCTGGATTGAGAGTCCTGAAAAAATTCAATTAAAAGCTTGAAACAACGTAACATTAAACTTAATTTAGCACATACTAAAGTCGGAGACATTGGAATTGATGGTCCTTGAAGAAAAGCCAAATTTGATGGTACCGTTTGCTGAGGTCCATTTAGGTATGATGGATTGGACCTTTTAAATAAAAATAAGTTGAATAAACTCATTTCTTTAAAGAGTTTAGATCGACTTGTTACAAATGTTTTTCATACCATGTTGCAGAGGGTTGCAAGTAACCGTCTAAGCTAGAGGCTGCCGGTTGATTAATTTTCGAATACGAAGTTACACGAAAGTCACTTGAAATGCCAAAACTTGTTCGTGGGACCATGCCGTTGCTTTGTGGGACAACCTCTTCAAAGTGAAAAGGAGAACGCCGACCCGAACCAGGAGAGAGGGAAAGCTGATTTTGAGGAGAGTCTGTAAAAATATTAAATAGTAAAGAAAGTGAATGCCTATTTCGAAAAAACTCCATTTCACCTGGCCGAAGCCTTCCGATAAGAGGTGGATCATCATTTTCGCTTTTCGAGTCCAAAGCTAGAGCCATGCTTGTCACATATTAGGAAAAAGGCCTGAAAAGGGTCATGCGATTTTTTCTTTCTTTGTTTTTAGATTAGCAGTAAGTCATGACATCGGCCCCTCAGAAAAAATCGTTTGTTTGGTCGATAACTTTTTTTTCTTTGTTGTCTGACAAAACAGAGCCTTTTAGAAAAATAAAATAAAAAAGCCTCTCAGACAGAAAAAAAATTATTAGGCCACGAACATCAGTTCAATGTACAAATTACGGACAAATCTTTTGGTCAAGTTCAATCAATAGACGCGTGTCAATGTCTTGACAATAGTAAAAAATATTTATTTGCTTATTTAGATTGATGGCTAATAAAGAATGAATGAAATTACCTTTTTTTGGCTATACGGGTAAGAAAGTGATTGAAGAAAATCCTAAAAACACCATTTTAGAAAATATTAGGTTTCTTCGCCTGCTTTATTTTCTTCTGATCTTTCCCGAAATATATACCTTGGTTTGTTATTCGTCATTTGTGCTACTGACTTAGCAGTAGCAACTTGCATGCACCGCAACACTATTTATAAATCGCAGAAAAACTGCCTTTTTTTACTTACTTCTTTTACGTGTTCCCCATTTGGAAAGTAGTTACTTTCAAGTCAACAGTCTCAACTTTTTACATATCTTAAAATGGCCTAGCTTTCCACGTCCTGGTGATCTCTCGCTGCGGCACGGCAACGTGCGCTCGTTTTCGCGTGCAATAGTGCAACAAAAAGAGAGATGAGGAACAACAAGGCCCACCTTATCCTTACTGACACAAAAAGGTTGTTGTGTTCTCAATAGAATTTTTTTTTGCTATTTGAGAAGCGGGTCGAGCTTCTTGCGTTTCAAACACGAAAGCCCTCACCTTAACGGGACACTTCTAGGTACTGTTAGCGGAAAGGGTCAAGGCTGATCTGGTAGGGGGCAATGCGGAGCTTGTGTATGGCCAACAAACGTAGACTTCTTTTCAATTGGCAGCTGTTTTACACACTGCAACAAAGAAATAGTAAGCTGTAAATTATTGAATAAAAAATGACATTATCACTTAAACAGA
>Ga0194133_10011014_pt1 | contig 10079 bp, 8 predicted proteins | sample TA2KigOf40mmetaG_FD_155448 | JGI IMG/M metagenome (GOLD analysis project Ga0194133, IMG submission 155448) | Freshwater microbial communities from Lake Tanganyika, Tanzania - TA2015055 Kigoma Offshore 40m | ecosystem: Environmental > Aquatic > Freshwater > Lake | place: Tanzania: Lake Tanganyika... | reverse complement strand
ATTTGCTGCTGGAACTGGTATCGCTGTTGCAATCACCGCAGGCTCAGACACTTTAACAATCACTAATGACGGTGTTAGAACTCTTACAGGAACTTCAAATCAGATTACTGCATCTGCCTCAACTGGTGCTGTAACTCTGTCTCTACCACAGAACATTCATTCTGGAGCATCACCAACATTTGCAGGCCTTTCAGTGGGATCTGGATCAGTTACAGCGGGTTCTGTAACTCTTGAAGAGGCTCTTATTGGTTCTGCTACAGCAACTGCTGGTACAACTGCATCAGTTATTGATTCATGGTCTGCAACAACTTACAGAAGTGCTAAGTATCTTGTTCAAATGAAAAAAGATAACGATATTCAAACTATTGAAGTTCTTGTAAATGTTGATGGAAATAACAACGTTTACATTACAGAATATGCTGATGTTATTAGCAACGAATCTCTTGGAACTACCGACGCTGATTATAGCGCAGGTAACGTTCGTTTGTTAGTTACAGCAGCAGCAGCAGGTACAGCAGTAAAGGTACACAAGACGCTTATCGAAGCGTAATGTGACCACGAAGGGATAGGTGAACTTCAGTGGCAACTACCGATAGAGATTTTGTTGTAAAAGCAGGACTCAAGGTCGCTACTGGAGTTACATTTCCAGATAATACAACTCAAACTACCGCTTTTACTGGCGGAGGACTAACAGTAGGTAATACCTTTCCAGCATCACCAAGCAATGGCGATTTATTTTTATACACAGTAACAGAGCGTATTTATTTTTACTACAACGCTGAATGGACTCCTGTTGCAACCTACCTAGATGCTCAAAGAGAATACGACGGCAATGGTACGGAATATCCAACTTTATTTGCAAAATTAGACGGCGGAACACCTAGCACAACATTTGCTAACGCAGTTCCACAAGCAGATGGCGGAGATCCTTTTGAACAATTCTGATATAATAAATTTAATTGAGGAGAGTAGATAATGGCAACTAGAATTCAGGTGAGAAGAGGAACTACGGCTCAGTGGAACACCTCTAATCCAGTTTTAGATGTTGGAGAATTTGGTTATAACACAACCAACAATCAACTTAAAATTGGTACTGGAACTACCTCTTGGAACGGCTTAGATTATTTAGTTTCAGAATCTGATTTAGATACTAGTCTTGGCGATTATATTCAGTTAACAGATAAGGGTGCTGTTAATGGAGTAGCAGAACTTAACGATAGTTCTAATGTTTTGACCACTACTGCCGTGGTATTTGAAGGATCGATAGCAGATGCTCACGAAACAACTCTACAAGTAACAAACCCAACTGCTGACCGTACCATTACAATTCCAGATTCTACTGGTACTATTATTTTGGCTGATAACAGCGGAAACGTAACAATCACAGGAAACTTAACTGTTTCTGGACAAACAACAACGGCCTCTACTTCTATCCTGGTTATTAACTCGTTTGTTTTTGAAGGCACCGACAATGATCATGAAACAACATTAACAATAACAGATCCTACTGCAGACCGAACAATTACTTTGCCTAACGTTTCTGGTACAATAGTTACTGCTGGAAACTTTCCAGCCTTAACATGGGGGCAAGTTAAACTTGGTGGAGCAGTCAGCGTTCTAACATCATAGTACTATATAAAACTAAAAGTACTCAACCTTTACTTAAGACTCATTGTTTGTAAAACAAGCGTAAATTACAATTTTTTTTATAAAAAATTTGTGATATACTATATACTACTTTATAAATTTTAAAGTTCTCATGTTATTTTTTGTGGAAAGGTATTAAAGTTAAATGTCTGATCTATTTTCTTTTCGTCTCTTAGAAGATTTTGTTAATAAATATAAAGATTTAGAACCTCCTTTTGGGTTTATAGATGCAGGAAGTAACTCTCTTGGAGAGATTACTTTTATTCGTACCTACTCTAGAATGAAAGAAAGTGGCAAAAAAGAAAGATGGTATGAGGTTTGTAAGCGGGTAATTGAAGGAATGTACTCAGTTCAAAAAAATTGGGCTAAAGAAAGCCGTTTACCATGGAATGACAATAAAGCACAGAAGTCTGCTCAAGAAGCGTATGATCGCCTGTTTAACCTCAAATGGACACCACCTGGACGTGGCCTATGGGCATTTGGCACTCCTATGACTATGGAACGTAAAAATTCAGCAGCCCTTCAAAATTGTGCAATGGTATCAACAAGAGATATAGATCGTAATGATCCAGGGGCATTGTTTGGCTGGGTGATGGATGCATTAATGTTAGGTGTAGGTGTAGGATTTGATACTGTTGGTCAAGAAAAAGAAATGTTAATTTATGCACCAACTGAGCCAGTAGTTACTTACGAAATTCCAGATACTCGTGAGGGTTGGGTAGAATCAGTAAGAATGCTTATAAACTCATTTTTGAGGCAAAATCAAAATATACAAGAGTTCGACTACGGCTTAATAAGACCTCTAGGTGCCCCAATTAAAGGGTTTGGAGGCGTTGCAAGCGGTCCAGGGCCACTTATGGATCTCCATACACGGATTCGAAATGTTATTGGCTCTAGAACAGGGGAGAAGTTTGATTCTCGTGCAATAGTAGATATCATTAACTTGATTGGTACCTGCGTAGTTTCTGGAAATGTTCGTCGTTCTGCAACCCTAGCATTAGGTACACCAGAAGATGAAATATTTAGTAATTTAAAAAATCCAGAAATATTTCCAGAAAGAAACTCTTATGATCCAGAAAAACCAGGATGGGCATGGATGTCAAATAATTCTATTGCTGCTGAAGTCGGAACAAACTATGAAGATTATGTCGACCTAATTGTAAATAATGGAGAGCCAGGTTTTATATGGCTTGATGTTGCTCGTAACTATGGACGTCTTGCAGATCCAGCAGATGGCAAAGATTTGCGAGTAATGGGTTTTAATCCTTGTGCAGAACAACCTTTAGAGTCTTATGAACTTTGCACACTTGTAGAGGTTCATTTAAATCGTCATGAGGATAAAGAAGACTTTCTACGTACATTAAAATTTGCTTATCTATATGGAAAAACTGTAACATTAGTTCCAACTCATTGGCAAATTACAAATGGAATTATGCAACGTAATCGTCGTATTGGTACATCTTTAACTGGTATTGCCTCTTTTGCAGATACAAAAGGTATGCCAGTTCTTCGTGAATGGATGGACGAGGGATATAAAAAAATTAAATTTTATGATCATACATACTCCGAATGGTTATGTGTAAGAGAATCAATACGTGTAACAACTGTTAAACCTTCTGGTTCTGTGTCATTGCTTTCTGGTGCCACCCCTGGAGTTCATTGGGGTCCTGGAGGTCCTTTCTATTTACGGGCTGTAAGGTTTGGAAATACAGATCCAATGATTCATTTATTTAAAGCAGCAGGGTATAAAGTAGAGGCAGATCTCGTATCAGCAAATACTACAGTAGTTTACTTCCCCATTGCATCTGGACATCCAAGATCTGAAAAAGATGTAAGCCTATTTGAAAAGGTTGGTTTGGCAGCAACTGCTCAAAAATATTGGTCTGACAATGGAGTTTCTGTAACGCTTTCATTTAATAAAGAAACAGAAGCAAAACATATTGCTCCAACGCTACATTTGCACGAAGGAGAACTTAAGGCTGTTTCATTTTTACCTATGGGTAATGAGGTATATCCACAACAGCCATACAATGAAATAACCAGAGAAGAATATAATTCCTATGTTGGAAAAATTGCAAAGATTGATTGGTCTGCAATTTATGATGGAGTAGAAAACTTAGAAGCACAAGGCGAAGCATATTGCAGTACTGATGCTTGTGAGATAAAATTATACTAGGGGGTAAAATGAAAAAAATATTAATATCATTAGCAATTTTTATAATTGCTTTTGCTGGATTGCAGGGTATAAATAAATCAAACAATGACTGTATTAATTTATATATTGATTATGGTCAATTAGATAACGATACAAAAATAACAAAATGTATAGATTCGTCTAATCAAATAATTGCTTTAGATTTTTTAAAAAAAGCAGATTTGAAAATAGAGGGAACTAAAAAGTATGGGTTAGGTGTAGTTTGCAGAATTAATGGTTTGCCAGATGAAAAGGCTGAGTCTTGTGAAATTATGCCACCAGCAGAAGCATATTGGGCAATCATTATTAAAGAAAAACAAGTTATACCATTTCCAACAAAAGAATGGGGCTGGGGACAACTTGCAATAGATCAGCAACGTTTATATCCAGGAGATTCAATAGGTCTGGTTTGGACTGGTCCTAAAGGAGAGTTAAAGTTTCCATGAGACTTTTAGAAAAAAATATACAACAAAAATCTTTATATAAAATAATTGTTCAGTTAGCCCTGACTTTGTTTTGTTTGTACATTGTTAATAACAAAACAATAGATATCTGGCGTTCTTTGACGGGGCATTAATGGTTCGCTTAACTCGTATATATACAAAGACTGGTGATGATGGCAAAACTTCTACCGCAACTAATGAACGAATAGACAAGAGCAGCGATTTAATTGAAGCAATTGGAGCGGTAGATGAAGCAAACTCTGCTATCGGAATGGCTAGTGAATTTCATAATGATACTATTGATAGAATACAAAATGATCTATTTGATTTGGGAGCAGAACTTTCTGGTGCTCCAACAATAACAATATCAGAAGAAAGAATAGTTGATTTAGAAAATATTATTGATGATTACAACGAAAATTTAGAACCTCTTAATTCTTTTGTTCTGCCCACTGGCTCTTTGCACAATGCAAGAACAATAGTTAGAAGAGCAGAGCGTCAGGTTTGGAAGATAGAAGATATTAACCCAAACATTCCAAAGTATTTAAATCGGCTCTCTGATTTATTATTTGTAATGGCCAGATACCACAATAAGGGCAACGAGAAATTGTGGTTTCCTAAAAAGTAATCTCACCCTGCTATAATAAGGTTATAGGAGAAAAATGTCTAATCCGTCAAACTTATATGCAGAAAAGATATACGCAGAACACCCTACTATATTGTGGGCACTAGACGATACTGCTGATTACTTAAGCCTTATAACTGAAGAACAAAGGGCATTTACAAGTTGGACTAAAACCAACGTAACCTCTGTTGCTTCCACTAGCGCCCCCCTAACTGAGCCTTTCACAGACAGCATTGTAAATAGATTAAATTTAACAATACCAGCCAATACTAGTTTTACTATTATATGCGTAAGTGAAGATCTAGTAAATTTTTCTACGTTAAGTTCAGAATTAGGAACCTTTGCAGTAGGAGCATATTTTTTTGATTCTAGTGCACTTCTTAGTTCGGTATCAATAGGATATCAATATACAGATACAACAACATCTTCTGATGTTGAGAACCTTAATGCATTTGATACAACATTAAATGCTAGATGGGGATTTGTTTCTGGCACATTTGAAACTCCAAATGAAAATACAACAATGAAAGCAGTTGTTAAAGCAACATTTAATGGTGGAGCATCAACATCGTCAACTCAATTTTACATAAATGGAGTAACAGTAGGTCAGTGGTCAGAGGAACACAATAATTATTCTTTAGGTGCACAGAGCATAGCAATTACATCTTCAATTGCAATTGCATCAACAAATGGTGTGGAGGCAGAGGCTTATGGTTTAGGTGGTGATCACGGATATTATTTAGCAAATGATAATGCTTTAGTCGCAAGAAACTCTAGCATACCAATGGTTTATGGAGCGAGCGGTTCTACAATATTAAGACCAAATACTTCTGGAGAACCGTCTTTAATAATTCCAGGCAAAGGATTTTTAAATGAAGATGGACAATACAAAGATTATACAGTTGAGTTTTGGGCCAGAATAAATTCTGACGCGATTGAACCAAAAAGAATATTTGGACCAATAGCATCGTCAGATGGTTTGTATGTAGAGGGAGGATTCTTAACTCTTGTAATAGGCGGAGTTTTTGGTTCTCACTTTGTTGGCGAATGGTTTAGACCTATGTTAATTCACATAAGAATTATAAGAAACAATGCGACAGTTTTGATAAATGGTGAAGAAGTAATTAATTTAAATATTGAAACAGATAGTTTGGTTTTACCAGAAATATTAGATGGCACAGACGAACAAGATTGGCTAGGATTTTATGCTTACTCTGATGTTAGCCCTATAGAAATAGATTGTGTCGCTATCTATCCATATCAAGTTGCCGTACCAGTAGCAAAACGCAGATGGGTTTATGGTCAAGGTGTTTTATCTTCAGAAGGTATTGATTCTGCATATGGAGGAACCTCTGCTTTTATAGATTATGGCTTTGCAGATTACACAGCAAACTATACATATCCAAATTTTGCAAATTGGAATCAAGGTTCATTTGATAACTTAGTAACAGCATCAACTCATATTGGTACTCCAGAGTATCAACTACCTGTAATTTTTATAGAAGACGAAGAAATACAAGATTTATATGATGATAATCAAGAAATTCAAGATGAAGATAATAAATTTATAACATTCAGACCGACAACCAGTTGGAACTCCGTTCATGCATATTATAATTTTACAAATTTTAATGTTTTAAACGAAGAAGTCAAAGCGGTATACGGAGTATTTAGTCATGACGATGTTACTTCAATAGACCAAACGTTATTCAAAATATATAATAAGAGCAACGGAAATTATTTCAAGGTAAGTCAAGACGATGACGATATCGTTTATAGTTTATATTATAACGAAGCCAGCACATCGTTGTATACCTACTCAAGTATTGATGTAGATGATATTTTTGCAGTAGGTATAAATATTCCAGATCTTGTTACAAGGTTTGGCGGAAACGTAGCCTCTTTCTTTGGAAACAGAAATGCTCTTGAATTATATGTGGCTGGAGATACTACTGCTGCTAATACATTTGAAGGACATTTATATTCATTTGGTTTGTCTACCGCAGTTAATGCAAAAGAAGCAGAAGATTATTTTGACGATGGTTTTGCAGTAACTACTTCTGGTGAATCACTTATTGCATTTACTGCAAGTTACACTTTGCTGCCTTCAGAGGCATATGAGACATACTTTTTAGATATAGGAGTTGCTGGATATTGGGAAGATTATTTGCCTCTTTCATATTTTGCACAATTTGTTCAAGATAGCAATGCAAATTTATTTTATGAACTTGATTTTTTACAATTTAACATAGGCTATCCGTCTCCATCTGAATTAATTAGCGAAGCATCAACAAGTGCTTGGACCTATGAAGAACTTGCAGAAGAATATGAGACTCCAATTCAAAGGACCTATAATCAATTAGATAATTATTTATTTACTGGCTGGGAAAATTATACACAAATGAGTGGTCAAACAGAAAAATACTATGAATACAATACAGAAGATGCTTCTATTAGAAGTTTTATAACATTTCAATACATCGACGAAGGAGCCAATGCTCCAAGATCTAACTTTACTACCGTAAGAACTGCAAGAGAAGGTTCAATAATTGACATGTCTAATTTTACAGATTGGCCAACAACCAAATTTGAGGTAGTAGATAATACCTTAATTTATCCAGCAACAAATGTTGATTTTAATGAACTTGCCATTGTAACTCACCTAGATTTTAATATTCGTGGTATTTTAACAAAGCCATTGAGACTTAAAAGACTTGAGTTAGCATCGCAAGCATTTAATGACAACTCCTTTAATCCAGTCGGAACTAGGTTTGGTGTAGATATATTTCCATATAAAAAAGCAGGTATTTATTATGATTACAAATCGAAAAATCCATTTAGCATCTATAAAGGAAGCACTCCATACTTATATTTAAATAAAACTTCTGGAATCAAAATTCGTGGAGACTATGATCCTCTAATAAATAGAGGATTGTCGGTTCCAGTAAATGTAAATAGAGCAGACAATTATCGCATGAGCGCTTTTCAAATGTGGATGAGATATGATGAAAGACAATTCCCAGAGACTCCTGTAGAATTATTTGAAATTAAATATAAAGAAGATACAATAAAATTTTATTTTGTTGCAGATAGTGAAACTGGAGACCGTGCAAGAATATATGCAAAAAGTCTTGTAAGTGGAGAAAATTATTCTGGAATATCATATTATTGGAATGGCAAGTTGGTCAGGGAGCCAGTTGCTACCAGAAATGAATGGGGAGTTCTTGGAATAAGATTTACTGACTCTTTGAACTTAGATTTATTTTTAGGTGCAATAAATCTTAATGGACAGTTTACATTTAATAATATTTCATTTTATCAAGCAAATAATTTGCAACAAATTCAAAGTACTTTGACCAGGCCTTGGCAGCAGGTAATAACCTATGATGGTGAAAATTTTGATTGGGAAGACTGGAAAGATTCTTTTACGTGGGAGGGAGTCTTGATTTTAGGCTCTTCAGATTTATACGGAGTAAATCCTTTGGATGTTTATAATACCTACATAGGAACTAATAAGATTATTTTTGATGATGAAGAGGGGTTGACTGTGGACGCTGACAAAATTAAGGTATACACAAATACAACTTGGACTTTGAGGGTAGGCACACCAGTATAATCTGCTATACTTATGGATATGAGTAAGCAAAAAAAGCCAAAAATTGGTAACATTAGGCGCAAAGTTATAGAGAAAGACTATGAGTGGGGTCTTTATGTATACAAAAAAGCGAATGGAAAGTGGTTTACAGATGGAAATGAAAGTGTTTTAAACATTCCATCAATGCGTGGAGATATCTCTAAAATTTCAGAATTAAGAGAAGCGGCCATGTATTACGGTGATGATGGAGATGGACAGTGTATTTTTGTTCCTGGGTTAAACAGGGTATCCGAAGAGTCTTACTCAGAAATGAAAGACAGGATGAAACAAGGATTAATTCCAAACGTTAATGATCTTGGAGCAGTTTATGATGCTCAAAAAACTTTAAAAAGACATGGAAAAGAGGCTTACGAAAGTGAATGAAAATTTTGATTTTATACAGGCTAGTTTAAATACGCAAGATAAAGAGGTTAGTCAATTTGCATATTCTGACCCATTTGCAAAATCATGGGACGAGTTAAAGGGTTTGTCTGGCATAGATAACAATTTCCGTCGTAGAACTACAAGAAATCTTACTAAGGTTTTAGTAAATAATCCAGGCTATCTTGATTCTGCAAATGCATCACCAACAGGAGACAACGCTGGATCTAAACAAATCAATCCTGGCACGGTATATAGAAATGGCTACGGACTATTTGACGTAATTACTCCTCCATATAACATGTATGAATTTGCTAATTTTTATGATACAAATTTTGCTAACCATGCTGCTATTGACGCTAAGGTAGAAAATGTTGTTGGTTTGGGATATAGGTTTGATATTACAGATCGCACAATGTTAAGTTTTGAGATGAGCGATGATGAAGGCAAGGTTGGTAGAGCAAGAAATAGAATTGAAAGAGCGAAAATATTGCTTCGTGATTGGCTTGAGTCCTTAAATGATGATGACTCATTTACCACTACCATGGAGAAAATTTACACAGATTTACAAGCAACAGGTAATGGATTTTTAGAGATAGGTCGTAAAGTAAATGGCGAGATTGGATATGCTGGTCATATACCAGCAACCACAGTTCGTGTTCGTCGTTTAAAAGATGGCTATCTTCAAATCATTGGTAACAAAATCGTATATTTTAGAAATTTTGAGGCAAAGAATCAAAACCCAGTTACAGAAGATGCAAGACCAAATGAGATTATTCATCTTAAACAATACTCTCCGTTAAATACATTTTATGGAATTCCAGACATATTAGCAGCCATGCCGTCTTTAATTGGAGATCAACTTGCCTCACAATACAATATTGATTATTTTGAAAATAAGGCGGTACCAAGGTACGTAATTACTGTCAAAGGGGCTAAACTATCTGCCGATGCAGAAGACAAGATGTTTAGGTTTTTACAGACTGGTTTGAAATCTCAGTCCCACAGAACCCTCTACATACCGCTTCCAGGAGATACAGACGGCAACAAGGTTGAGTTTAAGATGGATCCTATTGAAAACGGTATTCAAGAAGGCTCATTTAAAGAGTATCGCAAACAAAATCGTGATGATATTCTAATAGCCCATCAGGTACC
>Ga0194133_10011011_pt1 | contig 10081 bp, 11 predicted proteins | sample TA2KigOf40mmetaG_FD_155448 | JGI IMG/M metagenome (GOLD analysis project Ga0194133, IMG submission 155448) | Freshwater microbial communities from Lake Tanganyika, Tanzania - TA2015055 Kigoma Offshore 40m | ecosystem: Environmental > Aquatic > Freshwater > Lake | place: Tanzania: Lake... | reverse complement strand
CAAGCAAGAATAACTGCTGGTTTGATATAAGGCAGCGCATTCTCTACTGCGGTTGTGCCACCAACTTGATTGTCTCCACCAGTATTTGTTGTAGAGCAACCAACCATAAAAATACCCATAAGGGCAATAGCAATTAAGTTTAATTTATTCATAGTTTTTTCTTTCCAGCTTTTTCAGCTAAGTTTTTTTCTATTTTTTGTACTCTTTTCTTTGCTTCTACTGTTTGAGGAACGTCTCCTCCTGTTACATGGCTATCTTTAACAGTAAGAGCAAAAACTACACCACTAACAATTGCAATCAATTTTGCAAAGCCAACAATATATTCTTCAACTTTATCTGGTAAAAAAGCTACAATAGAATTATCGCCGTGAATAACGAAAGCTGTACAAACTGCTACAACTGTTACGATTCCTGATGTTGAGGATCTCCAATTTGGGCCAAATATCTTAGATAGCATATATTTCATAATAGATTACACTATAATTATAGTTTCAAAAAATGATTAATTCAAATTAATTAGGTATCACAGGAGTAAATGTTCCTGTATACATTGGTATATAGTAATCAACTCTGTGTCCGCCCAAAGGATCTTGACCAGTAAAAGTTACCTTGTAATAACCTTCAATCGCTCCATTAGCTAAAGTTCCAGTTGTAGACATGCTATGATCGATTAAGAACTCTATAGTATTTGTCATTATATTTTTAGAGATAATCCCGCTAGAACTAATATCTGAATTACCTATGTCTAATAGTCCTGTAACAACTAAATTCTCAAAATATTTTGTTCCATGTCCAGTTTGATCTCCATAAGTTAAAAATGCTTGCCCACTAAGAGTTTCTGTATTTTTTAAAAGATTCAACCCCGTTGCATTAAAAACTCCACTCAAATCTTTAATAATTTTTATTAAATTATTGCCAGTAGAATTAATTGTAGTTAAAATATTCGCTCCAGATGTATTTAAAGTCCCGCTCAATGAACTGATAGAGTTTACTAACGCCATGCCAGAAGAATTTAAAGATCCGCTTAAATTATTTATTGTATTTAGGATGTTTGTGCCAGATATATTCAACGTACCACTAAGATTTTCAATTCTTGCGTTCAATGCTTGGCCAGAGCTTGCTATCATTACTCTTTCATTCTCAGAGAATATTGCTCCAGACGCACTTAGTGATCCAGAAATTGATACTTTTATATTTCCTGTATTTGGAAAAGTTCCTATACCTATTTTATTTCCAGAGATTATAAAGTCATTTCTACTAAAATCTCCTAATCTTACAGTATAATCATTCTGCAAATTTAAGACTGGCAAGCCAACATCATTATTAATATTAAATAAAGCGGTGCCAGTCTCATCTCTTATTGTGAACAATCTTCCATTAACGCCTTCTACTGCAAACCTTTCTACTCCTAAAGTTCCAGTAGAATAGCTTTTAAGGATGATTCCACCTTGATTATTATACTCCATTCTTAACGCACCCGTTAAGTTACTAGAAAGCCCACTAAAGCCTGGAAGACTTTGATTAAATTCTAATATGCCTGAGCTTGGATTTATTAAAACATTAGCCATTTCAAAATATTACACCTTTTTAAGTTTGACAAAGCTGTATTGCGGAGGATCTATCCATAAAATATGGATAATAAAATAACTTTTGAATATTCGAGTTCAAATGATCTTGGCCTCGCGTATTGCATCCTATATTCATCTTTGTTGGATTAGTCATCATAACTCCAGAAGCACTAAAACTATCAACCACATTACCGCTCTGTCCAACAAACATATTAAAATTATTATTTTTAAAACATAGAACTATATTAAAATCCTCCGAAAAATTAAAATCTCCCGTTATGTTAACGACTCCTTGATTATTATTATCATTATTTAAATATGCAATAATGTTTTGATTATTTTTCTCTAGAATAATAGATCGTGAATCTGAATCTATATCGTATATTGATAGGATCGTATTTATTCCTGTAAATTCATTTATTGATCTTAATTTAATGAATATTGATCCTTCTTCTACTTCGTAAAATTTTTTAAAATTATCTGGTAGGATTTCTATCTCCTCTTTTGATCTAGAAGATATTCCACTAATATAATTTGGTATATAAGAAGTTGGAAAAGTATTCTTTTCTATTTGAGGCATACTAAGATAAATCCCACTATTTAACAGTCCTTGAATTGCTGTTTGAAATTGTACATATGGCGCTTGATTACCCAGCATCTCTCCAGAAGATATCGTTATATATGGGGTTATCTTTAAATTATACGTTTGATATTGTTCGCTATAACCCGAGTATGAAAAATTAAAAACTAAACTACATTGTGTCCAATCGCTATCTAACTTATTAATAAAAGCATTTATTCCTGTCCCTTTTATAAAATAATTATTCTGTAAATTAAAGTAGGCTGATGCGATTGGGTAGTCGCCTGTGTCGTCCCGAATATCAATCCCTACATGATTGTATCCATTTGGTTTTAAACAAAAGGAAATAGCATAATCTCCAGACTCTTTAAGATAATCAACGTTCTGAAAGTAAAATGTTTTAGAAATATAACTGCCATCATCAATAAACTGTAACATATTTGCAAAATTATTAATCCCAGAAAGATAATCTATCTTCCTGTATTCATATGGTATATTAGAAGTAACAAAAGAGTGTCCAGAAATTTTATCGCTGCTTATAAATAGATTTCTAGATTCTTGCTCTACGAGTAGTCCATTCGAGTTTATTCGTGGACCAGAATTTTCAAATTCATTTGTCTTAAGATATTCGCATAGGTAATGACTTTCTGTAAATTGAGCGCCAACTATACATACTCCGTTGTAAAAATTATTATCTCCGATATATTGATAATTTCCGCTCTTTTTTAATGCTATATATAATCCACCATTTGCAGTTTGATTCTGATTAAAAAATGTAATTCCTATTCTCCACCATCCTTCGCCAATATTTATAATATTGGCTTGATCTTCTGTCATTGGCTCGTGATCAATAGAATATGAGCCTTGGCTATTTCCATCTATGATAAAATTAACTCTTGCTAACATATTAGCGCCATCTTTTGCGTATAAAGATATATTATCTCTACCAAAGCTTTTAACATAAAGCGAAAAATTATAAACTTTATCCTTTTCTAAAAAAACATCCTGATGGATTTCATGGTCTTTGTTTAATGCATTTGGATTTGATTCATAGATAATATAATATCCTTTGTTTCCTAAAGGATTATTTTTATCAACAATCGAAGATATATTTAAATTTTTTATCCATAATAGATTATCAAATCTTTCGCTATGTTTTATAGAATTGTGTCCAATATAATTTATTTTTCCTCTAGAAAATGAAACGGCTGGAGATGTACGAGTTGAATCAATGTATACTATATTCTCTCCAGGATTCAAAGAGTCCGATTTTAGAAAATCTCTATACAAATTTGGAGATTTTTTACCGTAAATTATACCCATATATTAAATCTCCACAGCTAGTTTAGGTATATCTTTTCTCTCTCCGTATATTATATAATAATATTGATTAAAATTATTTCCGCCAATAGTCACTTTTTCATTATTAGAATCTATAACATATAATTCATTATAATTGGCGCTTGGTGTTAAATGAACCGTAATGCTATTTTCATCTACTAAGCCTTTCCAATAATTAGGCAATAAAATAATGTTTTTATCTGTTTTCCCTCTTAAGTATACTCCATTCTCTGGGCCCTCTAAACTTCCGTATTGTAATTTTCTAGTTGGATCTAGTGGGTGCTCAATTAAGAATGCCTTTGATCTTGCTGAGAAATGACCCGTTACTCCAAGATCTCCCGTTATTCTAACGTTACCACTAATACTTAAATCATTTAAGAAAGTCTTCGCGCCAGATATGGTTTGATTATTTATTCTTAAAACAGTAAATCCGCTTATATAGTCTGAATAATTTTTTAGTTGATCATATTCTGCCTTAGTCAATACTTTATCGCCTGTTACTAATATCTCGCCAAGGTTAATCGATACGCCAGACAAATATACACCACTGTTTACATATAATGATCCATCTAATCTTGTATCCTTAATGCCCGTGATTGTCAATGAGCCTGAAATTGTACTATTTTTATTGAGGAAAATGTTATTTTGATTAGCTTCTAATACTGAAGATCCTGACCCAATGATTAAATTTCCTGTAATATTTGCGTCTCCAGAAACAAAAAGATTTGTTTTTATGGATGCATTTCCTGTCACTTCTAGTTCATTTCTAATATGAGCAAAGTCATGAAAAATTCCTCTACCTGCCCATATAGTTCGCCATCTTTGTGTTGGATATCCTAGGTCATAAAATTCCGTATCTGCTGGATTTAACCAATCATTAGCTGGAGCAATATTCGAAGTAAATCCGCCATTAAACGTCAAAGAACTATTATTATCATAACCAAGTATAACATTTGTTCCTGCTAAACGAATATTATATCCAGTTAAATATGCTCCATGAGCAATATGTAATTCATCTCCGAATATATTTTTCTCTACCATTAAGTGTGCGTCTGTGGCTAAAAAGTTTCTTCCTGCTCCAGATGCGTGAACTTTTATATTAGGGCCAAACTTAACAGAGTTATCTAACGAGCTTCTATTTATAATAACCCCAGAATCAAAAGTAGTATATCCAGACACTTTTAATGAGCCTGTTATATCTGTATGATCTAGATTACCAGTAACATGTAATGTGTTTACTGTATGATCGTTTGAATTTCCGCTCTCTATATTGATATTCTTAATAAAGACATTATTACCGCTTAAGAAGTTTTTAAAGTAACCTTGATTATCTACCTCTAATCTGCCATCTCTAACTCTAAAAACCTGAGCTCCACTAGATAGAACATTACCGTAAAATATTTTAAATTCGTTATAACTATTATTTAAATTATCATTTACTGATGGACCATAATTATCTTTGAAATAAGAATTATCTACATAAGTAAATAAATCCTCTAAGCTTATTTTTCTTGTTGATCCTAGATTAACTATTGGGAGAACATCAACGCCGGATGCTTGTGCAACTGAATTTAAATCTGATATTCTTCTATTTGACATACGCCTTTTACCTTATAAATTTACACTTAATACAGAGGCAATGAATTAAGTATCATAAAATCGCCATTTTCTTGAATAAGAAACTCATTTGTATTTGAGAGTATATAATCTGAACTATAAGTAGTTGATATATCGCCACTCATAAATAAGCCTTCTTTAAGATTGTCTGGAGATGCATTAGCTCTAAAAGAACAATTTAAAACTCTATTATCTTCAATTGAAGCATCATATCCATAATTAATAAGAGATGCATTTCTTATATCATATCTTACCGCTGTTTTATTCCTAAATTTATCTTTTAAATAAACAGATATATTATATTTTTTATCTACTATTAGATTATCTCTTAGGTCTGATATGGATTCTTCACCAACAAGGCTTGAGAATGTAAAATCAATAACTACTGGAAAATTAATTGGTCGATTAGCTATTCTTCTATAGCCTATAGAGTTTAAATCCTCTCTATTAAATTTTATAGATAAACTATAATTTTGAATTTTAATATCAGAAAAACTTACTCCAAGTTCAACTAAATTATTCATTTCGATGCTAGAATTTATTCCTGTTTGAGAAATGTCTAGTATAATATCTCCTGGAGCAACAACTGATATAACGCCACTGACCTCTGGTTCATCAGGAATAACAAATTTTACTTGATCAAAATTTTCTGCAGTTTTAGGATGAATAGCTGGTATACCAAGGCCACTGCTCCCAGTATAAAAAATCACATTATCACAAATAAAAGAGGCTTTTGCTTTAGGTAAAGCGCCAACAGAACAGCTTGTATCATAAGACACAAGATAACCGTCTCCAAAAGCTATAACATTTGAATCTCTTGAAAAATTTTCATTTAAATCATTTAAACGCCTAGCAAAATCTTCGTTATCAGCTTTAGTAACAACTGCAAAAAGATTTCTATTTGACCTATTACGATTTGGCCATCCAAGAGGTTTTTCCATTCTAACTCCTCCATAATCAGAAAGACCAGAAAATAAAAAAGTATTAAAATTTGAATATAGAGGGTCAGATGTTTCTGGTTTAATATGATTAACATTTAATCCCATCCGAGCTTCATTTAAGACTCCATTAATATAGTATTCAAAATCTACTTGTACAGATGGACTTTGAATAATTGGATTTGAAGCTATTGAACTTCTGCCAATTTGTTTATATTCTTCTCTAGGCAAATTGATGCTATAATTTAAACTTGTGACTCTATTAATTTTTTTAACTAGATTATGATTCACTGAACTATACTCATAGTTATTATTTAACTGACCATCTTCTCCGTAAAAATGAAATCCACTGCTAGGACTTGGCCCAACAAATAAAGCCTGACAATTATAAGCTATTCTATTCTTAGACATCCTTAAACCTTTTATTAGTTTACACTATTTAGTATGAGGATCTGCATTTTCAGGATTATGATTAATTTTTGTTCCTCGCTTATAGCCTCTCTCTTTGTATATCTCTTTAACCACATTAATTGGATGTTCTACTATTCTTTCTATAATTTTTTCTACTGGTCTCTCTACCTCTATTACTTTTTCATTCCTTCGAGCAATTATACTATTATAAGCAATTACAAGCGCTACTGCAAGGGGATCAAACACTATAACAATTAAGATAATAAAGAGTCTGACTGCATTTTCGATTTTCATACTAAAGGCGTCCGCTACAAACTTAAATGTACCAATTTCTCCTTTAGTATTATCTGCTTCAAGCACCATAATTTCTTGTGCGGTTTGAGATGCTTTTTGCTCAAGGTTTGAAAGCTCGGTTGTAACTATCTGGATTTGATTAAAAAGACTATTTATGTTTTGCTGTGAGCCTTCTACTATTTTATTACGACTATCTAGCAATTTACTATCTGTTACCTTCTCTGTCTTTTGACCTCCAAATAAACCGCCACCAGATGTTTTTGTGGTAGTAACATCTTGTTTAACAGCGCTATCTAATGAAGTTTGATATGTTTTTTGAAGTTCTATTAAATCTTTTAATTTACTTTTATTAAAATCTACTTGAGAGGTTATAAAAGTTTGCTGAGATTTTAAAGATTGGATCTTGGCAACATTTAAACTATATTGAGAAAAATTCCTTTGAAATGCATCTGAAAGAAACCCAAAGATACCAAGGCTAGTTATGCCCATTAAAAGCAAGGTCGCAGCTAACATATATTGTCTTAATAGTTTATTAATATTCTCCCAATATCTATAGAGATAAGATGCACACACAAGTTTAGCGATCTCTAATGATCCAGCCATAATAGCAACGCTCCAGAAGCTAGCAGCAAATAATAGAGCTATACCCTTTACCGAAAAGAACGCGGCACAGGCTGCTAATAAGAATGCTGATCCACCTAATATATATTTAAACATAAAAATATTTACACTTTTAAGATACTAAAGCTTATCTGACTCGTCTATGAATTTTAATCTTAACTCAACATGTTTGTAGTATTGAGATTCTTTGCTACCAGAAAGGCGAGCTAATACAGCTTCACATTCTTTTTTAGTTAATTTATTGACTTTTTTCTTGTGAGGCATATTATCTTTTACTATTTAAATTAACTTTGCCGCGCTCTAAATAAGTTCCAGATAGACTATTATAAAGCTTGGGCGCTGGGGTTTTTGAAATATTTTCTTTAACAGGAATAACTTCTTCTTTAATTATAGATGTTACAATAACCTTTTGGTCTTCTTTATCTAACTTAAATAAGCTTTTAAGGATAAAAAAAAACCAACACTAAATAATAAGATAGAAATCCATTTCCTCATCAGTATATATTACACAATTAAGGTATTATATTAATAAAAGGTATACAAAAATATAAGCCCCCGAATTTTTAGCTTTTAAATGATTTTAAATACAGCTTTAATCTAATAGATTTTTAAAAAGGGTAGGGGGGGTGTAATCTCCTATAGGTATGAATAAAAGATTAGTTTTATTTGCTTCTTTTGTATTTTTAATAGCTTATTGGTTAGGAGTAGCAAACATACAGATTAATATATTCAGAAAGAGTAGCGGCGAATCTATAATATACTTATCTGGTAAAAATAGCTTTATTACTATAGATATAAGAGATAAGAAAACTAAACAAATACTATATCAAGAATAGATTATTAGTAAGGTATAGAATGAAATTGAGGCCCTCCCCCCGCTTTGCGACATTTTACATCTGCGATTTTTTCAAAAATGGGTAGGGGGGGCATAATAAGATTTTTTTACGATTCTCTGTAAGTCGTTGATAATCAATCAAATTTAACTGAAGAAAAATGGCCTCTGGCTATTGACAAAATAGATATCTGTGATAAATTAAGGGTATGAAAGTTAAAGCAAATATTAAATTCAACCTAGACGAAACCATCAAACGCCTTGAGGCTATCACGGCTGGCTTCCAAGCCTCTGCCCAACGCCTCGACAACATTGTGGCAGAAGCTCAAGCCAAGAAAGACGAAGCTCATCAGAAGTATATGGGCGAAGTTGTAAAATAAACCCTTGACGAAACATCAACCAAAAGGCAACATAGACCCTATGAAAAACCAAATCAACATCACAATGCAACCCTTCGGTAACACAACCGCTTTCCTCTTGGAAGGCACACTATCCCAAATCGAGAACTTCTTTAATCAGATGTTCAACTGGGGTGCAACCTCTGGCGAGTTGCACGATATGGGCAACGGCAAAGCGTTCTACTTCTACGCTCAACCCGAAGCAGTGCTTCACGCTATGATGCGTGTGGCTATCGTCTCGCTCTCCTCTGGCTCTTATACCAAAGGCTTAAAGGGTGGCGTTCTTCGTCTCGCAAAGATGAAAGCAGAGCGTAAGTTTAACGAAATCAAACAGGGTCGTTTCCTTCGCACCTCTGTCTCAAATGATACTTACAACCTTGGAACAATATCAGCAGAGAAGCCTAGCGATTACTGCGGTGCAATCAGTAGCGGGAGAGATTAATGACCGCCGAAATACTTGTTATAGCATTAACCATACTAGGCGAAGCTAGAGGCGAAGGCTTCGATGGTATGGCTGGCGTTGCATCAGTCATCCAGACGCGCACCATAGAGCGTAAGCAAACCGCTTCACAGGTTTGTCTATCACCGAAGCAGTTTAGCTTTTGGAATGGTGGCGTGAACGAAGCAAAGAAGAAACAACTACTCGCTAACCCTCAAGCAAAGAACGCTCTGCACCTTGCGAAGCTAGTGGCAGAGAAGCGAATGCCCGATGTGGTGAATGGTGCGAATCATTATCATACATTCCAAGTCTCGCCCAAATGGTCAAAGGGTGAGGCGACTGTTGCAATAATTCGCAATCACAAGTTTTATCGTTTGTGATTCTGTAAGTCTTTAAGCATCAACGACTTACGCACGCAGGGAGGCAGCTTGTATAAGTGTTTGATGCTTAACATGTTGTGTCCAATTAAATAGGTCACAACATTAGGATGTTATGACTTCCCCTTGATCTTCCAACAAAACCTGAACGAAGCGAAAAGATCACACTTCGATCTTTTGGACTTTGAGTCTTAAACGCTGAAAACCGATCTCGTTGATACTCAACGACTTGAACGGGCGGCCTCCCTTGCGGTGTAACTCGTTGTCAATCAATGAAATTTAAATGAAAAAATATCTTGCAAAAACTCAAAAATGTGATAGATTATATATAGAAAGAAAAAAGATAACAAAGAAAGAAAAAAGAAAATGAGTCACAGAATGATAGGTTGGAATTACGAAAGAAAGCTAATGCGTGAAAGAATGCGTGAATACGCTAAACAGCAAGAAGCTAAACTGAAACAAGAACAAGAAAACAAAGAAAAGAAAGAAGAAAAGAAATGAACCTAGAACAATTCGAACAACTCTTGAAAGACCACGATTGGTCTTATATGATGAGTGATGACTCCCGCTACTATCGCAGAGGTCAAATGCAATGGTTTGATATCAGCGATGCAATGAAACAAGGTGGAGAATCTTTTGAGAAGCTCTACTTGGAATACCGAGAC
>Ga0194133_10011010_pt1 | contig 10081 bp, 11 predicted proteins | sample TA2KigOf40mmetaG_FD_155448 | JGI IMG/M metagenome (GOLD analysis project Ga0194133, IMG submission 155448) | Freshwater microbial communities from Lake Tanganyika, Tanzania - TA2015055 Kigoma Offshore 40m | ecosystem: Environmental > Aquatic > Freshwater > Lake | place: Tanzania: Lake... | reverse complement strand
TTTTTTCATCTTTTTGATTTCGGCATGCCTTATAAGTAGTTTTTATTCCATACTTCAAAGATTAGGTTTAGATATATTTGCCTGGAATACTAGAACTAATGGAATAATCGGAACCTTGGGAAATCCAAATTTTCAATCAAGTTTTGCCGCCATGGCTCTGGTACCGGCCTTGTTTTATTTTGTAGGTACTAAAAATGGTTTAATTAAATCAGTTACTGCTTCATTACCATTGATCATAGTTATTTATATCAGCCAGTCTACACAGGGCTATGTTTCAGCTTTCTTAGCAATCTCTACCCTCGTTCTGATTTATCTTTTCTATAAAAAAAGAGTGCTGTTTTACGTTTTTTCACTATTTTCATTTATTTCACTAAATCTAATAATTCAAGGCATGTTAAATAATGGTTTCTTAGCTTCATATCTATACAAGCCCTCTATAACTTCAAGAGGTGAAATGTTGAGAAATTCCTTTTCTATTGCAAAGGACAATCCAGTATTAGGGGTAGGGCTTGATTCCCTTGGAGATTTTTATTTGAAATATAAGGATGCAAGAACTGCAGTAGGCGTTAATGAGTTCACCGATCATGCTCATAACATTTATGTGAACTACGCAGCCACGGGTGGATTCCCATTGGCAATATTGCAGTTTATTTTAGCGATGTTAGTTGCCTATAAGTTTATTCTGAGTCTTAAGAAAAACTCTCAATTTAATAAAGAAATAACTTTATTATTTAGCATTTGGGTATGCTTTCAATCGCAAGCATTGATTAGTCCAGCAAATATATCTATGTTGGTCTGGAATGCAATTTTAAGTGGAACCTTATTGTCAGTATTACATAGGGGCGATTCGGTGCCTGAAAACAAGAATAATTTCCCTGATTTAAGTCTCAACTTGACTAAGCCATTTAGTGCATTTCTATTAGTAGTATCACTTTTTGTTTCCTACCCTTACTTTAATGTAGATAAAATGCAATCAGAATCTGCAAAATCAGGCGATGGAGCATTAGCTATGAAATCTGCTCTTTCCTTCCCAGAATCAACCGTAAGGTATTCAAGAATTGCTAATGCATTTATAGATTCGAATTTAGCACCACAAGCATTAGAATTAGGTCGAGCAGCGGTAAAATTCAATCCAAATGCTCCCTCCGCCTGGGGCTTAATTTTAGTGAATAATTTAGCAACCAAAGAAGAGAGAATTAAGGCCAAAGATAAGTTGATTGAATTAGATCCACAAAATATTGAGATTCGAAACTTCGTTATACCATAATGGTCATATTTGACTTAAAGTATTTTAGTGGATTTTTCAACACAAAATGAAAATTACTGTTGTTGGTCAAGGCTACGTTGGTTTAAATATTTCAATAGGTGCAGCCAAAGCGGGATATACCGTAATTGGAATTGACCATGATCCTGCCCTAATTAGAAATTTATCCAACGGAGTTACTTTTATCCCTGGCATCTCTAAAAGCGAAATTTTAGAATTGATAGATTCGCAAAATTATGTACCAACAACAGAATTTGAAAAAATTTCTGACAGTTCAATTGTGGTAATTGCTGTACCAACACCCTTGGGTAAGAATCGAAAGCCAGATTTGAGTGCTTTGGAATTGGTTTCTGAAACACTCGGAAGATACCTGGATAATGTTACTTTAATAGTGAATGAAAGCACTTCATATCCAGGAACTTTAAGAAATCTTATAAAGCCCTTGGTTGAAAAAAACTCTAAATTAAAGCACCTCTATGCCTCTGCGCCTGAAAGAATTGATCCTGGAAATACTGAATGGAACTTATCAAATACCCCGAGAGTAATAGGTGGATTAACAGAAAACGCAACTGAGAAAGCCACTGCATTTTACAAAACTTTTTGTAATCAAATTTATCAAGTCAGCAGTCCTGAAGTTGCCGAGGCGGCTAAATTATTTGAAAATAGTTTTAGACAAATAAACATTGCGCTCGTAAATGAGTTTGCGAAAATTTCAGATTCTTTAGGGTTTTCTACTCATGAGGCGATTAGGGCAGCTTCCACAAAACCATTTGGATTTATGCCTTTTTTTCCCAGTATTGGGGTGGGTGGACACTGTATCCCAGTAGACCCAAGTTACTTAAGTTATGCAGCAGAACAAGTTGGTATCAGTGCTTCATTTATTGAACTTGCGAATAAGACAAATTTATCAATGGTTAACTATATTACAGAAAGAATTGAAAAATTATTGAAAAGACCACTTAAAGATCTAAAAATACAAATTGCTGGTATTTCATATAAAACGGATATACCTGATCTTAGAGAATCCCCTGTTTTGGAATTAATAAATGTATTGAGGAAAAAGGGTGCCAAGGTGAGTTGGGCTGATCCACTTGTTCAACATTGGAATGGCGAATTTTCAGAAACCTTATCAGGCAATATTGATTTAGGACTTATTGTTACCCCACATGAAGTTTTAAATTTTGATATTTGGAAAAAATCAAATATAGAAGTACTAGACCTTTCCTCAAATGATAAAAATTATGGCTGGCCTAAATTTCTTTAGCCATACTATTAGCCACATCTAAAATTATCTCATTTAAATTAATTGTCGGTGTCCAATTGAGCATACTTTTTATCTTAGTTAAATCCGGCACTCTTCGCTGCATATCTTCAAAACCTGCTCCATAGGCTTCATCATAGCTAGTATGGCGTATTGAGGACTTTGAATTTGTTAACTTAATGATCCGATTGGCAAGTTCCATAATTGATATTTCACCTTCACCACCAATATTAAAAACCTCCCCAATTGTCTTATCCTCAAATGCTATAGATATCACTGCTCTGACTGCGTCTACTACGTGACAAAAAACTCTTGACTGCTTGCCATCGCCAAAGACATTGATTGGCTTATTTGTTAATGCAGATTTTACAAATCTAGGTATTACCATGCCATATCTACCAGTTTGTCTTGGTCCCACGGTATTAAAGAATCTTACTGTGGTTACCTTTAATCCACTGTTTAAGAAATGAAAATGTGCGCAAGCTTCTTCTAAAGCTTTGGCATCTGAATATGACCATCTGAGTTTTTGTGGATTTCCTATTACTCGATCACTTGATTCAGATAGTGGTTGATTGTTATTTTTTCCATAAATTTCAGAGGTGCTAGCAATAATAATTCGCCTATCATATTTTACTGCTGCATTTAGAACCACCTCTGAGCCGTAAAAGTTGGTCGATATGGAATCTATAGGATTTTCCAAAATATTATCAACACCTAAAGTAGCTGCCATATGTAAAACTAGATCAGAATTCTTTGTGATTTCTTCAACCAACTCTTGATTTCTTATATCGCCATTATTGACTGTAATACTTTGTTTTAGATGCTCTATATTTTTTAAAGAGCCAGTACTAAGGTTATCTAAAATAGTCACTTCATGCCCGCTCGAGACCAGCACGTCACATAGATGTGAGCCAATAAATCCAGCCCCACCCGTAATAAATATTTTCATGGAGTAATCCTAGTCCTTTCTGATGTTTAGTAACACTTTCCTCGTAAAGTTTTGAAATTTGAATATCTCTTATACAGTTCAGTTGTGAAATCTGAATTTCAATTAACCGCTGAAGCACTTTTGGATCAAGAAAGTCAATTGTTAATCCCATCATTAGATATAAGTACAGCTATTGAGATAGGTGAAACAGCAAAATCTTTGGCGATATCACGTAATTTACCAATTGCAATAGAGGTAAGACTTGGTACTTGGGTTATTTATCACATTTCTCTTCCTGGATCTAGTGAAGAGAATCAAGATTGGATAAATAGAAAGGCACGGGTTGTTTATCTCAAACATCATCCAACACTTTATGAAAGAGTAAGTGCAGAAGAGCGTGGGGTGGATTGGCATCAAGAAAATAACTTATTAGATGAAACCCATGCTATCCACGGTGGCGGGCTGCCTTTAATTACAAAAGATAAAGGATTTGTTGGAGTATTACTTATAAGTGGTTTACCACAGGTAGAAGATCATTTACTTGGTGTTGAGGTATTAACTGAGTTTCTATCTCGCAAGGGTGAATTACAGTGATTAATCATGTTTGGGTATGTGGTGAGGTACTAATTGATTTAATTCCAGATGGCACAGAGCGAAAGGCGGTAGTTGGTGGCGGCCCAGCCAACACTGCCAAAGCATTAGCAAAGCTTGGCATTGATGCCCAATTTATTGATGGCATCTCAACTGATAGGTATGGGCAGATGGCATTAAAGCAATTACACAAAGATGGCGTACTACTTGATTTTGTTAAGTTTTCAGATAAGCCAACTTGTTTGGCAATTGTTTCCTTAAATAAAGCAGGCGGTGCATCATATGAGTTTGTAATTGAAGGAACAGCCACCTTTGATTTCTCTGATACCTGGTTACCAGATCCAGTTGCAAATAAACCATCTCTATTACATATTGGCACATTAGTTACTGCAATAGAGCCGGCAGCAAGTGTTTTATTTGAATGGGCTAAACAGGTAGCAAAGGTTTCACCGATTGTATTTGATCCAAATATAAGGCCTGCGGTAATGAGTGATCGAGCTGAGTATGTAAAGCAGGTAGAAAGATGGGTATTAATCTCATCAGCGGTAAAGGTAAGTGATGATGATATTTACTGGCTATACCCTGGTGTTGAGTTAGATCAAATAGCAAATAAATGGCTTTCATTGGGGCCAGAGTTAGTTGTAGTTACATTTGGTGATAAGGGCTTAACTGGATATCGAAAAAATGAAAAGGTAACGGTAGATGCGAAAAAGGTTGTTGTGGCAGATACGGTGGGTGCAGGAGATACAGTGGGCGCCATATTAGTTGAGGCGATTATTGAGTGTGGCTTGGAAAAGTTAACGGGAGATAGATTATCTGTGATGCTAGATCGGGCGGCAAAGGCGGCTGCTATTACAGTTTCTAGGACAGGCGCTCTACCTCCATCAAAAGCTGAGATTAATTAAAAGGGGAGTAGTACAAAGTGCTTAATATTGATGGTGATCAAATATCAATTAAAATTGATTTAGATCAGGGAGCGCGCCTTGCCTCAGTGCAATGGCGGGATATGGAGTTTGCCCTGCCATTTAGAGGACAAAGCTATACCTGGGGTTGGTTTGCCATGGCCCCCTTTGCTGGGCGAATAAGAGACGGGGTTATAAGAAATTCAAAAGGTGAAGAATTCCAATTACCAAACAATTTTGATCCACCACATGCCTTAATAGGTTTTGGTGCCTCATCTTCTTGGGAGGATATTGGAAATGGTTCTCAATACTTAGAGCTGCCATCACCATTTAATGGTGCATCTGTTACTCAAAAATTTGAAATCTTAGATGATGCCCTTAGATGGTCATTAGATTATGAAGCAGCAGGTTGTGATTTGCCGGTAACGTTAGGTTTTCATCCCTGGTTTCCAAGAGATATTGGTAAGGCAGGTAGCGCAGAAATTATTTTCAAGGCAAAGAAAATGTTTGAGCGAGGAGAAGATTACTTGCCAACGGGGCAGTTGATTTCACCTACGCAACCTCCTTGGGATGACACATTTACAGAAGTCATTGGCACACCAGAAATAGTGTGGCCAGGGGCAGCCAGAATGAGTATGGAGTTTGATTCACCATACTTGATGATCTACTCCCAAGATGATGAAGGTATTTGTTTTGAGCCAGTTACGGCGCCCCCTGATGCTCAAAATCTAGGAATTATAGGAGATACCTACCTCGAAACTTTAATCACTTTTAGTGAAGATTATTAATAGGGCTTTAAGCCTTTAACTCATATAAAATATCCATACCAGATTGATTAAATCCTAAGCTTTGATAGAGATTTAACGCTGCCTTATTATCAAAATCAACATATAACATCGCATCACTTAATCCTTGATACTTTAAGTAATTAAGTGCGGTAATTGTTAATACTTTGCCAAGGCCACGGCCGGAATACTCTTGATCTACTGCGGTTATATAGATCTCACCTATTGCAGGGTGAGCATGATTTTCTTCATAACCTTCGTGTTGGTGAGTGTGAGAGCCATGAATCTTGGTCCAGGTTGAACCAATTATTTTGTTGTCAATTTCAGCTAAAAAGAAGCCCTGCTCATCAAACCACTCTTCACCGAGTCTGATATTTAAATCAGTTAACAGCCAATTTCCTTGCTCAGGGTGTTCTTTAAACACTTTATTGTTTAGCGATAACCAAGCATCACTATCGATACCAGGTAAAAAGCTTCGAATCACAATATCTTGATCAATCTCATTTTTACCTACCTTTGGTAATTGCTGGATATCGGTAAGTGCTCTGCTCATCTGCAGGACTGTTCTAATCTTTTCAAAGCCAAAGGAGGTTGCAAGTGCGTGTGCGGCTGGCTGATCCCCATGGACCCATAGCCGTAACTCTTTACCACAAATCTCAATCGCTTTACTTAATAATTGTTTGCCAACTCCTGCATCTCGAAACTTTGGATCAACAACTAACTCAACTGAGGGGCCAGCAACTAGATCGGTTTGATCTAGGTGGGCGTATCCAATTACTTCTCCCCCTTTTTCCACCAATATGTGAGAATCTTCCTTATCCCCACCATGGCGAAGATGGAGCAGGATTTGCTCTGCAATCGGAGGTGTGTTATCAAAGGCGGCTGTATTAGCAATTAACTTTAAGACCGCTTCTTGTTGGGTATTGGAAAGTTTTGGTAGATGTAGCAAGGGGTAACTTATATAGGTAAGTTAGATTACATCAACTTGGGTTTGCGAACCATTTTGAGTAAAGCGGTAGCCAACATTGCGCACCGTATCAATTACTGATTCAAACTCTGGCCCTAGCTTTGATCGAAGCCGTCTAATATGAACATCAACTGTTCTTGTGCCGCCAAAGTAATCATAACCCCAGATCTCTTGTAGTAATTGAGATCTAGAAAATACTCTTCCGGGATGCTGGGCTAAATACTTTAGTAATTCAAACTCTTTAAAGGTTAGATCAAGGGTACGCCCCTTTATCTTGGCGGTATATGAATCCTCATCAATTACTACCTCACCACTTCTTATCTCTTTTAATGATGGATTTTTTGCCAATTGAGTGAGCGCATCTTTTCCAATCACAATTCTAATTCGAGCATCAACTTCAGCTGGTCCTGCCGTATCTAACATAACATCGGCAATCTGCCAATCAGAGTTTATGGCAGAGAGTCCGCCCTCTGTTGTAATAATTACAATCGGTGTTGAAACACCTGTGGTAGTAATTAACTTAGTAAAGGCCTTGGTATTTGGTAGATCACGCCTGGCATCAACAAAAATACAATCAGCAATTGGCGCATCAATTAATACTGAAACCTCAGCTGGCAATATGCGAACATCATGCTGAAGCAAACCAAGGGCAGGCAATACATCAGCACTTGCGCCAAGGGAGTTAGTCAGCATTAGAATTTTTGCCATAAGAGTGCTAAGAATACACTTATGGATTCACTCTCACTACTTACTTTTTTACTGCTTGGTGCAACCTTGATTGGCCTTTACTATCGAAAAAACTCTGGGCTAATTAAGCGCAAAAAACGGCTCAAGCTTTCACCAGGTGAGTTTGGTGGGGTCTACGGCGAGCGGGCAACCATCCTGCAATTTTCCACCACCTTCTGCTCCTCCTGCCGGGCAGCAAAGGCGTTGATTAAAGATGTGGTCAAAGGTGAAGCAGATATTTCCTATTATGAAGTAGATGCAGAGAGTAATTTAGAGTTGGTAAGAAAGGTTGATGTCAGATCAACCCCAACTACACTTTTTTTGGATAGATCTGGCTTTGAGATTGCCCGAGCCACCGGAAAACCTAAACGTGATCAACTTATCAAGGTAGTGGCATCTCTTTAAGCATATATGGGCGTAAGTATTGCAAAATACTTGCAGGAAGTATTCTCAACCCCAGTATAAAATTTTCCCTATGTTCTCCATACAACCAGTCTTTTTTACTAAGCGCCGCGTGATTGATTATGTCCGCGCTAAGGGTTGTATGTGTTGGGTATTAATTTAAATAGCTTTATTTTTTAAATTTAAAACCCCCAACTATTTTTTAAGGAGAAGTAAATGTCAAATAAAGTAAAAGAAAAAACACCTGTCTTTATTGATGCCAGAGGTCCTAGATATTCAGCTGCTATAACTACAACAGTATTAGCTCTTGCCCTAATTACTGAATCCAATTACCTAATCGGATTTCAATTTGCCGTATTTTTATCTGCTGTGCTCTTTGGCCTTAGAAGATCAATCTATGGGCTTGTATATCGCAATCTAATTCAACCCCGCCTTTCTGGCCCAGTTCCAAGTGAGAATGAGGCAGCGCCTAGATTTGCCCAATTAATTGGTGCACTCTTTGCATTTGTGGCTCTGCTTGGTGGAGTCACAGGAAATGCTGTCATATTTCTAACTGCCACAAGTTTTGCCTTAGTTGCCGCCTTTTTAAATGCCGCCTTTGGCTTTTGTTTAGGCTGCCAGATGTATTTGTTGCTAGTCAGAATAAGATCAAAGTTTTCTCGCGCATAAATATACTCACCTTTAGTAATTAGTAGGTAGCTATTAGACTTATCTCTATGGCTACCAAACATGAGCTACATCAAAAGGGATTACGGCTTACCCCACAACGAGAGTTAGTGCTGGCCGCGGTTAGATCTCTAGGTCATGCAACGCCGGAGGAGGTAGCTGAGAAGGTAAGACAGACTCACCCTGGAATTAATCTTTCAACTGTTTATCGCAATCTAGAAACTCTTGAAAATGTTGGCTTAGTACTTCATACCCACTTAGGTCATGGTGGTGCGACATATCACGCCGCAGAAGAATTGACCCATCTGCATTTAGTCTGCTCAGATTGTGGAGATATTGGGGATGCCCCAATTGAGACTGCTGCAAATTTTGTAAACACATTAAGTGATGATTTTGGTTTTAAAACCGATGTTACCCATTTTGCTATTTATGGGCTTTGTGCAAAATGTGCTGACGCTGCTGATAAACGTAAGTAATAAATGAGTGCAGTATTAGTTGAGGCAGGTCCTGATAAGGGTGCGATTTGGCACTTTGGTGAGCCAAATAAGGAGCAAAAAGAGTTAGTAAGTGGCAATGGTTGGGCTGATCTTTCCCACAGAGCGATAATCTCAATTAGCGGCAAAGATCGTCTTACCTGGCTGCACTCCTTAACTACCCAGCATTTGGACAAGTTAACTCCAGGTGATTGGCAAGAGGCGCTAATCCTGGATACCCAGGGTCATATTGTTGAGCAATTATTTTTAGTAGATGATGGAAGTACTACCTGGATTCATACTGAAGCGCAAAGAGTTGAACCCTTAATTGAGTATTTAGAGAAAATGAAATTTATGTTAGATGTTGATGTCATTGATCAATCTAATAATTATGCAGTGCTACGGGCAGCTGGGGCGGCAGATAATATCGGTGGGCCTTATGCCTTACTTCCAAGAGGTGAGATTTCAGATACCGTCAGTGCTTTCAATAAGGCTCACACTCAGGTTGGTATCTGGGCACTTGAAGCATTAAGAGTTGCTCAAGGCAGAGCTAGATTATTGTTTGAGGTAGACCATAAATCTATTCCGAATGAGTTAGGTTTTTTAAACAGGGCAGTACATATGCAAAAAGGGTGTTACCGGGGACAAGAAACAGTTGCTAAGGTGTTTAATTTAGGTCAGCCCCCAAGAAAATTAGTTCTACTTCACCTAGATGGTTCAATGGTTGAACTACCAGAGAGTGGGGCAAAAATTACTCTAGATGATAAAGAGATTGGCTATATTGGAACAGTTGCTCGACACTTTGAGTTAGGCCCAATTGCACTTGGTGTTATCAAGCGAAACACCCCAAAGCAGGCTCAACTTTTAGCAGGAAATATTCCAGCAAGTATTTATGAGGAGATTACCTCTAAGTAAGGCTGTCTTATCGCTTTTGCTTATTTATTAGATCAACCCAAGATTTAGCCAATAGTTGGGCGTATGCTGAGTTATATTTTATAAACTGCTTTCTAAAACTTGGAGAAACCTTGCACTTAAGAAGTTTATCTAACTCCTTACTTAGTTCATAATTACTATTAGTTATATCTAATATCTTTACAGCATCTTTGCCAGCCTTTG
>Ga0194133_10011009_pt1 | contig 10083 bp, 6 predicted proteins | sample TA2KigOf40mmetaG_FD_155448 | JGI IMG/M metagenome (GOLD analysis project Ga0194133, IMG submission 155448) | Freshwater microbial communities from Lake Tanganyika, Tanzania - TA2015055 Kigoma Offshore 40m | ecosystem: Environmental > Aquatic > Freshwater > Lake | place: Tanzania: Lake Tanganyika... | reverse complement strand
CTATGGTCGCGATCGTTTTCAAAAAGGGAGACTTTCAGTCTGGTAAACGTCAATAAGATACGCAAAGTCTACCTATTTTCGATAAAAGGGAAAATAGCGACGAATCTCCCTATTTTTTTCGGTCGGGTTACAAATTTGAATGATCTTTACTCTGGTGTGTAATGCCTATCGATGTCGAGGGTGTAGCTTTTGCCCCAAAAGATTCAAAAACTTTGCTACAAATGAAAAAATATGGCCTAAAAGGTATAAAACTGTCTTCATATATATAAGTATTACCTGAGCTCACGGTTAACACTTTCTCCTTCCTGCTCCTCATGACGCATTTTTTACGCAACTTTATTAAAGACTTCCTCACTTTTGCTTGAACATCTAAAGTTACATTTGAGAAGTTTGTTTATATGTAGTAACCATGTAAAATAAATATCAATTAATTCAGTTCTTACTAGGTCCTTTATCATCCAGTTACTTGATGGCTTCACCTAGCACTTTCACATGTTCATTTACACTTTCTTTCATTTGCCCTAAGGCAATCTCAATTAACTTGATGTTAGAATGAGACATTTTAAAACCAACTCTAAAACCACCTTCCTTGAGGACACTCCCTTTCAATTTGAATTTTCTGTCAAATGGGGTGGGACAGATTGCAACAGGCGGGGTCAGAATTATTTAAATGCAAGAAAAATCAAGTTTACAACCATTCTTACACAAACCATTCATTTATTAGCAATTATAATACCAAAAATGTTTACCCTTTAATTATAGTAGTAATATGTTGTTCCATCAAAAAAAGGGTAATATCGTCCCTTTTTTCAAAGTCCATTGTGTTTTCTTTATTTTGCATTTTTACAGTATTTCATAACCAAAACTGTCACCCGTTATTGCCCTTCGTCAAAAAGTCAACTTCAGTCTCCCTTTTTTTGGTGCCATATCATCCTTTTTCAAAAACAAGGGTGACCTTATTTTCAGTCGGGTTGCCTCATAAAGAGAAGACAAAGGTAAGTTTTTAGCAATAGATCACTCTAGTGACCAAGGCATCTGTCAGTCCAATGCAAGTGTACTTTGTACGTTTGTCATAAAGAAGTTTGCACCTGGGTTATACTTGAAAACAAGCTGGGTTTGGGCAGACTTTTTATGTTGTCTACGATGTGTTGCTTTTTACAAGGCTCAAGTTTTCATCAATTTGTTCAAAATAAGTACAGAGAAAATGCGCTTTACAACACGGAGACTACCACAACAAAGTAACTAATTGAATTTTCATTCTGTCTGCGTGGCTGGTGGATTAAAATCTAAAGGTCGCGAAGTCTTATAATGTAAGAAATTGCTTGTACCCGGCGCTGATGCTCGACTTTTGATGCTTGTGTAAAAATTTAATTATGGTAACCTTTACGGAGTGTGGATTCTGTGTGCCAAATCTCAGCTCTCTAGCCCATGTGCAGTTGCAAAATTTTAGTGTAATGAATAATCTGCTTCTCCTTGCTTCACTTGTGGAGGATAAACTAAATGATTATGATGATTTCAACTTTAAAAGATATGTTCTGGCCACTTTAGAAGAGAAAATTTTAGTCATTGGAATTTTTCTACTTTACTTTTAACAATTGATTTACTTTTGATTAAACAGTCTCCTCCTTTTTCTATTCCTTTTCACTTTGAATTTCTCACCCACCTAGCAAAATTCAATTCAAAATTCTTAAATCAGATTCAAAAAATAAATATCAGTGAAAACAACAAGATGTTTTTTCTAAGTCCTTCTCCACCAGAATTAACGTTATTTCATCAACTTGTTCTTCAACCAAGTTTAATACTAATTTCAAAGTGAATTTTTTCATGCCTAAAATTAATCACCTTTTAGACAAATAGTAAGGTTGATTTTTGAAAATAATTTCCAAACTTTTTTTTCAGTTGTTTTAGACTCGAAATTTTTCTCTCTAACAATTATTTAAAATTTTTTAGCCATAGAAAATAACCAGAATTAGTGTGTATTTTAGCAAAACAACTAAAAAAGAGAAGGATTTTTTGGTCGGGTTGCAATCTAATTTTTAAATAAATATGTGGCTTCAATTCGTGACCTTAATCGGAAAAAGACATGTGAGTTCACCAAACCTGCTACTAACCTTTGATAAATAGACAGTTTCAATTCATGGCCCTAATCGGAAAAAGACATTTGAGTTCACTAAACCTGCTACTAACCTTACAGTGTTTTGATTTTGATCCAAGATAAAGATTGGTGTCAGCGAGTAAGACAGTTTATTAACTTTTACGTATTTTCGTTTGACGATAACTAAAAGCATAAAAGTAAGTGGTAAAAACTCGATAAAAAACGTTCGTTGTCGACGAGTAGATGTAGAGTTGAGTGTTTTCTTTAGACGGTATGGAACGAAAGTAGTCTTTTGGAATATGACTAGCATATTTGAATAAATATTGAGCTACTCAAGGAAAAAATATTAACAGGAAGCCCCAATGGAACCAGCTTGATAGTGAGGTTTCTCTTGTACCATAACATGAATTTCCCTTCTAAGTGCATTTGTAAGGAGTTATCCTTTTGAGAGGGAATCGGTTATATATAGCCAGTTGGAGTGTCTCTGTCCTTTCCTGATGGAGAGGGTTTGAGTCTCAAAGAATTGTTACTGGCCACTCCAAAACCTGTAAAATCAAATTTTTTACTATGGTGTATATTTTGGTCTTCAAAAAGTTGACACTCACCTGTCATACTGGTGTAAGTGTCTTTGGCTGCCACGGCTGCAGCCGCCGTAGCAGCGTACATTGCCGCTCCAGCAGCTGCGTAGTGACCGTTCCCGTAAGAGGTTAGGCTGTGAGGGGAAGTAACAGATGAAGGCGTAGAGGATGTTACCGAGGAGGTCGCTGCAGCAGCAGCCATGCAATTCATGTTAAAGCTCTGGAATGTCATAACAGTGTGAACAAAGAAGTATCTACAGAAAGCTGAGGAGCTTGTAACCTGATTGTGATGGTGCGCCATAGCAGAGGCAGCAAGGGGAGAATTCAGACCCCAGGCTCCAAAACCTTTCGCTAAAGAAGGGGCTGAAGGAACTTTGCTTCCGACCCAATTGTTGTAGGTTGGATAGCCTGTGAAGAACAAAGAACTTATGAAAAAATATATTTTAAATGAAAGATTTTTAGCAAAGTATTTTTGACACATACCAGTGTAGAGCGATTCGTCAAATTGTTGCATCAAACCGTTGAATTGCGATCCAAAGCCTGTAGCCTTGCCAAAATCGGTTGTGGCGTGAATGAGGTGACGTTCACGTTTCCTCCACTTTGCTCGACGATTCTTAAACCAGATCTACCAAACAAAACAATACGATTAAACGAAACCGAAAATGTATAAGAGGAAAAATTAAATGACTCAAAATCTTATTCCAAATCACGCAAATATTTCTGACCACGATCTCACGACCTTTTTGACACTTTCTTACTTTGGTAATGAGAGCTTCTGACAAATTAGTTAAATCGATTTTCAGTTATGGTTTTTGTACATGTCTTTTTTTCGTCGCCCAAAAAAATGAAATTGGTATAACGAGTGAGTTGAGAATCTGAAGTGAGTTTATATTTTTTTTGTGTTGCACTTCTCACCAGATGATCTTAATCAAATATTTGGCCAAGGTTTATTTTGACGATTTTCAATTGCAATCTGTCTTTCAATACTCAAGGATTTTTTTTCTTAGAAGATTTTGATCTCACCCTAACTCTAGGCTCTGTCAAACTGGTCCACATTGCAATCTCCTCTCTAACGCTCATGTCAGGATATCTGTTTCTAGCAAACAGTGCTTCAAGCTCTTGTAGCTGTTGGGACGTGAAGTGAGTTCTTTGCCGACGTTGGCGTTTTTTATTTTTGCCATCTTTAGAATCATCTAGCTGGCTATCAGGGTTGTCAGGACTTTGACTATGGGCTTCATTGTGAGCAGGATCTGTAAAAGGAATTTTTTTAACTATTCTGTGAGTTTGTTGTGACTTGCTAAAACGGGAAAGTTTTTTTCCATAAAATCTAGTCGTCTTCTTTAAAATTATAAACTTAAAAAGTTTAAGAATAATAAATTTTCTTTCTTTGCACCACCAACAGGTCCGATAGTTAATTTTTTTAAGAAGCACAAAGTCAAGGAAGCTATTTAGCTATTATTGAAGACAGCAAGTAGATGATCAATAATTTAAGTTGAAGTCATCAAGTATAAATTAAAGCTAGAAAATCATAGATGTTTTATGTAAAATTAAATTATTGCTTTTTCTTATTCTAATATTAATGTTCGGAAAAAGCAAAATGCACACTGAATTACCCTGTTATCGTCTCTTAATTGTCACAAAATTTATTCAGTTTACAACCTGTCGCGACGATAATTTTACGAGTTGATCGATTTATGGCAAGGTGGCGGCTTTGGAATCATTCCCACACTTGAAAATTGGTACAAAAGAGTATTAAAGCTACTTAGCTACTTGTGGTCATGAGATGCTGAATCAAAAAAGTAAAATCAACAGAATTTACCCTATATTTTTGCCTCATTTTGTGGCATTTAAGCCATTAATTTCGTAAAACTTCTTTTTGCATTTTTTAATGTTTACTCCAATATTAGATTTGATGGAATTTGAGCAATAATTCTAAATAGATAATTTCGGAAGTTTCTTTGATTATATTTTCATATTCGACAATCAAAAACAATCACCCTTTGCAACAGCCTTGTCACGAGAGAATGGGTTAAGAGGAATAATTTTCGATTTTTTTCTTAAAACAATTCGTGTCATGTTTGAAATAAGGATGAAATTTACGCGCAGAAAACAAATTTCAGGACTGAGTGAACTCAAAAAGTTTACGTTGCTTTGAACTCTTACCTGGTTTTATTTTAACAGTTGACGATGGAATTTGATTGCTTGTACTGTTTGGGGAATAGCTTGACTCCACCATTGCTTGATTGTTGTTGCTATTATTGCCACTGTTGTTTGTGCTGCTGTTGGTGTTAGTATTATTATGAGTAGTGCTAGGCGATGAAGCAGAGAGACTAGCGAGGTTTAAAAGAGATCCTGGAGGTGTAAATGGTCTGTGAGGGGGAAGTGGTTGGTTTGAAGGATGGTGAATAGAATGACTAACATGGTGGTGATGGTGATGAAGATGATGAGGATGGCTGTGACCTGTAAGTAAAACGTCGTTGGTTTAGGAAACTATTTCTATTTTTTCTATAATTATTGTCAGATCACCTGAATGCAAATGATGCGTGTGCTGAGAGGAATGGTGTAAGGAATGATGGGACTGGTGAGACAAGTGATCACTGCTGTTGCTAACGAGGCTCTCGAGCCCTCCAAGGTCTGTTAAACTCCCTGATCCAAGACTCGTTTGAACAAGGGCAGCGTTGCTACCCAGCATGTCCATAGTTACCTCTTCAGCCAGTGGAATCTCTAAAAACACTTCATCGATTTTTCACTGTTTTCTTTTGATTTTATTTTTGATCTTCTCGGTAAAATAATCACAAAATTCAAGAGACCTCGTCTACATAGTCCAAAGTAGCCTTTGCTAAAATATAAAATATATTGTTGAAACTTTCAGGGCTGTGAGGATTTACTTTGAATCCTTAAAGGATTGGGGTTCTGATCCGTGAGATAGCAAGTAGCTCTTGATTATGACTCTTTTTCTGTTAGACTGTCTCTCACAGGTCTGCAGAAACGAACGAAAATTTCTATGGACTATGGGCGATCAATTTTTCTCTCCTTCTTTTCCGTCTCTCTTCCGTTTTCGTTGTCTGTTTGGCATGCAACTAAAGACGCTAGATCACTGGGAGGTGGAGATTGAATCTGAACTGGCTGTCTTGCTACAAATGATGGTTTGGAAAATAAAAGAATGGTTTAGGGTCACTCACAATCTCTATAAAAGGAATATTTTATTTTTATAGTTTGTCTGAAATTTAAAGAGGCAATGTCAAATAAGAAACCTAATGGCTTAGGCGATCCCCTAGCTGCGTACTGGTTTTACATTGTTTATCAACACCGTAACTCAGCCCAGCGAAAAGTAATCCTCCAAGCCCGCTCCACACTAACCAAAATGCGCACTTATTCAACACGCAATAAATCAACTACTTTCTTATCGTTCCCTCCGAGACGTTCCTCCTTTCTTAAGAAATTGTGAAGAGACTAACAAGTACGGTATCAGAGTATCCTTGATTTTGAGCCTAATTTCATCCTAAAAATTGAAATTTTATATTTCTGTAAAAGGAACGTGTAGGAATTCCTCTCAAAAATATATGACACTTAAGTGAGTTCTAACTAAGAGCACTAAATTTTCGAAAGTCGAAATTCAACTTATTCAGTCTTTTCTGTCCTAAATCCTTGCAAATGAACCATAGAGATTTTCCGTTTAAAGCAACTTTCGGTACCGTCCATGCACTTTTCTTAACCACTTTAGCTGCAGCTCTCCTTGAAAAAAGGAAAGAAAGTTGACTCGGTAGAAAGGAGAAAAGGATAACTCCGCCCATAGGTACGACGGAAAGTTGCGCAACTCTCAACCACAATAGAAAACCTCAAGGAGTTATTTTAAGACCAACATTTCAATGATAATTTTTGTCTACATACAAACATAAAAATACTTTTTTTTGTTTTTAACAATTACAAAAAAATACTTCCAGAGATTTTTTGACGAACCAACAGAAATTGCATATTTTTCTCATTTCTGTGTTTCAAGTGTTGGTACAATAAAACTCAATTATTCTGTAAGAGAAATCAAGTATTAGTGAGTTCATGATTTAAAACTTTAGGTTCACTCAGTAAAAAGCTTGATTTATTCTCATAAAGTAACATTAAAGCAACAGTGATGAAATTTATTTTTGTGACAAGTATTATTATTCTGGATCGCTAAAGTGGAAGTAATCCCAACACGAATGTATACCATGTGGTGCGACGAATGACTATCGAATTGAGAAACATAGTTGATTTTCAAATAATGAATTAATGGGCATGAACCGTGAAACTAAAAGAAAATACTGCCAGCTTATGTTTTTCCTTAATCTCGAGAGATCTACGAATTAAGATTTTTCAAAACTTTCTTTTCTTTTTTTAAGAACAAGAAAAAACATATAATGTCAAATAAAATTGTCGCTTTACAAGGTATTTTACCATTGAAATAAAAGAAGCTTTTGCCATAAAAATATTTCAAATGCTCGCGCGTTTCCCATCAATATATATTTGTTCGTCTCACTTGTTTGAAAAAGTATTTATTCATGACTCAATTTGCTCCAGATTGACTTTTAACTGAACTGAATCACGTTGCTCGTGTCTTAATTTTATGGTGATATGGTGCGGAAGATTGCTAGAGCTAAAAACGTTCTTCTTCGGCAAGGTTTTACTGACCGTTTTATTTTTACAGAATGAAACCATTAAAAGAAGAAAAGAAAAAGAAAAAACATATACATAAAGATACTTTGAGAACAAAAAGGTTTATTTTCCAAATGCAATTTGCCCCATCTTTAGATCATCAAATACAAAAGACCAACTTTGCCCACCACTGACAATAAATCAATTCCACAAATGCTAACATTCATTTCATCATGTTGGTTTGTGGCTGGGTGTTTAGAATATGTAAAATAGATGGATATGGACTGGGTGTTATGAGGAATGAGAAACGGTGCCATAGAAAAGCGACTCTTCCTTTTATCTCCTACATTTTATATTTGTTTTTTCGATCGAGCACCTGTCTTGTCATTTATAATTCAGACTTTGGCTGTACCCCTTTGACTTTCAGCCGTCGGAGAATCTACCATAGATGTAAGAATTCAATACTAAAACTTGAGGACAAAAGCATAGAAAAATACAATTTTTTAAATCGACAAAATAACCCTGGACGCATCTGGAGTACACGTTTTAAGCTTTTGAGCATTATGCCTATGGTTCTAATTTACTTGGAGCATTTTTGTTGATCTTGGTGATGCACTAACCAAGTTGGAAATTGTCTGAGATAAATCATGTGCAGGGATTACAGGTGCTTACTTTTAACTCTAGAGCTGATCATTTGGATGCGAGAAACATGCGAAAATTACACTAATTGTGTTTGAAGGAAATAAGGAATGACAGAAATACAAATACAAAAGTGGTTATTTGGCTGTTTTGGCTTGCTGATTAAATCTGTTCATTTTAAAAGACATTGCATCTTGTCTGAAGCACTAAAGATTGAAAATTTAGAAAACTTAACTTACTACTCTGTGTAAATTTTCTAAAGGAAGCCATTTTTCTGATTCTCTCTCGCAGTAAATCAAGTTAAAGTGATTTGGTGACGAGGAAACCACCTGGATTCCAAGTGGTCAATCGATTTAGAGGAACGTTAAGGCGTGGGAAACGTTACAAAAAAGTATCAGGGGAAAAATTGGCAAAAATTTCCCTGGATTTCATACTTAGAATGTTAAATATACTTTTGCAGAAAATCATTTCTAATTTTTTTCATTTGTTTAGCGTTATCCTTATATTTAAGGAAATGATGAATCTGTCAGAGAATGATGATGCGGATAAGACATTCTAAAGCTCTCGTCTAAACTGGAAATCCATCAGCATGGTTAGTTATTCCATAGCAATAATTCTTCACAAACAAATCGTGATAAATAAAAAAAATCCTCAAATACGATCAAGAAGCAAAAAATAAAAACTTTTTCTGTAATTATTAAACCTGTTTCCTGAGGGTTACGTGAATATAATTTTCTCAACAAACTAGCAAATTTAAACTAACAAAGAGTAAGTTATTGGTGTTTGAGAGTAAACTATTATGAGTTCTACTTTACTTCGCAACAAAATTTAGCAGTAATTTCTGTTTTTTACTTTGATTTCCTTTAAATGGGACTCATCACTTTATTTTGTGATTCGATTATGCGAGTAAAATTAGCGGGAAATCATATTAGGGGAACGAGCGTGTGCGTGACACAGGGAAATAACGAAGACAGGAGCAAAAAAAATAAAAATGTTACTAAAAAAACCTCATGGTTGAGCCTTGAATTCATTTCACTGTTGCAAATACAAAAACTTTTAGACATCTTAATAAGATGATTACAGCAATGACTCTTTTTTATGGATTATTTTTGAGCTTTTACTTTGCTTTTGTAGTTGTGTCCAGAAAAAAACAATTTTTCTCCAAAAAGTGTAAATTCTTTTTCGAATGACCTTGTTTAATGTTGATGAGTTACACATTCTATGGAGATCTTTAAAAAGCTTTTGATGCGAGTAAGGCAAAAATTAGAACTTTTTTTAAAGACGTATGGATCCTAAATTATGAATAAACTGTACATTTTTCGAGGAAATCAACCAGAGCCCCTAATTGCTCAACGAGAAGAATCAAAGTGTAATTATATATCACATATGCGTTAGAGAGGAAACAAAAACAAAATATGGGATTTAGATAAAAAAAAAAGAGAAATAGATGAACATACGTCTTTTTCCAACACTAATGGGATCAAAATCCCCTTTCCCCTGCTGCTTATTTTGTTCAACAAGAGGTGTAGGGCTGTGGGTGTGATTGTCGGAGTAGAAAGGAAAAAAATAATGGAACACAGAGGGCGAAATAGTAAATTTTTCCTTTTAAGTTGTAAATTTTATCCTTAAATTAAAAACTGAGAATAACTTCGATAGTTCAGAGCACCTTTAGTTTCAAAGCATAGGATCACCGATTAAAACAAATTTCGATTTTCATTAATTTTATAACGAAAAGTGACATTTTACATCTGAAAACTGCTGGAAAGTGAAACTTATAGGTTAATTTTAACCAAAATGAAAATTGATATTTTTTGTCGAGAATTTCGGTGTTTATTAATGCACAAAAGTGCCATTTCCATTATTTTGCTAGGTTTATTTCTTAGGTTCCTAAAAATTTTGAGATCCTTTACCTTTAACGCACTTCTAAAATTTACATCTAGTTAATCTTCATTTATATAATATAATGAATGAAAAGCCATAAGCTAGACAAGCTACTTCCAATAACAAGAAAAAAGTTACCTAGACAGCAAGAACAATAAACAAAAAGATTAGCAGTAACTCTTTAATAGTTAAGGCTTCGATTTTTTCCATTTTTAAAAACAGCAAAGTTGAGAAATACTTTCATTTTAATTTCAAAGTTTC
>Ga0194133_10011008_pt1 | contig 10083 bp, 10 predicted proteins | sample TA2KigOf40mmetaG_FD_155448 | JGI IMG/M metagenome (GOLD analysis project Ga0194133, IMG submission 155448) | Freshwater microbial communities from Lake Tanganyika, Tanzania - TA2015055 Kigoma Offshore 40m | ecosystem: Environmental > Aquatic > Freshwater > Lake | place: Tanzania: Lake... | reverse complement strand
CCTCAATATCCTCACGTCCATCATCATCATCACCGCTGGAAGAGGTTGAATCGTCGTCGTGCTTCTTTTTGGCTTTTTTTGGTTCATCCCTCCTTGACATTTCTTTAGCGTGTTTTGTTTTTTTGACTTTTTTAGCGTGTAAGTCTAAAGCATCGAAATCTTCATCAGAGTCTGCCATGAGTGCCGCCAACTTGTTGCGTTTAGTTGGCAAGGAAGATTCTGCTGTTTTTGCCACTTTTCGTTTCTTTGTTGGCGTGTTTGGTTTTGGCGGCTCACCAGGCAAAAGGCCTGCATCCCTTTTGACATCGCGCAAGAAGTCTGTGAGAGACCTGATGATTGCTTTTTCTTCTATTATCATTGTACGGTAGTTGCGATTGAGTTTGTCGTCACGGAGCTTTTTGACATCAAAGCCAGCAATACCGAGAGCATAATCTAAAGGTGGAAAATCTTAAGTACAGAAAATTTCTATAATTTATATAAAACGTGTGTTAAACTCTTACCAATGATAGTTTCTCTTTTTCGTTCATCTATTGCTGGAAAGTTGACTTTCTTTTGTGTCTTTTCGTCAATGTAACCAGAACGTCCGAGAAGAGAGTGTGCTAGAAGTTCATCTTCTGTAAAGAGAACTTTGAAAAGGGCTCTAGCAACGTGGGTAGCAAGCTTTCTGCAAGAAAGAAATAAAAATTGTTAAATGATGTGTGGAAAAACACTTAAGAAATAAAAGCTTACTGAGTAGCAAGAACTTTGTTCAATGAAGTTTTGCGTATAAACACTCCACTGCCTTTAATAAGTTCCTTTTTGCCTGCTTCCAAATCCTTTCTTGCTTGCACACACCATTTTTTGTGTTTCGTCCACTTTTCTCTCATTTCAAAAATAATGCGACGCTCTTTTTTCACGAGATCTTAAAGAATTATAAAAGTTATAAACAATTTGCAGCTAGACACTCATATATAGAAAAAAGTTTTCTTAAAAGCATTCTTACCTATGTAATAATCAACAGGCTGGGGATGGTCAGCGTGTAAATCATCGAGAGAGTCAAAGCTAGTGTCCATTAACGCTTTTTTCCCGGGTTGAGTCTCGACTGGTTTGTGGCTCCCGTCATCGATAGCATACTCTGGTGGAGTAGCGATAGCCTCCTGAGGCTCCTGAGGGCAGTACTACGCACCGCCATTGTCAAATTGAATGAAAAATACAATGTAGCGTTATGTTTATATAAAGCTTACCTTTGCATTAGAAAAATTAGGCCTTGGCGGCGTCCTCTTCTTCCACTGGTCTTGGGAATAGTCAGAAGGTCCCGGAGGTGGAGTCTTTGATGGCAGTTCTCGGTAAGACGGCATCATTTGCTGACAATTGATGTGGTAACCTGGCATGTTTTTTACGACATCAGAGGGTACACCAGCTAAAAGGCAACAGATTATTAAAGAAACAAGCATAGAGTCGAATCTTAACAATATCTTGACACCTCCATGTGTCTCGCTAGATCGATCTTCAGCGTCAACTGGCGAATTTTCCCTCGGATTGAGGCCATCTTTTTCAGAGAACATGTCAGCTAAAATGGGTACTATTAATTACTAACCGGTTTGAAATATGAAAAATTTTAAAAACGTGTTACGTGAAGTCTTGCTGTTTGCCAGTTTATACTTTTGAATGGGGTTACGCACACCATCATTATTTTGACAACCTCCTTTTTCAGCAGAATCACCAGACTCCTGTGCAACTTCTTCAAGTGCTGGAAAGAGTTGACCTAAAAAAGAGGGAGTACGTTGCATTTTATAAAGATGCAATTTTGCGGAAACTGTTTGAATATGATCGAAGTTATAACAAAGTAAAATATATAGCCCTTATGTATTACGTGAAGCTGGAGTTTTCAAGACGTTAGGCTGAGAATTTACTGCACTGCCGGCGGCCGAAACACTTCTTCCCAAGCTGAGTTTACTGCGTAACGTGTCCTGCTGTGTTTTCTTCAGAGTTTTATCGGCATCGTCGGCCTGCTCTGTACCCTCAAGATCCACTAAAAATTGTTAAAATGACGTACAATAAAGGTAGTGATTAATGAAAAAGGAAGCATGAAGTAGCAATTGAAAATAAGAAAAGATACTTAGGAGATTGCCAAGATCTTCTTCTATTGAAGAGCTCGTGTCCTCGAATAAAGCTTCCCTTTTTCGTTCGGCAACAATATCAGAGTCGCGTTTTCTGTTTTGGGATTGAGGTATGTACAGGTCTTTCTCCTCAATTGCCAAATTTCTCAAACTCTGCGCCTTTTTAATTTCTGCTAATTCTGAAACACCCAAAAATGCATGTGGGCAAAGTCATAAAATAAAAATGTGTATTTTAGAGAGTATATTTTATATATACCTTTCTTTGACTTTGGACTTGGGAGCATGCCTTCTGGAATAATAATTGGTTCTTGAATCTTTTCCTTTGAAGGAGTCAGGGTTTGAGTCATTCTTCTAGCTAATTTCTTGAGTCTGTCACTTGTTTTATCCAATTTTGGAGAATCGGGAATGTCATTAGACTCATCATCAACATTAGAGACTGTTTCTGCAAAAGTGATATATGCAATTAAACATTGAGACGTAAAGCGTACATGAAAGTATTTGTCAAACCGTTTTGTTCGATGTTCTCTTTATTATGTTTCTTCTTCCTTTCCTTTTCCTTTTCTGCCTTTTCCTTTTCTTCCTTTTCCTTTTCTTTTTGCTCATTCAAAGCATCCAGCTTTGCTTCATTTATCAATTGTCTCTCTTTCATATCTTCCTTTGTCCCTTTAAAAGAATAAAAACCATAAAGTTCTCTGAAATATTGACGCCGCTACTTGCAAGGTATAGAAGATATTGTTTGGGAATACTTTGCCGCGCGTACGTATATATATACCTGTCATCAAGATTAGCGCTTCTGCATATTTTCCCGCACCATAACGTACTTCTGCTTTTTCACCAATCAAAAGATTTTGGGCCATGGCACGTAGTGCCCCATCTGTGATGGCAGTTCTCGGTAAGACGTCATAAATTGGATTGGGGTGGTCTGCTGAGGGAGGCCATTCCAGAAGCATATACGGGTCGTAGACGACGCGGGCTTTTGGATCATCTTAAAGTAGTTGGAGTGTTTTACACATTTAAGTATATACACAAAGGAGTTACAAGCGGGAATAAAGGTATAAATACCTGGAAGTGTTCTTCCTGGTGCCTTGAATGCTCGTTCCTTACCACCACCACGAACGTTGTGTTTATCTTTTTGAGCATCTAAAACATGTTAACAATCAAGGATGTGTACAATTCAAAACAAGACAAAAGACAATAAGAGAAACCAGTTGGTGACGATGATTGATGTTTTCGAGCTGGATTTGCAGCTGTGCGAGCCATTTTACTTAAAGAAACGGAAAAGTAAGGAAAACCTAAATCTAGAAGGTTAAAAAGAAGGTCAAAGAAACAAAGATTTACAAACAGTTTGTTAGAATTACAAGAGATATTAGAAACTTGTGCTACCTTGAAAACGTAAAATAACAAGACAAAATAGGAGGCCAAACCGTCTACAGGAAGCACAAATGGGCCAAACAACTTTAGCGGACACCGTTATGAAAAGCACTTAAATAAAGGGAAAAAGTGTTTGCAAAGGGATGCACTACAGTCTTATAAAGATTTTAAAAGAAAAATTTTAACTAATTTGTGAAAAACTTACCTTTTCACGAGAGAATATCGAACGGTACGTGAAATCACGCAGCAGGATCAGGCAGAGGACGAAAAACTTTAGCGGACAACGTTGAAAACACTTAAAGAAAGGAATAAAGTGTCGGCAAAGGGATGCACTAAAGTCTTCTAAAGAATTTAAAAGAAAAATTTAAAGTTATTTGTAACAAACTTACCTTTTTACGAGAGGATATCGAACGGTACGTTTATTCACGCAGCAGGATCAGGCACGAATGCCGGTGCCTTTGTTGAATAGCGTCGTGGGCGGTTAATCCTTTTGCGCGTGCTCTACAGCGGGCGGCGCCTGTGTAACCCTTCGTTTACGTCGTGGGCGGTTAATCCTTTTGCGCGTGCTCTACAGCGTGCGGCGCCAGTGTAACCCTTCGTTTACGTTACAGGGCGTCCTGCAAGCCGTGCCGGTACGTGCATAGGCCTTAGTAAAATACTTAGACGCGCGCTCGTTTAGCATAAAAAGCGTTTGTAGGCGGGCGCGTAAATGAGGAAATGATTACAAATAAATCAAACTGTCAAAACAAGTTAAATTGAATTGAAACCGGGAAATTTGTTACGGTAAGAACAATTATAATATATATTATTTAATTTTCAAATAAATCGATCTTACTTCAATATATTTTATAATTATATACTATTTTTAAATTTTAATCAAAGCTGGTGGCCGCGCTCGCATCAAAAAATGGAGGGAAAAAAGAAAAGGAAATCCTACTTCAAGTTTGGGCATGTTGACTCACCACCAAGGTCTACCGTCTATAAAGTACTAAACGAGGTAAAATTTCAATTATCTAGATTTGGTGATTATTTATGCGTATGTACGTACATTTTATATATGCAGTAAAACGTACACGTCCTTACAATATAGGCAAATGTGGCTGGATTCGGTAGAAGATCATCCAGAAAGTTGCTTCGAGAGCCTACTGAAGAAAATGTGCAAGCAGCTGCAGGGGATGTCGAGGAGGCCATGGATGTCGAGGAGGCCATGGATGTCATGGGTGGCGGCGGAAGCCCATCACCGCGGTCATCACACGGACCAGAACCGCCTTTATTCCTCTCTTCAAGCTCCCATTCAAGCCTATTAGAAGTTCCTCTGACACAACGTGAGGATGACTTTGACGATTTAGAAAATGAAAGCATTTCCAGCACAGACCTCGATTACATTGGCCTCAGGCAAAGGCTGGCAGATGTGGAGGCGGATGAAGATGACAGCAGCAGTGAAAGGGATTCTGACGACTCTTCTGTGCCAAGCGATGTTATTTTTGCCAGTGATGAACTTTTATATGAAGGAGCAAGGATCACATCAAAAGAGGCTGTTGTCATGCTGTATGGAATAGTTTTTAGGCATAACCTCACAAAGGAATGCACGGATGATTTCCTAAAATTTCTGCACGTTGCACTACCTCGTGATACAAACAATCTGCCAACATCAAAGTACCTTTTGGAAAAGGCACTTAACGTGGACTTCAGTAAGGCCAAGAAACAATATTATTGCTCTACTTGTGAAGGTCCGCTATCATCTGAAGAAGAGACCCCATTGTGTGTGGATTGTAACACACGATGCAGTTTGGCCACCTTAGACAAACACGATAAATTCTTCTTTCTTCTCGACATTAGGGAAGTCCTCACGTTTGTTCTTGAAACGGACCCAATAGCAGAAGAAATCTTGGAAGCTGTAAGAAACAGGGAGCTTCAACGTAACCAGTGTGATGTCTTCAGAGATGTGGTAGATGGCGCTTGTTACAAATCCCTTGGTATTTTTTATGACAATTACAATTATATTAGAAGTAGCATATTGCTACTTATTTATTTTCTGTTATAGGCTTAAGTGGGATGGATCTGTCTTGCCAGATCAACACCGACGGTGTACGCTTGTTTAAGTCTGGAGAAAACACTGTTTGGCCAATCTTCATCTCCATTAATGAAATGTCCTTCAAGAAAAGGAGAAGTAATACCTTGCTTGTAGCCCTTTGGTTTGGTGGTAACAAGCCAAACTTTTCCACCTATCTAAAGCCATTTGTCAATCTTTGCAATGACCTCTACAACACACCCCTCAGATGGACACATAAAGGACAGTCTTATGAATCTCGATTCTGCTTCCCTTTGTTCACCGCCGACTCTGCAGCTCGGCCTTTGGTTCAAGGCTTTAAACAGCATAATGGTTACTACGGGTGTCCTTGGTGTTTATGTCCTGGAGAACGCTATCAGGTACTTTAAACCGTATATTGTGATTTAATTGCGCACACGACGCTCAATTTGCATTTGAATGCCCGGTTATTAAAAAGATTGATATTTTTTCTTTCAGACTATCCTCAAACAAGTATACTCTTCGAAATCCTTAGGATTTGCCGCAAGAACAGACGCCTTTGTCCGACAACACTTGCCAAAGCTGAAACAGGTTTTATCTGGCGAGGAAAAAAATAGAGATGCCACAATGGGTCTTATACTGTCTTCACCAATGACATCTCTGATCAAAATGGATATGGTACAAGGTTTCCCGTACGACTATATGCATGGAGCTTTACTGGGTGTTGTCAAAAGACTCACAATTACAATCTTGGATGCAACACGAGACAAACTCTATTCTCTGACAGACAAACGTAAAAATAACTTTCAATCTATATCCTAAAATTAGAAGCTATCAAAAATAATTTTTACGTTGACTTGCAGAGAGGACAAAAATAGAGAGAAGGTGGACGTGTGTGAGGGTATCGTCAGGCACGGATCGTCGTGTTCGTCCCTTTGAAAGTGTCAGTGTGTGGAAAGCTCACGAATGGAAAACGTGGCTCCTCGTTTGGATTCCAATCTTAAAGGGCATCATTGATGATGACGTTTTATATCTGCTTGCACAATTTACATTAGGTATTCTCTTGCTACTTCAAGACTCCATTACAAAAGAAGAAATTGTGCATTCTCGTGAGCTATTAACAGAGTTCTGTGAAAGACTGGAAAACTTTTTCGGCATTGAGGAATGCACATTTAATGTACACATATTGTCACACATCTCCACTACTGTTGAAAATTGGGGTCCTTTATGGTAATGCCCATTCAGCGCAAGTTGTATAATTTATTCTTAAAATCAAAAATGTTTTCCTATATCCGCAGGGCCTATTCCCTATTTCAATACGAAGCAGCCAATGGACGTATCAACCATTACTTTAAAGGTGCCCGCAAAGTGTCAACGCAGATCGTCCAGAAGGCAATCATTCACCAAGAGGTCTTAACAACAAGTAAATAATGGATTTTATTACATATATTTATAACTTCTTGCGTTATAATTGCATGCGTTTTTAATTTAATTGCATCTATCACAAACTCGTTGTAATTTCAGGTGGCCATTTAGCTTGGTCTGAAGAGCTCACGTACTTTGTTGAAAGATTGCTGAACCACCGATTGTGTTACAAACAGTCTGCAATGTTGTCACCGGGTATCTACTTTGCTGGTCCAAAAAAGGCTTACAACCTCAGCGAAGCAGAAGAACGTGTCCTTGAGCCTGCATTCATAACATCAAAATATGGATGGCGTTACAAACACGCCATTGTACATGGCTTTCGTTTTGACATTCCACCAAAGAGTTTGAAAAAGGCTCTATCGTGCAACAGTGTATTCACGACCTCTGAAGGTGGCCTTTACTTTCTCGACACTATTTTGCTAATTCAACATAAGGGTTTTTTCCTATGTCGAAAGCTACCCATAAAGGAACATATGGGTACTGATCTTGACTCTTTTGCAATCAAGGTGGGAGCCATTGGTAGACGTGTCATGGCTGTGCCTGTTGACAACGTGTTGGGATACAAATATCATGTCACCCTAAATCATGCTGGTGACATTAACTTTGTATCAAAGTTACCCAACACCAGGGAAGTTGAATAATGTTTGTGATTTTATTTATTTATTGTTTTAACTAAAAATTTGACGTCCTTTGACAATAATTGCGAAACAATTACTGAAATATAAAGGCTACTTTGTGCAAAACATTTGTTCTTTAATTTACTCATCATTCAAAGTAAAAAGACATTTATTCTTCTATAAACGCGAGGTTGCAGCGCCGGGGTGCGGGGGGGTGCGTGCCCGCGCGTCGTAGTTCCGACAAAAGGATTAATGACACGACCTGCAGATCTGCCACACTGATTCCTGCTAGCTACTGCAATTCATTCACTTTCCAATTCACACACGTTTCCTAAAATATTTCACAATCTCCTTATTTCAAATATGGAAATAGAAATTCGTTTGATTATCAATGATAACGAGGCACGCCTCGAAATAAACATTTCAGTCTGGGGTGCCAGACTGGCTTTAGCATTTAATGGTGAGTTCTTTTTCGCTTGGAAATGATGTCATACTCTATTATACCTTTACCCTAACCTCCTACAGCCTGATCATCCTCCGCCGCGGCCTCCAAAATGGGTCAAATATCAGAATTCATACGTACGCGGCCTCGACCGCCGCCATGCCGCCAATTAATCGAATAAAAGGCAACAAAAGAACGCTTATCACCAGAATCATGCAGACGAGCGAGAATTATAGAGCTTATTATTTTTAGAATTTATTTAACCACTAGCTAGAATAAAATGCTTTTAAAACACACATGATTGTATTTAATGTTTAGTGGGATATGCATATATGGGCAAATGGCGGCCGACACAGCTAGTGCTTGACACACACTTCTCTTTGTTCGCCCAATTGCATGACACACAAAGAGCAAGTTCCAAAGTCGAGGCACACCCTCTAGTACATTACGTTCACGCGAAAATACAGTAGAATCAAACAAAAACGCATTTCTCAGTTTGTTTCATTTTGCAACTATTCACTTTGACTTTGAAACAAAATATGGATTTCAATGACGATTCCAGCAACAGTGAAGATGAATTCATCAATACAGATGATTTATCAGTAGTGGCAAGCCTTGTAAGAAGACAACAACAACTGCAGGAAGAAATAGCAGAGAGAAATGAAAGACTCCTGGAAAAACAGGAAGAAGTGCAAGATTTGGACAAGATGATACAGATAGGGGAACTCTCTGTGAAAGATGTCTTATCTGAACTGGATACCCCTGTCAACTCTGACTCAGAGGAGGATGAGGTAGATTGTTTGCTGATAAATATATATATATGCGTACGTCGAGAAAGCATTCAATTGATCTTGCTTTTTTCTAGCCACTCTGCGGCCAAAATGCAACAGACATTGCACGAGTGGCTGCCATGACTCCAGCTCAAAGGGAGCAAGCACAGCTTCTCCTCCGTCAGATGCAGGACAGCAGCCTGGAACCGAATCCTCTGTCTGCCATTGCTAGAGCATACGCCAGCACACGTTACAGGAGAAGTGCCCTGAGAAAGATGAAAATGCTTATAAGGTTCCTCGACGACAGCAATTTTTTGGATTCCTATTCAGATGATTCGTACATGAAAGAAATCAGGACGTTGAGGGACACCTATCCAGAAGAGCAACGACCAGGACTGCTTGAACTTGTAGCATTTTACTTGCATCAGAGGGAAAAGTATCAATTTTTCTTTGGGCAGTGAATATAAGCGCATAAATTTCTCAAAATCCGTAAGAATGTCTAGCTGCCGCTAATTATAAGTAATAAACGTTTTTATTATCAATAAAATGCGCTTCCATTTTGTAATACCAGATGGCGTGACAGGCAATTGTCTTTAACAAGCGACGTGTGTCCTTTTTGTGAAACTCCACAGTGGTATTTGGCGTGTATTAATACAAGTCTAGTACACTTTCGTGCTATGACCGCAGTTTTACAGTATTTAAACATTTGCGAGATATCACAAAACTACAATTATGTTGTACACAGTCAGCAACTTTATGAAATTATCCATGGTGACTCAAAATCAATTAGGGTTCTATATTAATCCAAAATTGGCAATGGCAGTGGGGGCTGCTCGCACGGAGCCTGATGGCTGAAGGGGAACCAGCTTTTGGCCTTACGGAAAACGCTTGGCTTGCCACCCAACCACCAGCAGCAGGTTGGGATGGCCACAGCAAGTACGTAGGGTCTAATCTGGGGCTGTGAATTCTCCTTTAGCTTGTGCGAGCAGCCTTTTTTTTTAAGTGTGGCCCGAGAGGCCACACACTATTCCAAACCTTTTTGTACGTATAGTTTCATAATTAATTTAACATATTTTTATCTCCAAAACGAGAGTTCTTTGTTAAAAACCTGCTGAAACGTAGGGTCCTGTTTTACTTTACTACACACTACAATATACCTATAAATTATATCTAAAGTTATGTTTTTTTTATATACACTTACTCACTAATTAGCGGAAACGACGAGACACAATTCGTCTACTAAAATTCCACATTTGTCGTAGGGTGTCTCCTAACCGTGTGATACACGGGCCCTATTTTTCGGTCGGGTAGCAATATTTTTTTTCGTTAC
>Ga0194133_10011007_pt1 | contig 10084 bp, 6 predicted proteins | sample TA2KigOf40mmetaG_FD_155448 | JGI IMG/M metagenome (GOLD analysis project Ga0194133, IMG submission 155448) | Freshwater microbial communities from Lake Tanganyika, Tanzania - TA2015055 Kigoma Offshore 40m | ecosystem: Environmental > Aquatic > Freshwater > Lake | place: Tanzania: Lake Tanganyika... | reverse complement strand
CAAAAAAAACCGAACTTACGCCAAAAAAAACCGAACTTACGCCAAAAAACCGAACTTACGCCAAAAAACCGAACTTACGCGAAAAAACGAACTTACGCAAAAAAAGAACATTTTAAGTTAATATGTATAAGTGAATTTCCTTGAAATTTGAATATTGAATACTATATAATAATATCCTCCTTTTTTTGAGCTGAGCTGTTTTTCGATGGCCTCCCTAAGTTTAAGTATTGACCTCCTACTTTAAGTTTAACAAAGGAATATAATTAAATTAAGATTTATAATGGCTGATTTCAGCTTTTCAAGATTTGCATGAAAAATTGATCTGAATTTCTTACTTTTTCTTGAAAATCAATCACAAATGCACATTTGATCAAATAACATCCTTCTTTTATATGATTGAGTTAAGTTCAATTTGGTTACCCCATCTACCAGCACCACCCAATTAAAATTATTGAAAAGATTTTGGAGGGTACAAAACAAAATCTTAAGAACTGAAAGTGGGAGGTCTACACTGAATTTTAGGGAGGCCAACCAAAGTGACCATAAACTCAAATAAAAAAGAATTAAACAATTAAAATTTGAAGAGTGCTTTTTCTGTACTTGTTTTTTCGGTTTTTCTGAAAGAACTTAAGTCAAAAACCAAACAGAAATGTTGTCAAACTGAAATTATTTGCAGTGTAAAAATTTTTTTTCAAACAAAATAAAAGTCGACTTTTTATAAGTTCAGTTTTTTGATGAATTGTCACAGCCTAAAGTTTGGTATTTTTTTGCAGTAATTTTAGTGTAAGTTCGGTTTTTTGGTGTAAGTTCGGTAATTTTGGCTTAAGTTCGGCATTTAGACAATTTGTTCTGACCTGATGTGCATTTTGATACAAACAAGTACTGAAAAAGCACTGAACAAATTTTAATTATTGAACTTTGAATTTTTATTCACTGAAATTTGAATATTGAATTCCATATAGTAATATCCTCCTTTTTTTGAGTTGAACTCTTTTTGGTTGGCCTCCCTTAAGGTTAAGTGTTGGACCTCCCACTTTAAGTTCTGAAGATTTTGTTTCTCAATGAAGTGGAATAATTAAATTAAAATTTATAATGGTTGATTTAGAGATGGTCACAGACCTGACTATCCCCAACCCAAGCATGCTTCTGACCCACAACTAATAAGGGTCACCCTGGCTATGACCCGGATAGTTTTGACCTGACACGCTGAGATTTTTTTTGATTTTCCAGACCCAAAGGTGGCTGACCCAACCCGAGAAGCAAACAAATTATCCAACCTAACTTGGGGTAAAAAATTTACTCCAATTCTTATCCCACTATATTAAGCGTTTAGACTGCAGTTATCATAACTGCTGAGGTCAAAATATATGACCTTTGCTATGAGCAAAAGTTGATTCAAATGGCTGACAAAAATCTAAGGATGGAGTTAGCTTCAGCTCCAGCCAAGTAAACAATCTTTCACCTTGGATTGTGGAATCACAATATTAAATCACATTTATTATTAAAAAGGTGATGGTGGTGTCTTGAAATTGTATCAGATTTATTTAAATTTACATTATAAAATGCCTTGAAACAAAAAAACCATTAAAATATTTACTTGTGCTGGATCTCTCACAAAATTCAATAAATTGTTTACCTAATTGCAATTTTTTTGAAAAGTTCAACTATTGTAAGTCCAGAATCTTCCAATTTCTTATTGAGTTCGTCAGCAAGGGAATCCAAAAATGCTTGGAAGTTTGGATCATATTTTTTGATGTATTGGACATGGTTTGCAGCGTTTGGGTCCAAAGCCATTGTCATGTAGTTAGACAAATTGTTTGAAATTCCTTCTGCTGTTGAGCAAATTCAATAAAATTAAATTTTTGTAATACATGAAACATGCTAATCCTCAATGATTTAATAGTTTTAATTTTAGTAGATTTGCTTCGCATAATTTAATTATTGTTATTTGAACATTTTCAAAATGCTTTACAAGCAAGTAATGTCTCTAATAGGATCCAGATTCTGTATTTCAACCACATAGAATTAAGTAAAAGTCATGCTTTTGTCAAGTTCAAATTTAACATTTATAGACTCTCTCAAGCTTTCAAAATTCAGAAATATTTTATAGAAAATCAGCTTCAGTGATTTTTAATTTATAGACTTTCAAATTGTCATTTCATTTTCTGTAAAAGGGCTTTAAAAGCGATGATTTTTTGGCTGTTAAATGCATGGTAAAAGAAAATTTTTTGACTGCTGTTATAACATGTATAAATTATAATTAGATTAATACCTTCAAATTTTGACCTTATAACTTACCTTCCATCAGCCTCTTGTCAAAGAATTTTGCAAAGCAAACAGTGATGTTTGGATATGGTAACTGCAAGTATATTGTTAAGCAAAATGCATAATTATTGTAATATCCAAAATTAAAGTGAATTGCTTACTTTGTCAGCTCGTTTCCACTCAACTGCAGTGCTAACCTGGACATTGTTAATGAAATCATTCATCCTGAATCCAAAGTAGATTGGCAGAGCAATAATGATACTTGATAAAAAGAATGTAGCAAACAATTTGCAACAAAGGTTTGGAGCTGACAGATACCACTTCATGCCATGAATGGTACTGAGATCACTAAAGTCCCTCAGCCAGTGCTCAGTTTCTTCCTTTAACTTTGTTCTTTTTGATCTTTAAAAAAATTATTTGAATTGAAGCCAAGTAATAGACAAAATGTTTAAAAATCCTTACTTTGTTTGGATGAAGGCTCTCTCCTCAACATCATTTTGTTTCGAGGCTAAAAGTAAATATTGTATTTGATTACATGATGTTTCCAGGAATATTTTGATGCTTTTTTACTTCTTTTTTTAACTTTCAAGAAAAAGTTTAGTTAAACAAATAAGGTTTTGGGAATTCATGATAGGTCTACAGTCTGCCTAAAGCAAACTTAAGACTTGACTGCTTAAGTTGCTCCTTAAAAAAATCATTCAGTTATTGAAGGACAACTTAATTGACTAGACCAGTAGACCTTTGCTTTTATCCTCATTACAAGGTCAGAGCCAAAAGTTGATTTTGTCAAAATGTTTGCCACAAATTATATAAGGCTTCTTTGGATAATTACTCAAGTCTAAGCCACACTCTTAAGATAACTTACCGTCCTTTAGTGAATAATCACCTTTGACGCCATTTAATTTGAATTCTCTTTCCATTTCCAGAATTTCTCATTGTCTTTTCACCACTACATAAAACATTATTTAATAACTTTGTCTTATGCAATAGGTTGATACCAACACAACTATGAGACAACATGTAAAATAACAAGTGTTTAAATAACCTGTAGTTTGATAACATTATACACTAAACATGTGAAAAACGTCACTTTTGAGGTGCAATTGGATTGAGAGAACCATAAAAAGAAATAGGTCAATTATTTTCACAGGTTTCTTCTCACTGAATAATGAAAGCAATCTTTGTCTTTATCACGTTTCTAGTCAAATCTTTGAAAGTTTTCCTTTTAATTGACACTCTAAAAAGGTTTCATGCACTGAAAGTTAGTCACAGCTTTCAATTTTCTCACTTTTTAAATGACACAGTCATATGAAAAGTGTTGTAAAGATTTGCAGCAACATGACACAAAATTTTAGCCTTGTTATTTTATCAGTGTCTCAAATCTTTAAGATGATGACTAAGTTGTAAAAATTTCAAATCTCCCTCCAATGACTATTCATGTTATTCACATCAAATAAAATGTGATTCTGACAAACATATTTTTATCACATGAAATCATCTAAAGTTCAAAATGTCTTGACTCTCTTTTTAATGGTTTTTTGGAAATTAAATATTTTATAGATACTGACTGACTGTTTGACATGAACATTCTTTTTTTATATTTCAACTGCACATTTTTTACCTGGCACAAAGTTTATCTTCATCCCTATGGCCTCAGAGATTTTGTTTAGAAAGACAGTTTTCACCTTCATTAGTTCTTTTGATGATGATGATTTAAAAGATAAATTTTGCATAGTTTTCACTAATGTTGAAGTAAAACTGAGATGTCAGTGTGCTCAGAAAGTGCATCACAAAATCAACATTTATATGCACTGTAAACTTTTTCCTCAAAGGAATTATTAACATTAACATTCACTCTACCTACTCGGAATAGAGTAACATTTAAAAATTGAATGCCTCCAAGCACTGAACTGCAAAAAAGACTTTCCTATTCAAAATCAAATTTTATGGAATTCAGTCTCAAAGTGAGTTTCAAACTTTTTTGTGTCATGGAATTCAGACTCAAAGTGAGTTTCAAACTTTTAAGGAATTCAGACTCAAAGTTTCAAAATTGCAAATTCATGTTTGCAGTCTAAAGCCCTGATGTTTATATCCTTATTGGGATATTGTGAAATAAAAAAAATCAACTTGGGATTTAGCATTTGTGTATCCCTGTTATGTTAAAATAGGGGGTTGAAGATATTATACAAGAATCTGTCCCTAAAAAAATGGTTGAGAACTTAAGCACAGTTCAAATGATCACTAGATTGGAGCAATTTTGGAAAGCCTCAAAAAACACTCAAGTCATCTACAAAAGAACTTGGAATAAGGTGTCTACAGAAATCAAGTCAAGTTTTTGTTTAAGCTTATTAAAATGTTTGGTTTTATTCCACTGAAATAAAGCTATTTTCTGATAGGCTTTGAGGAAAACAATACTGACAGGAGATGTGGGACCTCTAGATTTGATCCATTTCTATTATTTGCTATAAATACTTTCACTTGTTACTAGCCAGCAAATTACCAAAATCTACTTTTTTCCATGCTTTGGGTTCCATAAACCTTTGATTCATCCAGCATTGGATCAAAGAGTGGACCTCACACATTAATGTGAGATCAAAAATGCAGGAATATTCCCATAATTAATTTGCTATTCATACTCAATTATATTTACTCTTTTCATATCGTATTTTAGTGTCATTACCCAAGGGAGGTGAAATACTTGATGAAGGCTGGGAAATTTGTCTGAAAAATACCATGTAAGAAGTATTTTTAACCTGGTTTTTATGCAATTGAATAATGGATATCATAAAAGCTTAAAAAACAAAATAAAAATAGGTTTTTTGACACTTTTCTGTGCATGCCAAACTTTCTCTCATACATATTGAGCTAGGGGTACATTTTTAAAAGGCTTTAAACGATTTTTGAGGCAACAAAAACTGCACCATGGTAACCATGGAGCACCCTTTAACAACAAACACACCATTTGCAGCAAATATGGGGCCCTTTTATTTTTTATTTGCGTATTATTGTGGGCATGTCAAAATCAATAACTCTTGCTGCCTTTCAGAGGTCTCAAGGAGAAATAAGAGGTCTGAAGTCAAAAACAGCTTTCTATTTAAGTAAGAATAAAAGATAAAGAAATCAAATAATGCTTATCAAGTTTTTGGCCTTTCCAACCAAAACTTATTTAAATACATCAATTAAAATATCATTGGCACTACTCTAGTCTGCATTATATGATTTTTGAGGTGCATGGTCAATATCCAGGGTAGACAGTAACCTCATCAGCTTGGGTTTTCAAAAAAGACATAAGTTTATTAAAATCTTATTTTGTCATTAGGAAAAAGCTGTTTTATGAGTAAAATATGTCTCAAGAGGAACGTTTTACTTCTTTAATTACTCTGTTGGTTAAAATGAAAGTTTACTTGATTGAGTCATTTGGTCAGAATTCCCTGGGGAAAAATTCGAAATCCCTGCAAGCCTTATGACTTTTTTGGATGGGTCTTTCCTTGAAAGTTCAGGACAAAAAAATAAGATATTATTCAATAAAAGGTGCAAATTAATATGGTCAATTGATATCTGATTGCAGAATATAGTCTCATTTTAGCCTTTTGAGTTGTTCTGTTTTGTTTTCCTTGATAAGTTTTTAGGTCAGTCTGTTCTTTTTTGGGGTTCATTGCCTTCAAACATATGAATTAATATAAACATGTTAATCTACTTTATTTCAACTGATTCGTGAAACTAAACATTAAAGATAATAAGAAGACTGGTTTTTTTTTAATTCTTCAAATTCCAAAATCATAAATGAATATAAAACTGGTAATTTGAATACATGACAATGAAATTGTGTCTTGGAAACAGCAACTGAATTCATACAATCATCTATTTGTCGATATTGTCTTTAATGGAAAATAATCTAATCGATTCAGGTAAGTCTTCCAGAGAATATGTCAAAGAACCACTATAAAAAAGTGCAAATTCATACATATCATAAATTCTTTGTTTCAGGCAAAAAACTCTCACTCACATTTAAATTATTGAAGCTCAAAAGTTAATTTGATTGACCAATTTTGAAGCTTGGTTATTCTATACACCTATTTTTTCTACGCATGTGCTTGCTGACAAAGAGTTTCTGTGAAAGCTGAAAAAAATCTCTCAAACAAAATCCAATTGGTTGTGAACCACCTTCTTTGAAACAGCTAAATGTGAACGGTTAGTTAAACAGTGAAATAATTAACAAAATTTATTCATCAATTTTGTAAAGGAAGCAGAGGAAGATTTTTATAACCAGGGTTGTCAAAAAATGAGGAAAGGTAAGAGTATATAGTCATCCCTATATATAGATCATCTTTTGGCTTGGTTAGATTTAGAACATCTGAGCCTGAAGCCATATGAAATCAGGTACAGAGATCAAACACTTTAAGGAGAAGTTCAATCAAAATTAAGATCCTTTGATTGATTAACAGCTTACATAAGGAAGTTGATAGTTTTCAACCTTGGTATTTGATTTTGCCATGGTTCCTGTCACTGAGAGTTATGGCAATTTTTTCAGTTAACATTAATGAATAAAAATCCATCCTGAATCAAAAATTCATCATGTGAGAATTATTTATTCATTCAACTTTACATGGCTTAAGTGTTTCAAATAATCTTAACCATCAATCTACTATGAAAAACAATTAGGATATTCTAAAGTCAAATATTTTGTCAAAACAGGAATGATCCACAGTCACTTGGTTCGCAGTCAACTGCAATAATCATCAGGACATTTCCCAAAAATGTTTACTGATCTTGATCTTTCTTTGGATTTGTTGTTATATTTAAGATAATAATGTATCTAAAAAGATGAAGCTTATAAATTACTTGGTATAATTATTACTTTTATCAAAGGCACATTCCGAATAAAACACTTGAAAGCATCTTATGAGTTTCATATAACTTTATTTCCTAACTGAATATTTGTAATTCTTCATTAAAAAGGTTTTATTGTATAACCAAATCTGAAAGAAAAAGTCTGCTTGAGAGCCGCATAAAATATTGATCCGTTAATTTATTGATGTTTGAATGAGTCAGAAAGAAAATAAAGTGGAATATGTCATAGATAAAATCACAAACTAAATATCAAACATTTTTCAATTTATAAAACAAAACTTTTACTGTTTTCAAAATTTACTCTGTAAAAAATAATCATACTTTGATTTACAAATTCGAGTTCCAAAAAAAGGTTGCTGTTGTTGCAATTTAATGATCAGATGTGTTGAAGCTCAAAAATGTTTATGTCTGCCATGACTTGTTCTTTATAGGTTTTTGGTTCTTCAAAAATATTCAACTTTGTGAATAATACAAATATTATGATTTTGACCTTGACCTCAATTTTTTGTGTTTTAATGAAAGCATTAGATTTTTATTCCTAAACTAGCTGAGGTACCCGGCGCTGCCCAGGTTAATTTGCAACCTGCTGAGCATCTTAAAAATGTGTCCTTCAGCTTTTAGGGTTTCAAGGCCCTGGGGCCCAGGGGTTGAGGGAGCGGGGGTCAAACCTGGACCAAAACCTTCCTTGGACAGGTGGGGATCTGTGTGCAAAATTTCATCAAGATCGGTGCAGGGGTTTGGATTTCCATTAGCCCTCCACATACCAACAGACAGACAAACATCTGTACACCCATTTTTATATAAAGAAAGAAGAAAGATAGAAGATGTCTCATCAGTTTAGTTTCCAAAAGAGTATTTCTGTTTTTTCTTCTGTAGAATCATTTTTCAATCTGATAAGTGAAATGTATAATTTTTTGTTAACTAACTTCTCCAAACCCTGATAACTTTAGAAACAGAGGAATAGCCTGGTATCCAAAAGAATTGGTCATCAGAATCCAGGGAAGTTAATACCTTTGCATTTAGCTTTGCTTTAAAGGTCTTTTAGGCTAGCTTACAATACGAGGACACACTTCTCTAATTACTTATTTTTTCTTGAATAACTTTACATTTTTAAGTATAAATGCCTTTTGTAAAGCTTTTCAAAAAAATGCATCCACTGTTTAAGAATCCTAAACCCTTAATTATTCAAGCTGATGTTAAAAAGATCAAAATAACTGTAATTAATTATAATGTGATTGCGCCAACACTGACCAAATCCTATCTTGATTTCACAGATATCATATGTTTTTGGTTACATTATTAACAATCCCAGTCTATTCAAATTCTTTTGAACTTTGGGACAATATGTTCCAAAAATTTACTTTATACAACCACAAAGTAAATACTTTATGTTGTGGTTTGATACATTTAAATTTTACTGAAGAAAACATTTTTTGATTTTGATTCACCACAAAAACAATTGTGGTTGTGGAATACAATTGAGTTAAGAGTTAAGTATGTAAAACAGCTAGGTCAGATTTTATAAAATACAATTTTCCTGCCATTTTTTTAATATCTTAATTTACCCAACTTTAAGCTCAAAAAATCTAAGTTAAAATCTAGAACAAGCTATTTCAATATTTTAAACTCCTGATTGTAAAAATCATTACAAAGATTATATGTTAAGGATGATAAAGACACTTGATCTCTTGGTGAATTTGAGAGTGAATTGAGCCTATATTGATTACATTAATTGGCTGAGAACCATTGAGATTTCAGGCCAAGAGCAAGCAATCATTTACCAAAGATTGATCAAAAGCATAAACAGAGATTTTTGTCCCCCATAGAATATTGTTATGGCCAAAATAACACTCGAAAAAAATCTATGACTATTCAATCATTTTACATTTATACAAATTACACTTTAATAAAAATTTCAGGTGAGGATGGGATGCGGCAGCAGCCGTAGTAGTCGTGAGTCACGACCCAACTCTCACTGCTTTTCAACAGACCAAGTGGTTGAAAGCAACAGTGGTGTAACCAACAAGGTTATCCAACATAATAACAGCACAGAGTTTAATTTCACCAAAGGTGAAGCAGGAGGATTGAAAACGTTTGCACTTTCACATTCAAAAATTGTACAAGAGGTGAGTGTGTTGCAGATTTCTATCTTTAAAGATAGATTGTTTTAATTGGCAGTCTACTTTAAACAATGATTATTCCAACATCCTAACAATTTTTGATCAGGACTTTACAATAATTTTGAAGGCTGTGTCTGATATAATCACTTGATTTTAATGGATGATAAAAATAAACAAACACAAAATACAACAATCTGACTGACTGAGAAAATCATTTTTAAGGGGATCAAAGCCTAGCTCAGGATTGAACCCCAGTCTTCATAGCTTCTCACTAAGTTTCCTAATCCATAAGGGCCACTATCCGAATGGAGGTCAAGGAAGCTTTGGCTATATTCAGAAAATGGCTTTTTATATAGTCTTTTTAAATTCATGCATTTCAATTTCTGTTGGTCAGTCTGTTAATCTACTTAGCCACTCAATACTCACCTACTCATGAGCTCAAAGCATTAAGAAGTCACAAACATCACAAGAAATAGGCACCCCTACTCCTTACTCCATCTTGCTTTTCTTTTTGAGGTGTGAAAATGGGATCAAACAGGCAACTAAGGTTATGACCATAGCAAAAAAGTCCCATTTGGATGATTACATTTCTTTAAATGCTTTTTCAGTTATATATAATGAGGTGTATGATTAATATTTTTGAACTTAGGTCTCTTCACTCATCACTGCTTCGGCTGAATTTAATTCAGGAGAGCTGTCTGATCATGCTTTTCAGCCGGCTTCAAAAGTAAAAGGTAGCAGCCTCATGACATCTTTTGATGATGATGATGAAGAAGAACCAGAAATCATTGATTTGCAACCCACATTGGCACTTCAAGTTCCCAAAAATGTAAGTTGATAAAAAATTA
>Ga0194133_10011006_pt1 | contig 10085 bp, 4 predicted proteins | sample TA2KigOf40mmetaG_FD_155448 | JGI IMG/M metagenome (GOLD analysis project Ga0194133, IMG submission 155448) | Freshwater microbial communities from Lake Tanganyika, Tanzania - TA2015055 Kigoma Offshore 40m | ecosystem: Environmental > Aquatic > Freshwater > Lake | place: Tanzania: Lake Tanganyika... | reverse complement strand
AGTTTGGGGGGTGGGGGGTGGGTTCTTATACACCGGAAAATACGTACGTAGGTACTTATTTTCTCTTTTTTCTACCATGTTGCAAGATGTTAACAATAGATTAAGCTTTTGAGGGTGCTTATTAGTGTTAGTTTGGTAATTAAGCTGACACTTGTTGACTCACTATGTGAAACACATCAGATTTTGATCCCTCTGCCATCGGAATGCACCTTTTCTAATCTGAACCAGTCATTTGTTTCAATAAAATAGTTTTTCCCATATCAAATTGATTCGGTTTTTGTGATGACTTTTTATTTTCTCGTTTTGGACTTTGCAAACCAATAATTTTGCAGAAGAATAAACGCTGACAAAACAAGTTGTTTGCTTTAATATGGAAAGTGCTTTTACCTAACAGACTCATGCTTTTATCATTACCTTTTATTTCTAATGAGCAGACAACAGATATAATTAAGAAAACGGTTGAACAAAACTTAGCAAAACAATCTCATAGATAAAACTTTTTTTGACTTAACAGTATCCGAACATTTTACGTTACACAAAGTCTTTTCTCCAGTGATCTGTTTAGGTTTTGGAGTTTGGGGTACCCCGTGGTCAGGGGATTGGGCTGTATGGGTCATACTTGTGTTAAGAAGCTTCCATGAGTTGGTGTGGAGGTCTGTGCAAAATTTGGTGGAGATTTCCTTAGCTGTTAACTTGTGATAGAGGTACATAGGTACAAACAGACTTTTTTTATATATTAGAAGAAGAAGATTATAATATTTCTTCGGCTTTTATCAATTTATATTCTGCAACACATACCTATTTTCTTAATGTTGAGTGAAAATTCTTTATTAGATTCATGAATAGTTGCATTTTTAAGAATTTTCATGCTCTTATTTTGCCTGCATCAGCTCATTGTCTTGTTATTCCTTACTTAACCATATCAAGACAGTAGATTAGTTGAAATTTCCCGCTCTGATTGAAGCCATCAGGATTTCTAGTTATACATAACTACTAAATTTTGAGTTGCTTCCCTAGAATATTTAAAAGCTTAAAGCAAAAGCTATTTTTGTTGCTTTGAAATAAATCAATATAGCTTTGAATAGACATATTGGTAGGCTAATCTTTGAAGTGTAATTGTTCAAAACGTATGAGCCATGTTGAACAGACTAAACCAAGATTGATTGTTTGTTTCGATAATTTTATGCATGTTGTTTTTCCTTATTACTTTGAATGTTATGTCTCTGTGTTGTAAGATGGAGCCAAAGATTGTAAATACATACAAATGTATTTATGCTTTTCAATTGATGTTCGTCAACTTTTATGTTTAATTGTTTCTTTGAGTTTGTCGTTTTGTTACCTCAATTAACTCCACATAGATTGTTTGTTTGCTAGAGTTGTGCTTTAATCAGGCGAGTCGGGTAGATTGTGGGTAGGCAGTTTCTGGTCGAATAAGACCTTAACGGGCTTTCTCTCGCTTTGATTTTTGACTCTTGGATTAAAATCCCTTGGGTCTTCGTTTTCAGAACTTTCCCTTCTCTTTTCTTCTTCCCTTAATAGTTTCTTCGTGCCCAGAAATTCTTTGAGCTATTTTTTCTGTTGGAATTTAACAACAACAGCACTTCTTTAGAGAAGGGTGTGATATTCAGGTCGTTCGTTTTTTGTCGGGACAAAGTCACTTTTGTACAATGGTTCATAACCCATATTACCAAATGTTTTTTGACTGGTATCTTTACTCTCGAGTATTTTTCCAATTCTTGATGGTTAGATGTTTCCAATTACAAACAAATACTTTATCGACAAATTAAATGTGCTCTTTTTGGTTTAACTTAAATTATTACCTCAGTAAAAAAGTAAAAAAAATATATGCTACATAATATTTCAAGCAGTTTAAATTAGATTAAAGATAATTAAGTATGATCACAAATTTACAAAATACAAGCAATACTCAAAGTTACTATTGAATCAGCATAAATTTTTAATTTTTGTTCAAATCTGTACAGGTCTTAAGACTGTGTTTTTTACAGGAACCTTTCTCCACGGGGCAACGAAATTGACAGTGGAACTCTTACGAGGAAGTCTGTAAAAACTCCAGTCATTGCAACGCAACCAAGCATTACAGATGCATGGTAATTATGATGAAAGTTTTGAGCTCGAAATTTTTGTTCTTTTGTCTTTTCTTTTTCTTTCACGAAAATATTTGCATTAAGACTATTTGGTAATGTCACACTGCCTCAAAACTATTCGAATGTTAAAAGTAAAAGAAATTAATAAATTTAGTAATTAAGATTTGAAACTGTTCCTGTTACGAGTTTTTGTTATTATTTTACTACTTATTTATTTCCAAATTATTGACTATCATATGATATGAAAAAAGTCACGGAACATTCTCTGCAAAAAAGTTGCCACAATTAGATGGCATCCTTTTTTCTCCTTAAAATCAGTTTTGTTTTGTTCCTTTTTGCTCTACTTTCAGCTAGATCTGTCAAAAAAAAGATAAATGGAAATTCTTTAAGTTTTTTCCTTTGCGTTTTAGGTCCAGTCACATGGGCCAGACCGGATATGATGGTTACTTAGAGGATGGTGAGGACACAGAGTCAATCATCACAGACGTACTATCTCCCTCGGGTCATGCTGATGCACAGACACTTGCTTGCATGCTTCAGGAGCAATTGGATGCTATTAATAATGAAATAAGGTACGTTATGGTTCTTTTATTTTGAATTTTTCTTCGCTCCATCGGATATAACAGCACCTTATAAAACTTTTTAAGAGCTTTCAAAGGATTGAAAATCTTGCTTAGGTACAAAGAAAAATCACTCAAACGTTTTTAGTCTTAAACTCAGACTTCTATTTTATATTTTAATACACGCGGGGAAGTTTTTTAAGTCTGAAATATCTTTTTTGGAAGCTGCCAGTCCAGTTTTCAAAGCTATAAATAAACCAGATAGATTAATTCTTGTAACGTCTACACTTTTGTTATTAACGATGTCAGATAATGAATTCCAAAATAAAAGCTTTGAATTGAATTAAGTCTGTAATTGATTGAATGGGAAAATTTTTTTTGCCTTCTCGAGATCACACAAATATTTACAGTTTTTTGGCACTCTTTTTTTGTCAAACTTGATACTGCTGTTGCATTTATTTAAGGTGTAAGAATATTTTGAAATAAGTCACTGAAAAAACATTGAAGCTGGTTTTCTCTTTTAAGGCTTATTCAGGAGGAGAAACAGTCAACCGAACAAAGAGCCGAGGAGCTCGAATCTCGAGTAGGTAGCATAGAGCACATGAACATGTTGCTCCAATCTCAAACCATCCCATCTGCAAACTTCGGTTTGTCCAATTCAACTTCTCATTCTGTTCAGCGGCTAACTGTCCCACCTCAGCCACCTCCAAGGTAATGTTGAAAAATCTCATCCAAGAACCAACTGAATTGAAAGTTTACTTTTCTTCAAGATCCGGCCGACAATCTGTAAATAGTGGCATCTCATCTGTCCTAGATGTCGTTTCTCCCCCTCTAAGCGGTCGCTCAACTCCCAAAGCTCATGTACCGAATGTCATTCCGCCAAATCAAAGGGGTGCAGCTGGATCGTCATACATACACAAGTATCATACGGTAAGTACTGTGATTGCTTCGAAGCTTTTAACATCTTTCTGAAAGATTAAAGCGTACAAATCTCAAATATTGTATAGCAGCAAAAGTACGTTTAGTTTTTGGATGTGCGAGAGGAAAAGATTACAACATAACAAAACATATCGTCTTTGTCAATCACTTTACTAGAGTTTTAACTTTATTAACTAACTTCTAAGTATTACGATAAGTATTTCTTCACTCTAAATTCGTAAAATTTTTAGTAGAATAAGAAAACTAAATGCTTTTAACCCTTTCAATAGTTTCAAACCTCAGTCTCCCTTCAACCGATGATCAAAATTAATTTAAATCATCTATTTGTTTTTGGAATTAACATTTATTGAATATTTCATAACAGTACTATGCTTAGTATTGAATCGAAAAGACATTTCAAAAGCCATTTTACCAAACGTTTTTGTTATTAGTGCTTCTGTCCATCTTTCTTATCAATCACTGTCAAAAAGCTGTTAGCTTACTTTTTGCAGAGGGTTTCTAATTTCATTAAGAGCTGTGTGGTACAATAAACGAAAATATGGCAGAGTTTAAATATCAAAACAAGCATCTCCGTCTTGTCTAATTTAGGTTTAATAATCACGAAAAGTTGAAATATAGTCTGTTTATCTTTCCAACCTGCATATTTTTCTTTTGCCTTATTTAAGGCTTCTTCTGCCATTTTACGGGATAACTTTCTTCGGTTCGGTCACCACGGAAAGGTTTGTTTGACATGTTGTGCGTGGTGTTGATGTTTTTGCAAATTAATTTGCTAACTGTGATTTGAACCCAAATTTTAATTTTTATACTCTCGTTTGGGAGGCAAGAGTATTGTTCGAGAGTTGAGATGTTCTTTAACTTTTGAAATTTACCGATTAAGAGGGAATCAGCTATCAAGAACCATTGCTCAAAAGTCTCCAGGCCTTTTGCTTTTTGTTCTTTCCTTTTCCCCTGCCTTTGAATGTTTAAAAAGTTGTCAAATACTCTTATAAAGTATTGTTTTCAATCATAAACATACGGAAGAGCTTAAATAAACACCGCCAATGCCAGTAAATTCAGCCTTAAATGCCTTCTTTATTTTTCCCTTTTGTTGACGCCATCATTTTGTGCTGTGGTTTGTCCGGCAACATCGGTAGTCATCGAATAACATAATATTTAAGAATTCTTATACTTATACTGAGGCCTTTGTTTTTTTTCAATTTAGCATTTGAGCATATTGCAATGCACCTTAGTTTTAGTGTTCTATTTTCCCTTCTTGCTTCACTACGTGTAAAATTCAGTTAGATGAAATATGTATACGTTCTTTAAATTTTAAATCTTTATTTTGTCCCTTAACCTTTATTTGATTTGTAGCTGATTTAAAGAGTGCAACTACAGAAATATTCATGAAAAAGAAAATTTATTCGTATTTTTAATCAGCAGTGCGACAAAAGACAACACCAAAATTTGGAACAAAACCGTTGCGATGAAAAATTTTAAGTTTTGATTCACTCCCTATTCGAAAGATTGTCAAGGAAACTCGAATGTTGATATTTTTATATTGATTTACAGCTTCATCTTTCTACTCCGAGCCAAGAGATCAACCGAGAAGAGGCAGAAAATCAACGTCGGATTATGGACGGAAGTCCGTCCACCCCGAGGTCTTTAAGACTCGACCGTATGGCACAACTGTCTGCGTCACAAGAAGAGCTTCGACGGTAAGAGCTATTTTCTTATTTCAACGTCCCATAATTAAATGTGCTCTCTAGCAAACATTAATCCCTAAATAATAAAGCACCATAAATTTTGGGTTAGCGGCAAAACCGAATTCTCCACTTGTGTAAAATCAAAAGATTTTTTCAAGATTGTGTTTAACTGAGAGCCCATATTATCATTCCTATAAAAAATCAGTGTCCCTGTAAATTTGTGTCAATATTTTTTTCGAAGCCCACTCGATATTCATAAACATTATGAAAATTGGGTTAGAATTGTTCAAATGCTAAGCCCCAACGAATCATGTGACCTCCTCATACCTTCACCTACATCGATTCAGTCGGGAGTACCTGCCTTGTTCAGGTGTCGAGCAGTCATTCAAGATCATATGAAAATCCACAGGTTATTTTGATTTTCCGGGTTTAAAAAATGACTCTGCGCCTCTAGAGCTGTCTGGCTTATTTTTATTGCTTTGTTCATACATGCATCACAGCACTATCTCGTCATGAAGAATTTTATTTACTGTCTTATGTAAAAAGATAATATGATTTACGTTTGGAATGGAAAAGCAGCCAGGACAGAAAAACTCTTTCATGCGAACCGAGATGAAAGTCTAGTTATATAAGCAGATTAAGGAAGGTCTATTAGTACCTTTGGAATAAATTGATTTGATTTTTTATTTTCATTCTTCATTATTTAAATATTTAGCACTAACAGTATTCTAATTTTATCAACTTTTGCACCTTGCATCCTATTACTACAAGATGAACATTTAGTCTTGTCAATCTTCTGATTTTCGATCGTTTTTGTCGCAAAATAGATTATGTTTGTTGGATTGATTACACGCAAAGTGCACCATGAAATATATTTTAAAATACATCGTTAAGCTGCTGAAACTTTATTCCCATAAAGGCTCTCAGTAAACTTATGATTTTATTGAATTTTCAGAATATCGATGGAGGACAGTTCTCATTCCACACCTTCTCCGATGTCTTCCGCAGCTAGTAGTCAGGTTGTTGGGTGATCAATATTTAGTTTTATCGACTAAAACTTATTGCTAACTTTTCCAGGATTCTCTAAACCGTGGTATTCACAATCCATACCAGCATTTGATGGTTGGGACGTCATCACTAAGTCCAGCTGCGGCAGCCCAAGTTGCAGCCAAAAAGAAGGGTGTTAAGTCTACCTTGGGTAGAATATTTGGCAAGAAAGACAAACACTTGAAGTCTCTAAAGGACCCACACGGATCCCCGTACGTTACTCTGCCGATGTCAAACTCACCAAGTGGTGGATTTGCACCCTTGCACCATCCTATGTCTTCCCCAATGCAAATGTATGGGGGAGAGATGACAAACTCTGATAGTATGGCTGGCGGCTTAGGAACTCTGTCTGGAAAGGGAGATTTTGATCGACGAAAAAAGAAAAGGTATTATTTTCAAAATAAATAGTATTTTGAAGAATGTGGTTGTGAATGATATAAATCTGGTGGTTTATTTTCTTAAAATTGGTAAAGGATAAGTCAATATCTGTAATTTCGGTTGAGTTGCATGCAGAATTCTACAACTAACAGTTCTGATTATTATTTCTCTAACATGGTGGTTGTGCTCTTACTTTATCAGCATCTTACTAACGTTTTTACTTTTTTCTTTTTCCTTTTTCATCTTTTTCAGCTTTCACACCTTTTCTAGACACGAACTGTTGGATGAGGCGATGAAAGCTGGGACTCCATTTGCCCTTTGGAATGGACCAACAATAGTTGCCTGGCTTGAGTTATGGGTTGGAATGCCTGCGTGGTACGTGGCAGCTTGCAGGGCCAACGTTAAGTCAGGAGCGATAATGTGAGTCTCTATTTTTTCAATTCGAAGCTTCAGATAAGAACCTTTTTTATTGTATTATTTCTCTCTTTAAGGTCTGCTCTATCAGATACTGAAATTCAGCGAGAGATTGGCATTTCAAATCCTCTTCATAGGCTCAAACTACGGTTGGCGATCCAAGTATGATTTTTTAAAAGTTCGATTTTTACGATTAAAAATAATGATCTAACTTTCAAGGAAATGGTCTCTCTCACGAGTCCATCTGCTCCTCCAACATCTCGAACAACCTTGGCTTATGGCGAAATGAATCACGAATGGATAGGGAACGAATGGCTGACTACTTTAGGTAAACGATAATCTTCACATTGGTCTCGTTAAGTCAAATGGATAATAAATAATTTGATTGTATTTTGATTACAGGGTTACCACAGTATAGAACTACATTTATGGAGTGCCTTGTCGATGCACGAATGCTTGATCATCTAACCAAAAAGGATCTGAGAACACAGCTTAAATTAGTTGATAGTTTCCACCGGAATAGCTTAAATTGTGGAATTAAGAGTTTGAAGCTAATAAACTTCGACAGAGATCAGGTAGGTTACTAGGATTCTTTCATCTTGTTTGATTCGAAATCTTCCAAATTTATGCTGTTTGTTTCATGTGATTCTCTTTTCTACTAAATAAATTCTTTCGTACTTAGCTTGAGGAGCGTCGACGCGACTGCGAGGACTCTTATCGTGACGTACTGGTCTGGTCTAACGAACGGGTCATGAGATGGGTATCAATGATTGGCCTGAAGGTTAATTTTTAACGGCATTTTTCAAAATAATTGCAAGGCACCACCATTGTATTTTTTTAGGACTACGCTCGTAATCTCGTCGAGTCTGGAGTTCATGGCGCTGTGATAGCTCTTGACAACGGGTTTGATATAAATGCTCTTGCTTTAGCCCTGCAAATACCAACTCAAAATGTACAGGTAAATTTTTCTGACAAATTGATTGGGAGATTTAGTCTTTCAAACAAAGAACATTTCTCTTAAGGCTCGTCAGTTACTTGAGAGCGAGTTTGAACGCCTAGTTCGAGAGGGTACTAATCGCCAAGGTATGGATGGAAACAAAGGAGTATCCTGAGATCGGTTGAACCGGGCTCGCGGCCCGGATACTGACGTTGATGAGGACGCAGATGACGACACCCTAAGTGCAAGCGAAAGCTTCGACAGTAGCGAGGTGTCTTCAGTGAAGACAGTCAGCCAAAGAGACGTTACTATACGAAATGCCTGTTGAAACCCTTTTCACTGATACATTTTTGAAAAGTCAATATTAGTGACAACAGTATTTTTTGGTTCGACTAAAGGCATACCATCACTTTAAACTTCAGCTGACATTTTTGAATGTTTAATTTTTAATTGTTACGATTCCTGCAGCTTGTTAGGCAACTGAAATCCAGGAAGGCACTATTTTAGGAAAATGCTGAAGCAGTTAACACATTATTACGCGTTTACTTTCCATGGCTGTGAAATTTAAAATTCATCTCAAACCCTTGTTTCAGTTTGAAAATTTGATTAACCAACCCCTACCTGTGCTTAATTCAAGACCTTTTTGCAATTCTAATACCTATATTGGTTTCTGGGTTACTTGGTTTAATTAGCAACGGACATGGAACCACCTTTTCAAAACCAATGTAACCTGAGGCCACAACATTAGTATTGTTGTCAATTTTGTTGGCCCTATTCTATTATATTTCCCAAATGTTGCTTGTTCAGAGTTGATCAACAATAGTTAACTAATTGGATAAATTTATATGAGCTGCAGTTACACCCAATCGTGAACAAGAGAAGTGATTTTGTAGGTGCCATAGGTGTCCATCCAGGCTATGTTTTAATAACCCAAGCTTGATTAGTCATCATCTGACACAAGTGCTAAAAAGTTACATTGAATGTTTCGATGCAAGTTTGTATTGAGTTAACATGAAACAAATTTGTTTCAACTTTTTTTCAATCCATTCTATTTATATTAAAGATTATAAACGATCAAATAGCAAAAAGACTATTCAGATAAGCTAATTTAAGTTCAAATTTTTACTCATCATTGTTAATTTTATTATGCTTCAATAGACAATTACAATTTTAACAAACCCTGACGTTAATAGATATCTTGACTAATTTCGTGAATGGCTTTTGTACGCTCGAAAATCTCAAGAACCCTTACATTTCGAAAATACTTATAAATCAGCTTGATCTCAAATTTGTCAATGAAGTTTTAAGCAACCTGCTCTTTCCAGAAAAGCTACTGCAATCCCATGTCCGGCCTAATTCGCTGACATAATTATCAAACGCAAGAGGGTTTCTGTAATTTGCATTATCTTGTTTACTCACAGTTGTTAATTTACGTAAAGCCAGGCGTGACAAACCAATGGAGAATTTTTCCAGTTCAGCTTTTAATCGTTGAAATGTAACTGTCGCCCTAAAGCACTTTTTAAAATAAGAACATGTTTTTCTACTAAATTTTCATTGGGACATATCAAATTTCGCTAAAAAAACGACGACCCAATATTTCTCATTCAATTTAGGACAAAATACTAATCTTATCAGTTTTTAGTAAAAAAAATTTTTTTATAATCATAAAGGTTCATACTGTCACCTGCCTGAGTCTTAAGATAAAGATTTTAATGAAATGTTATGCCTTATTATGAATCTCTTTAAATAAAAGAATTGGACAGAAACTTTTTAAAGATCATTTACTATTTAATCCCTAGGGGAAAAAAGTTTGCGTTTCATTTGCTCAAACGCACTATTTAAGAATTTGTGAGTTTTTTACCTTTTTTCTACTTTGAGCATCTTTATCTATTCTATATGTATATTTGTCATTTTCTGTTTGTTTGTTTGCAAATCTTCAAGGCAAATGGACGGGAGCATGATAAATCGACCAATGAGAAATCGGCCACCCCCAATTTGCCCAATGAGAAATCGTCCACCAGTA
>Ga0194133_10011005_pt1 | contig 10086 bp, 2 predicted proteins | sample TA2KigOf40mmetaG_FD_155448 | JGI IMG/M metagenome (GOLD analysis project Ga0194133, IMG submission 155448) | Freshwater microbial communities from Lake Tanganyika, Tanzania - TA2015055 Kigoma Offshore 40m | ecosystem: Environmental > Aquatic > Freshwater > Lake | place: Tanzania: Lake Tanganyika... | reverse complement strand
TCGAAAATAAGAGATACCGCGTCCCCAACCTCGGTATGAAATTCAGATACAAACCTCAATTTTAGATTAAGTTTAAAACAAAGTATCTTCAGGACTACGAATTTGCTAGTGCTGAATCGAGCGACTCCACGCTGAATAGTACAGCATTTGAGGTATCAGCAATCATCCCTTTTAGCAATAGAATGGCCACCCAAGGTTCAAATCAAAACCCTAATGGTTCAGTCATTGAGGAGACTACCTCGTTAATAAGTATTGAGGTAACTTGTTGATTTCAAATTGATCGCTGAATAGTCTGAAATTATTATCTTTATAATAAGGACCTCACGAAAAACGGAAGTATTTTGAAATCCCCCACTCTCAACACAGTGGATGCGATCGAGATTTTAAAACAAGTTTTTGGGCTTGCCACAAACAGCGTCTTCGGGGTAGCTACTAACAAGTCCCCTGGCCGTGGAGTTGGGTTCACCTTCAAGTTTAAGCAAGCCATCAAAATTGTTCCTGCCAAACTTCAAGAGTTTAACTTTGTTATTGCTGATTCAAAATTCACGGGACTAATTTTCAACTCTCAACTGAGCAAATTGCCCTCTGGCTCTCAGCCTATGGTGTTGTGGCTTCAACCCTTCAATACAGAGAAAACCCTGAGGTATCTGAATGGGTCGATGACAACATAGACTGCTTAATGCGATTGAAAAAGCACATTCCTTCAATCCTTCCCGCGTATGGAAAAAAGCTTAACATCAGATATAAAGGACAGCCCATCTTATGTAGCAAATGCTTGATCCAAGGTCATATTAGAAAGAACTGTACCAGCGCGGCCAATAATTGGATGGGTTATGTAAAGATGTTTGTGGATTCTGGGTTATACCACCCCTCAATGTTTGGCACATGGTATGAATATCTCCAAGAGCAAGCACCAACAAACCCACAGTAAAATCTGAAATTTCATGTATCATTTTAAGTCTGGATTAAACTTTTCATTAAATAAACAAGTGTTTTAGACCGGTTTATTTCTTTAACATCAAGAAGATAGGAAAAAGTAAGAGCAAACTAAAATCTGGAAAAGCCTGGGCGTCTCAAAGATTCACGCAGTATATCCAAACGCAAAGTTTCCATCTTTCTCTCAATATCGTCCAATTCAAGGATAATTTTCTTGCGAATCATCGATCTCTCGTCCGCGGGAATTGAGGCCGGAATTGAATTAATATAATCCAACAGCATTTGCAATCTGGACTATTGAATGAGGGAAAAAAGAGTTTTTACTTGAAATCAAAAAAGCTATTTGGTCTATTTAATACCTGATATATAGGCAATCTGAAAATTCCTATCATAATTCACAGGCTGAGATCGCTTACCCAAAGGAGTAGGCATTTTTAAACAAAAGTAGTGCTTCTGTTGATTCTGGATTCCAAAATTATCTAGACCTGGGGTTGAAAATCAAAACAAAACAAACTGTGACCCCAGAAGTAAACAACCTTAACCATGAGCAACCCTAACTTCATATATTGGAATTGTGGTGCGGGCATCATAAAAAAACTTGACACAATTAGATGGCATTTAAACAATGATAAGCCTGACATCTTTTTCATTGCCGAAGCGGACATAATAAATGACAGAAACTTGGGTATTTTTCAGTTCCCCAATTACATCTTCCATCAAGCGGGAACATTACAACTAAAAAACAAATGTAGACTGATAGCTTGGTGCAGACCCAAAATTACAAGAAGACATGATCTTGAAACACCTGAAAATGAAATCCTAGCCTTTGAGAATAATGGGCAACTTATCATTGGGATCTATAGACATTTCAAATGTTTTCAAGGGGAAACAATCAGATCTAACTTTGACAGACTAATGTTAAACCTAGAAGAGATCTCCAGCCAACAAAAAGAAATGATTATCATTGGTGACTTTAATGTAGATCCAACCAGAGATATGGGTAATTATTTTGGGTCGAGGCTGGAAAATTGGAAAAATGATTGCGATCTCGATCAACTCATACAAAATGACACGAGGACTCGCATGGTAGATGGTAAAATTCAAAGCTCAAGAATTGACTTAGTCTACACAAACATCGTAGGGGTTAAGACAGAAACAGAGATGACTACCCTTAGCGACCATCAAATCATATCATTCAGTCTATTAGGGTTTGAAAAGCAAAGAGCAAATAACAAAAAAGGAACTGCCTACTTAGACTGGAGAAAATACTCCGGTGCAAAAATGATCGAACTTTTTGTTGAGTTTTTCAGTGGCATCGACATCCATCTCCATGATGTGAATGAAATCAACGATAGGATCACTACAGCAATTTGCCTAGGCTTGAATGAAATAGTTCCAAAACGCACTGCAAATCTGACAGGTAAAAATCCAGTAATCAATGGCAAGATAAGAAATCTTAGAAATAAAAAATCGAGATTACATAAAAAATGGAAACAGTCGGGCGATCTACAGGATTACCAAAATCTTAGAAAAGTATCAAATGCTCTAAATTATGAAGTCAAGCAAGAAAGAAAAAAGACTATAATGCATGGCATTAATGCAGACCCGAAAGCATACTGGAAAACTATTAACACAATAATGGGAAAGAACATAATTGAGGATATAAAATTAGCTAATAATGGGGTAGAACTGTCAGACCATTTTGAAATAGCTAACTCGTTCGCTCAATTTTTTAAGAACAAAGTCGATGAGCTTGAACAAAATAGCAAATGTGAAGATTATGAGATTCCAGATTTAAATGATTGGGTTAGTGAAGATATGTTCTTCAATGAGTTAGAAGTAGAAGAAGCGCTACAGAGACTAAAACCCTCCAAAGCAATGGGATTGGACGAAATACCCGGTTTGGTAATTAAGGACCTAAGATATGTGATCCGAAAGCCTCTGTGCTGGCTTTTTAACAACATTATGACAACAGGAGTAATCCCAAAAGCATGGAAAGTTTCCAAAATTATTCCCATACACAAAAAAGGAGCAAAAGATCTAGTCAATAATTACCGTCCCGTTAGTAACATTTCATCCTTGAGCAAAGTATTTGAGAGAGGGATAATAAACAAACTAAGACATAAATCGGATGATGAGCTATTTGGCACACATCAACATGCCTTTAGGCAGGGCTCATCGACTATCACTGCCGGTTTAGTTTTCCAAGATTTTGTGGCGAGAGAACTTGACCAAAAGAAACTAGTCTTAGCTTACAGCGCTGATTTAACGGCTGCTTTTGATGTATTGCGTCCTAACCTTCTAGTCAAAAATCTTCTAAGTCTTTCAGTCAATAAAGCACTAGTCAGAATTATTTACAACTTTCTCTGTGATCGTAGCGCCTTTGTGCAAATTGGAAACAAAACATCGTATAATTGGACATTACCAATCGGCTGTGTCCAGGGCAGCGTCCTGGGCCCAGTGTTGTTCAATATTTATATGCGCAAACTACCGAAAATGGTTACAGCAATAGAAAAAGATAGTTTTGTAATGGCTTACGCTGACGATAGCTATATTGCCCTAAGTTGTGACAAACTAAATATCAAGAATGCAAGTGTATCTCTAGCCAACATTTTTAACATGCATAAACATTGGCTAGACCAACTAGGGATGATCTGCAACCCATCAAAGACAGAATTCATTGTTTTTGGCAACACTGAGGATGCAAGGAAAGTAAGAATTAATCTTGGCGATACAAGGCTAGAATCATTGAACGCTATGAAAGTCTTAGGAATCATGTTTGATGCAAATCTTACATGGAAGGCACAGATACATAAAATACTATCCAAATGCTCATCTGTTTCTTATTCATTAAGGCTTCTTAACAGAATACTTCCCAGAAACCTGCACAAGCAAGTGATATACTCACATTTCATCAGTCATTTAATGTACGGGTCCCCAATCTGGGCAGGTAGCGTAGCTAAGAAAGAGCTTGGAAAACTATCCTCAAGTCTAAATAAAACCCTTAGACAACATTGTTTTGACTTCTCAAGATCAGAAAGCAACTCAGAACTATACCTTGAATCCAGAATTCGATCACTGAAATCTCAGATTCTAATCCAGGATGCTAAGTTTCTTTAGAGAATGGTTACCCAATGTAGCAACTTTGATCTGGTGCAACGCCTGACATCTCAATCAACATTCACTGCTCGGTACCCAAGCCGAATTTCCTTTTATGACCTAGGACGAACGAGGGTGGCCAAAAACAGCTTCGTTAACCGTGCAAAATCCATAAATGAGACCATTCCCTTCGACTGGATAGACCTGAGGCCGACGACTTTCGAAATCATGTTGAAAAGAACCATACCAATTGATCTCCAATGAATGCATTCTTTAGGAATAACATACTAGAATTGTAGTCCTTTAAGTGCCATACAGATTGGTGGTGGTTTTTTTTACACCGGTGGGGCCATATGTCTACAATAGGTCATGAAAATTTCTCATTAAAATGCCGGTTTTTTTCCACCAGTAGAGAAGGCCAAGCTGTACAAGTCCCCAGGCAAACTTCTTCCTAATTAGGTCCTTTTCCTCTATCTTTTTTAAAAAAGTGTTTATTATTCCCAATCGACAAGTACTTAAATGAAATTTTATTATGCTTCCCTTGAGCACATTTTAATCAAAGTAATAAGTAAGGGAAGCACTTTCAGTCAAAGACAAATGATTTACCCCGTCCTTTAATCAAACCCTCTACCGGGTTCTTTTATTTTTTATTTTCTCTTTATTATGAGTGCTCAAACATATTATTTCCATTTTTTAACATTTCAATATCAATTTTAAATGAATCAATCTTTTATCCAACTTTGTGTGAGATTTGAGTTTATTTTGTCTGTCATGATTTTTATCGCTAGACAAATAAAAATTTGAATTTGAAAAATTTGAAATTTATTCTGAATGATTCTGATGGTAGTAGCTGCACTGATGTACGAAGACCATTGAGACTAAAATTTTTCTCTATGGTTATTTTGCATCCTAGACATTTTATTTGAATTGGAGGCAAAAAATATGATGATTTTCAAAAAAAAATTATCCAAGAATTTAGGCTTACATAAAATTTTTGTTCTCAAACAGTTTCAGCTTCAAGATATCTCACTAGGCTTTTTTGAATATTAAGGGACCTCTTACCTGGAAAAATCAGATCAAAATATTTTCTTTTTGAACAAGAATTAATCTAAAATGTAAAAAGTATGAAGTCAAAAAAACCCTGAATGAAAATCCGGAAAAATACATGGAAAACTGAACTGTCTATATGGTCAATATTTGAAGACACCATTTTCATAGCTTGGAAACGTTTTATTCGGGCAAGAAACTTTTATTTATGTATAAACCGACTCGACTTTTACGTCATCCATCTTGTGCATGTCCCGATGGATCCGTTTATGAGGTTGTGAAAGATACTTTGGTGATAAATCTGGACCAATACATTGCCTGCAGTGACTAACCGATTCACAAGATATAAAAAAGATGTGCTTTTAACCACAAAGTAAAAAAATGAAGTCTTGAAATGGTAAAATATTGTTTTTCTATCTTTATGAAATAAGGGTGAAAGCTTTTGTGCAGTTTTACAGCTCCCGTAAATGTTATTGATTCATTCTTTGAAATACAAAATATTTTAATTAAGAACAGAATGGTTTAAAACACAGCAAAATGAAGAAATTTTAAAATTTCCTTTTTGTTCATCTTGTAAAATTCAAAATGCCTAACTTTTTCTGACAAACTAGTTGACGGTGTGTAAACACAAGAAACTTGACACTTCAAGATGGAAAAAGTTGTCTAGATTGAGTTTTTTGTTAGACAATAGACTATTGAAAAAGTAAATTTTGAGGCAGATTTCAATATGGACATGGAAAAACATATTTTTACCATTCACATTCTTAAGTTTTTTCCATTTTGCATCTTGGTAGCGTGAACGGGACACGCAAAAGCAAGTTTAAACGTGACAAGAATATGTTGCTTTTCAAATGAAATATTCCAAGTTGAGGCAACACTATTTTTCAATTTTTTGCTACATACACAAATCGAGAGACATTTTTTCTATCGTGAAGCCATATGTTTAAATTTTCCTTCTTCGCAGTCTGTTTTTATTGCAGAATTGTTTTAATCATAGACTTCGAATAAATTCAAACTGGAAAGTCTTTCTTTAAAGTAGAAAAACTGAACGAGAATCTGTAAGCCAGGGTTCAAATCCTTGTCTGACGACAAATCTTAGACCATATGATGGGGCTGGAACTAATCATTGTCTCATCCAAGAAGAGTTTAAGTTATCTAAGAAATTACATAAGAAATAAAAACTAATAAAAAATTAGACTGTTCTTGATATTAACTGATCATGAAAATTTGGGATTAATATAAAATTTAAAATAAAAGTCGCTTTTGAGGGAGTGTTTCCTCTTTAAGTTTCACCGTGGGAAATACAAACCTCAATAAATGATACTATTGATTGATTGACAACTTCAATTTTTAACAATAGAATAGAAAGACATCTTTCATCAATTCACGCACATTTTTCAAGGACTGAATACCCAGTATAATTTTTGATCCATCGAAGAATTTTCTTGGACCAAGCCTTTAGATATATTAACTAGCAATTCAAAAAGTGCTTTAGGTTTTTTATCTCTGATAATTTTGATAACCTTATTCAGTTGGCCATTGGCCTAAAGGTTAAAGCAACTGATCCTGACCCATTTAGAAAAAACAATTCCATTAACTATTTCACAGAATTTATTAAATAATTTATCAAAGTGTTCGTTATTCCCCATTTTTATCTACATAAAAAGCAATATTATAAAAGCTTTTTGGTCGATTAATGTTACACGTTATAAACCATCTGAGATTGAATTTGTATGTAGTTTATTGGACTATAGGCCTTTTCTCAAAGGTCAAAAAAGGCCTTCAGTGATGCATAAAAAAGATATTTGAACATTTTTGTTACTTCAACTTTTATAATGAATTTTGACCTGACACCTAAACAGTAAAAAAATAAACCATAAGCTCGTTTGTTGAAAACAAAATCAATAGAGCAAGTTTGTAATTTTGTAACTAAACAAATTTTGTTTGAGAGAAACTTTGCAGTTACTCTTTCCATCCTTTCAAAGATCACATGGGCTTTAGAAGAGTCATTAGCCAAACTGACACTGAGGCCTGCCTTGACAGAAATATCGGAATTCGAACACAGCTGAAAATGTGTGAACTTTCCACTAAAATTCTTTCATGCTTTCAAAAGATGATCAAACACCTAATGTAAAAACTTAACTGGAATTGTTTTTTTGTCCAGAAATTGAAAGAGTCCTCCCCCCTTAAAAAAATATTGATTTTTGTGAGGAGGTTTTGGTTTATTGAAAGATATTTCAAATATGCAAGGATATCTTTTTCATTTTGTTAATATCTTTTGGAGCTGAAAGTTTGTAGGTTGTAGGTGTTTCATTAATTAAAAAGTTTTTCAAAAAGAAAGTGCATCAGATTACAAGTTAAGCAACAAAATCGTTCATTCTTCTCAAAACATGTTGAAATATTTCATCAAAAATATCTTTTCATAAGCCACAATTTTGATACACATCTATGTTATAGATTACATTTAGTTTTAAAATCTATCTTGGCCTTTAAACAACATCTTTAATAATCACATGTATGCCCAAGAAAATTTTGACATTTTGCCCGCTTGGAGGTCTGGATATGGCCCAAGCACAGTTGTTGTCAACTCAAAAATGTTAGAAGTCTCCCTTTTCTCATAAACCTTTCACATAGTAATTATTTTTTCTGGCATTCTCTAGTAGATATTAAAGATTTGACTTCAATTATGAGAGAATCAATCTCATTTGAATACCAATCATGTAACTTTTGATTTAAATTGTTTTTTGATTTTTGCTTTGATCTCAAATGCCCAGTGGCTCATTTTCAGCAAAAGTTTTCAAGGCTGCTTCCGAATCAACTTTTGTGACACAATTTTTTCTTTAAAGACCTGTTATTGAATTAAGGCTTTTATCCATTTAGAGGCAGAGGTCCAACCAAACTAATTATCACATAGAGCTTAGGTTCATTCTAAATTGGAGGAAACTGGTCCATTAGTTTGTGTATCATACCACGACAGGTCTTCCTACCAAATCCCAAATTATACTCTTTTTTATTTATGTTGATTACCTGATTTACCTGTTAACTTGATTTTTCGATAATTTGACATATTAATTTATTTTGTACTCTCTATTGAAAAAATTGGAATTATCGATAAGTCAAAACTATCTGTGTTAGAATATTTAGTTCCATAATAAAAGCTGCCAATCAATCAAAACCTAAGAATGGTAAATGATGAAATAAAGAAGCTGAGACCTTTATGTTAAACTTCTTGAACTTTAATGTTGTTGATTGAATCAAATAATCTAAACCGATTGAACTTATAAAATTAGAAGGACTAAAACCCTTGCTTTGAAGATTTAGACCCCTGCAAATCCTGGCCTTTGTTGGGTTACTTCAAAATCGAAAAAGTTTAAGCCATAGTCGAGATATAAAAATGTTCATTTAATGCCTTGGTGCAAAAAAGGCTCAAGTAAAAAGAATTTTACAGTAAAAACATTATTTGGAGTCACAGTAGGACACTATTAATGTTATAAATCTTCAAGATTTATGTTTTCAAAAGTCCAAGATATAAGATTTTTTAGCTAACAGATTAATCTACAAAATTAAGTTGAAAAGTTTTAAACTGTTTTTTCTACAGCCTATGAGAGAAAATAATCAACTTCATAATAGTTGAAAAAAATAAGTAAAAGAGGATCAAAGAAACTCAACTGAAAGGTTTAAAAAGCATAAAGAAGGTCCACTTATTAAAGTTCTTTTCCACATTTTCTTTATTACCAAAATTAAGCTGCCTATAGTCAATTATAAACTTGTGATTAAGTTGTCTTTGGTCGATTTTCTTGAATAAGAACCCAAAAGGTATGAGCTCAGTTTTTCCCTTGAACAAAATCAAAATAAGAAAACTATGTATAAATTAAATTCTTTTGCTTTGTTCAACATGTGTTTCTACAAAAAAACCCTTTTTTTATTAGAAGATTCTACCTGCAGACCTTGGATCAAGTTTTTCTTTACTTGCGTGTCTGTCCATCTTTCAACTTTTCCAGACTTTTATGCCACAAAAGTTCAAGACTTTCCAAAAGGACGACGCTGGCCTCGACATTTTATTGCAAAGACCTGCCCGATGCAGAAAAACGGTCTGGTGAACTTTTGAAGTTCAAATAAACTTGACTGACAAGTTCAACTTATTGAAAAAAGGATTTAGATTTTAAAACAAAAACATGTCCTTTTTATCTTTTTTTACATAAAATTTACAAATGAATCAATCATTGATAATTTTTTATTAACTGAATTACTTTGTTAAGGTTTGCAGTGAATGTTTGTGTGTGGAAAAATCCCAGCTGGCATAGTATAACACTTTCCTATTGGACAGCATGAAGAAGTTGAAGAAATTTTCAGATCATAACACTCTGGAAAAAGTGAAAATGTTTCTGGTGTAGTTGTTGAAAATGTTTAGGAAGCAAGTGAGGATTGAGAAGTGAGCCTCTTGGAGGTCATTTGTTGAGTTCTTGTGCAATCCGTTACAGCAGAGCAAGATTCTACGTGACAAAAGTTTCAAGTATCCAAGGAACAGCAGCACAATGTCAAAAAATAAATATCTCATTTATTAAACTTTGCCCTTTGGGGCAGGAAAAACTTAAAATTATTGACACGTTTTGTATTGGCTGAAAAATAAGCAAAGCTAAAAAAGTTTAAGATGATTTGTAACTTACATTTCTATTTTTAAAATAAAGTTGTGATAATTCTAACATCTGTTTTGACTGAAAATATTTTATTTGAAAAAAATGCTTAATGTAGTAAGAAAGAGTTGTCAAGGTTTGCAGTGGAGCTAATTAAGATTTCATTTTCTCAAATTAGGAAAGCTTGTTGGTCCCAAATGTTGCAAAGAAACTTTTTTCTCACAGCTTTTTCTTCTCTTGTGTTGTGTAAGTTCGAATTTATCTCACTTTGTGTAATTGATGCTTGTTCATTAGGTAGATTAATTTGTCAAAGGGATCATTAACACAGTAATGGTAGGCATTGTACAAGTAATCATCTCAAATATCCATG
>Ga0194133_10011004_pt1 | contig 10086 bp, 7 predicted proteins | sample TA2KigOf40mmetaG_FD_155448 | JGI IMG/M metagenome (GOLD analysis project Ga0194133, IMG submission 155448) | Freshwater microbial communities from Lake Tanganyika, Tanzania - TA2015055 Kigoma Offshore 40m | ecosystem: Environmental > Aquatic > Freshwater > Lake | place: Tanzania: Lake Tanganyika... | reverse complement strand
AGAAATAATAAATATTGTAGAAAAAAAAAAAGAGGAAAATCATAATAATAGTTTTTTAAGAGTCCCAAATCTTGGTTCTAAAACAGAATTGATTGTCACAAAAATTTTTATTACAAATAATACTTCTGTCAAAAAAAATGACATAATTATTGTAATTGAAGATGGTAATAATAGTTATGATATACCTTCACCAAAAGATTGCTTTCTAAAAAATATTCTCATTAAAAAGGGACAAATTATTAAAGAAAACGAGGTAATAGCTGAAGTATTTTATGATAATAAAAATGCTGCAGCTAATGATAATCATGAAAAACAGAAAAATTTAAATGAAATTTTTCTTTCCCCCTTTCCAATTAGCGCAAGTCCAAAAGTCAGAAAATTCGCAAGAGAACTTGGAATAAAATTAAATTTAGTTACTGGTACAGCAAGAAAAGGAAGGGTTTTAGAGGAAGATATAAAAAACTATGTAAAAAAAAATATAAATATAAAAGTAGAAAAATTAATTAATACTTCACAAACCGAAATTGCGTTAACTCAAAAAAAAGAAAATCAATTACCTTACAAACATAACGAATTTGGGGATGTAGATTTGCAAAAAATACCAAGAATTAAGAGATTATCTGGGCCTCATCTTGTCAAATCTTGGACTGAAATACCTCATGTAACACAGCATGATGAAATTGATGTGACTGATATGGAGATCTTTAGAAAAACGCTTACTAATCTAGATACTAAAGAAAAAATATCATTAACTCCTCTGGTATTTATAATGAAAGCATTAGTATCGGCTATGAAAAAATATCCAAATTTTAATTCTTCAATAGACTCAAATAAAGAAGAGATTACATTCAAAAAGTACTTTCACATTGGTATTGCAGTAGATACGCCAAATGGTCTTGTAGTTCCTAAAATTAGAAATGTTGATCAAAAAAATTTATTAGCTTTAAGTAATGAATTAAGAGAAGTCAGCAAACTTTCAAAGGAACTAAAAATAGATAAAAAAGAATTCTTTGGAGGTTCAATGACAATTTCTAGTCTTGGGGGTATAGGTGGTGGTTTTTTTACTCCAATAATAAATAGTCCAGAGGTTGCAATCATAGGTATTGGGAAGACTGAAACAAAACAAGTTTATATAGAAAATAAATTTATCCCAAGAAGTTTGATGCCTATATCGCTTTCTTATGATCATAGAATAATAGATGGTGCAGAAGCAGCGAGATTTTGCCAAGAATTAAAGAATAGTTTAGGAAAAGATTTTGCTTTAAATCTTTGTCTTTAGTCAATGATTAATGGTTACTGTGAAGAAAAATATAAACCTGTTGAAAAAATATTTGAAAAATATTTCTCAGAAAAAAAGGAAATTGGAGCCTCATTTGCAATTTATAAAGAGGGAAGGCCGTTAATAGACTTATGGGGCGGTCTTAAAAATAAAAATGGCATAGAATGGAAGGAAAATACTATCGTTAATGTATTTTCAACTACCAAAGGGATCTATGAAATAGTTGTCTCTATCCTTGTAGATCAAAATATTTTAGACTTAGAAAAACCTGTCTCGTATTATTGGGAGGCTTTCAAGCAGAGTAATAAAAGAGAAATCAAACTTAAGCACATTTTATCCCATCAATCTGGACTTTATAGATTTAAAAAAAAGATCACGCAACAAGACCTTATAGATTGGAATAAAATAATAAATATTCTAGAAAATCAGGATCCTGATCATCCAAGTGGTCAACAAACATATTATCATGCAAAAACACATGGTTTTCTAGTTGGTGAGATTATAAAAAAAACAACAAAAAAAAGTCTCGGTGAGTTAGTTTTTGAACTCCTTTCGAGAAAACTTAAACTAGACTTTTTTATTGGAGCTCCAAAAAACAAGCTATCAAATATTGCTACTCTTTACGAAAAAAAGACTGACATTAAAATAGAAAATGAATTAAATGCATTTAATAATCCTGTTCATCAAATAAATTTTTACAACGAGCAGAATTGGCAAGTCGCTGAGATTCCTTCAATGAATGGACATGGAAATGCAAGATCAATTGCAAAAATTTATGATTTTTTTGTAAATGACTTAATTTTGGATAAAAATATCCTATTATCAAAATCTTCAATTAGTAAATGTCTTACTGAGTGTGATAGGAGAATTGATAAATCACTAATGATGCCAATAAGATGGTCAGAGATTGGTTTAATACTTCGTGGTGGGTGGTTATTCGGAAAAAACAAAAAGTCTTTTGGACACAATGGCTGGGGTGGATCTCTTGGTTTTGCTGATCCATTTTTAGGAATAGGAGTTGCTTACGCTACAAATAAGATTAATTCCTCTATGGCATCTGATCAAAGAGTCGTAAACTTATTAAAAAAATTTTACGATATTCATTAAAATATTTTTTGGCGGAGAGAAAGGGATTCGAACCCTTGATACCTTTAACAGTATACACGCTTTCCAAGCGTGCGCCTTCAACCACTCGGCCATCTCTCCTTTGTAATTAAAAATTATAATTTTTCTATTAATCCATATATTAACTTTATATCGTAAATCGCTGTTCAATAATTAATCATAATTCAAATTTACCTAGCTGAAATTAAGTTAAATATCTTTTTAAAAAAAAAACTTGGAGAAATAAACCTTCTATAAAAAATATTTAATAACTTTAATTTTTTACTAATTTGATTTTCTGTTAAACTACTAATTTGATGATTTAAATCCTGTGGACTATCAACTATTAACATCATATCCTTAAAATTTTCATCAAAAACATCATATGGTCTTGAGTTTTTGTCACTCATAAAAAAACTATTTAAATTTCGTAATCGATAAAATCTATTTTTTATAATAAACTTATCTATAAAATTATTAGGTTTTTTTGGTTGCCAGTAAATTGGAATACAACCTGCTGCAATTGCCTCTGATATTCTCCCGGCATATCTTCCTTTGATATAACTAAATTTACTAAATGGATTATTTTCATACATACCTGCTCTGGTACAAAAATAAAATTTTGATTTTATTAAGATGTCAAAATAGGATGAGTACGTATTTAAAATGAAATTTTTATCGTCATTAAAACGAAAAAAAAATGAATACTCCTTTTCATATAATTTAAATAAGCAATTGATAAAATTATACCTAAAACTTTTTTTATTACCTGAATAAGAAATGTCGTAATACCTACTTTTAAAGTTTGAAAGTGAACATTTAACATTTTTTACTATCGGAAAAGAATGAATGTAATAAAATTTATTTATTTTCAAATTTTTATTACACCAATCAGTATAGGTTTTATCGAACATTAAAATAAAATCAGAAAATTCTAAAAATTTTGATTTTATTTGATTTTTATCAGCATCAGCAAAAAAACTTATGATTTTATGTTTTGATTTTTTTATTAAATCTAAAAAGGTACTGGGATATAAATAATTATATTCAATATTTGCCTCTGCGAAAATTATAACATTTCTATTTTTTAAGAAACTCTTAATCTCCTTAATATTATCAATTTTATTTTTTTTATTAAATTGAACTAAAAGATAACTATAATTCATATATTTAAGAGAATTTGTGAAATGATAATAATAATCTAATTCGATTTTAGATTTAAATTTATATTTAGAAATTAAAAGCAAAAATTTAAATTTACTTTTTTTTTTTACCATAACTTGTTAAGGATATTTTAGAATGAATTCAGTATCTAAGTTATTAAATATTTGCAAGGAAATGAGCCTGGTAGAAATTAAAATGAAACTGAAAAATGAATTACTTTAAAAGAATTTATATCAAATATGAAAAAGATGGAATCTGGAGAATAATATCTTTGCTACTAAAAAAAATAAAAATTCAAACAAAATATAGTTCATTAATTGACAAAAAAAAATATTTGCTTGCTAAAGACATAATAAAATTAACTAAATGCGTTGTTTGCAACGGTTATTATAAATCTTTAAAATTAAAAGCGGGTGAAAAAAATAATAGAATAGACATTTCATCAAAATTATTAGGTTTTTATGAGCAGCAAGTTCAAGAAAAGATTATTGAATTACAAAAAAAATATAAAATTAAATATTTAATAAATTTTGGAGCTGAAGAGGGTTTTCACGCTTTAGGATTAGTGAAAAATAATTATTTCCGTAAAGCATTATGTTTTGAGATTGATAAATTAACTAGAAGCAAGTTAATTGATAATATTAAAATAAATAAAATAAGTAAAAAAATATTAGTTTTTTCTCAAGCTAATTTTAAGGATATTGTTAATAATTTAAATTCAACACAGTTAAAAAAAACACTTTTCTTGGTAGATATTGAAGGTGAAGAGTTTAATTTATTTAACAAAAAAAACTTAATTTATTACAAAAATAGTTTTTTAATAATAGAAAATCATCAAAATTTTTTCAAAAATAAAAAATTAAAAAATGATTTTTTTGAAATAATAAATAAAAATTTTAAGGTCAAAATTCTTAATGATGGAGCTAGAAATCCAAACATAATAGAAAGATTAGAAACATTAAATGATGACGAAAAATGGCTTTTAATGTCAGAAAATAGACCATTTAGGATGAATTGGATTGTACTTACTCCGAAGTCTATAAGTGATAAGTTTGTACTCTAGTTTTAATCTCTTTTATTATATCTTTTATAATTTTTTTTAGTGAATATTTGATATTCCAAGCCTTATAGTCTTTTTTAAATTTAGAATTAGAACTAATATACCAAATATGATCGCCTATCCTATTTTTTTTACTATACATAATCAACATTTGAATTTTGGTAATTTTTTCTATAATTCTAATAGCCTCGATTATTGAGCATGAGTTTTTTCTTCCCCCACCAATATTATACACCTCTCCTTTTTTTGGATTTTTGAAAAAATTCCAAAAACAATTTACTAAGTCATATGCGTGTATATTATCTCTAACTTGTTTACCCTTATATCCAAAAATTGTGTAGGGAATTTTACATAAATTTGCCTTAACTAAATAATTTAAAAAACCATGTAACTCAGCCCCAGAATGGGCTGGACCAGTAATACAGCCTAATCTAAAGACCCCTGTCTTAAGTTTAAAATTTCTACCATATTCTTGTGTCAAAAGATCAGCTGAACACTTAGATATTCCGAACAAACTATGTGTTGATTGATCTATAGACATAGTTTCATTGATACCCTTAAAAAACTTATTTTTTGAATTTATTTCAAATCTCAAACGTTTCTCATTCAAAGGTAATTCATTCGGTTTATCACCATAAACTTTATTAGTAGAAACATAAATAAAAACCGCTCTAGGCGAATATATTCTAAAATACTCAAGCAAATTTAGTGTGGCAGTAGCATTAATACTAAAATCCGTTTTTGGCTCTCTAGCAGCCCAGTCATGTGATGGTTGCGCTGCTGCGTGTATTATAAGCTTTGTATCTTTTCTATATTTGTTAAATATTTTTTTTAAGAAGTTTTTATTTCTAATATCTACAGAATAATGAATAAAGTTCTTTAACTTTTTTTTGAGCTCATATGTTTTCCATTTGGTACTTCCAATTTTTCCAAAAAAATATTTTCTTAAATCGTTGTCTATTCCAATAACCCTAAAACCTTTTTTATGAAAAAAAAAGACAGACTCCGATCCAACTAATCCAGCTGATCCAGTTATAATCACAGTCTTCATTAAAAATGATGTCTAATTAAGGCATGATTTTTACTCATCCAATCTAAAATAATATAAAGACCATCTTTTAAATTTGTTTTTGGGTACCACTTGTAATATTTTTTTACTTTATTGAGTGAAGTTATATAAAAAGGTACATCGTAAATTGAGGTATCTAAATCATGTTTAATTTTTAATTTATTTTTTGTGATTTCTTCACAAATTTTAGTCAATTGATTAAGGCTGACTGAATTTTTAATTCCTCCTCCTACACAGAAAGTTTGATTTTTTATTTTTTTAAATTTTTTAATTTGCAAATAAATAAGCTCACATAAATCATTTATGAATAGTATATCTCTAATTTGATTGCCTAAACCATCGTAGCCTTTATAGTATAAATTGTTATCTTTATTAAGATGCTTCCATAACCATAAGCTTACTAAGCCCTGTTCGACTTTTCCAAATTGCCAAGGCCCTGTAATTAAACCGCACCTATTTATTAAATAATCAATATTAAAAGCATAATTATATTCTTTAATTAGCATCTCAGATGCAAACTTTGAAAAACCATATATCGTTTTAGGACCAATAGTATTTGAGTCTTCATCAAATAGATTTTTGCTTCTTTTTTTTAAAAAAGAATTAAACCTTTTAAAGGAATCTTTTATTGGATAAATTCTGCTTGTTGAAAGAAAAATTAACTTTGAATTATCTTTTTTTGCTTTTTCAAGAATATTGCAGGTAGTAATTAAATTATTTCTTAAATTTTTTTGAACATCTTTTCTTGAGGACTCTACTGCAGGGTCCGCAGAACAATCGATTATTATATCTGATTTGTAATCTAATTTTATAAATTTATTTTTATCTGAAATGTCAATATTGTAATTTTTAATATTTAAATTATTTAATCTTTTATAATTCAATTTTGAATAATTTTTACTTAAGTTATCTACCGATAAAACTTCGAAAGACAAATTATTTAGAAATTGACAAACGTTTGACCCAACAAAACCACATCCTCCTGTTACTATGACCTTCATTTTAATTTATTTATTTAACATGTTTGGCCTATAATAAGACCTTATAAAAAAAAGCGAGCAAAAAGTTCCTAAAAATTTAGCAAGATTTGAATTTCTTTTTTTTGCATTAAAAAAGTAACCTATAATTTTTAAAAAACATAAAATTAATTGTTTAACTCCCTCTATTGAAGCGTAAAACTTTCTGTTGTATTTCCTATAAAAGTAAAGTTTAGACCAGGAATAATGCCAATTTCTAGAATAATCCAAATCTTTTTCCCATTTAATAATGTGTGAAGAGAATGGTATATGATCTACTTCTGCTCCATTTATTTTTAATATTGTGTAACCATTTATTCTAAATCTTAAACAAATATCCATATCTTCGTAATAATTAAAAATATTTTTATCCCATCCACCAATTTCCTTCATTTTAATTGTATCAATTAACATTGCTGTGCCTGTTACTGCATCTATACATAAGTCACCTGATGGGATTGTACTGTAAATTTCATTTTGCTTATCTTTATAATTTAATAATTTATTGTTAATAAATTTTAAAACTTTAAAATCACCAGAACCTAAATATTTGCCACTGTGATAAATAACTGGTGTTAATATTGCTGCATCTGGATATTTATTTGCCGCGCTCACTAGTTTTTCTATACAACCCCTCTTTACGGTAACATCAGGCTGCGTGTTAAACATATATCGTGTTTTAACTCTAGAAAGTGCGTAATTATAAGAATTTGGTACACCCAGATTATTACCTGGTATCAAATAATTTATATTCTTAAATTTATTCTCGAAATAAATTTTATTATTTTCATCACATCCATTGTCAATTATTAAAATCTTAAATGATGAATCAATATTATTAATACATTTTTCTAATTTATCTCCTGAAAAAAATGTAGTAATTACAACAGTGCAGTCCACAGTAAATTATTCATTTTTATTTATCTTCAAAACTTCAATAAAGGCCTCTTGCGGAATATCAACGTTTCCAAACTGTCTCATTCTTTCTTTTCCTCTTTTTTGTTTTTCTAAAAGTTTTTTCTTTCTGTCTCTTGCACCACCTCCATGAATTCTCGTAAGAACATCTTTTCTAAAACCAGAGATTGTCTCTCTTGCTACAATTTTTCCTCCTATTGCAGCTTGAATTGGAATTTTAAACTGATGCTTTGGTATAAGTTCCTTTAGACGTTCGCAAATTAACCTTCCTTGTTTCATTGCAAAATCCTTGTGAATAATCATTGACAAAGCATCAACTGACTGTTCATTAACCAATATACTTAACTTAATTAAATTACCCTCTCTATAATCTAAAATCTCATAATCAAAGCTGGCATAGCCACTTGAAATTGATTTAATACGATCATAAAAATCAAATACAACTTCATTAAGTGGGAGTTCATAATTTAAAACTGCTCTATTACCAGAGTAACTTAAATTTTTTTGAATTCCTCTTTTTTCTTCACAAAGTTTTAGAATGCTTCCCAAATATGTATCCGGCGAGATTATGGTAGCTTTTATCCAGGGCTCTTCAATTGATTTAATATAATTTGGCTCCGGCATGTTTGCTGGATTTTGAAGATCGATCTCCCCTCCATCATTTTTTTTTATTTTATAAACAACACCTGGGGTTGTGGTTATAAGATTAAGGTCATACTCTCGCTCAAGTCTCTGAACAATAATCTCAAGATGAAGAAGTCCTAAAAAGCCACATCTAAATCCAAGTCCAAGTGCTGCTGAATTTTCAGGCTCATAAATAAAACTTGAGTCATTGAGTCTAAGTTTTGCAAGACTATCTTTTAATGAGTTAAAATCATTGCTATCCATGGGAAACAGTCCACAAAACACAACTGGTTTGCTTGGTTTAAATCCCGGAAGTGGATTTGATATGGGTTTATGGTAGTCGGTAATAGTATCACCAATTTTTGTTTCAGATAATTCTTTAATCCCAGTAACAATAAAACCTATTTCGCCAGGACCTATGGAGTCTTTATCTTTAGCCTTTGGTGTAAAAATCCCTACTTTTTCAACGTCGTGCTTTTTATTAGAGGACATCATTAAAATTTTCATGCCCTTTTTAATTTCTCCATCAATTACTCGAACTAAAATTATAACCCCTAAATAACTGTCATACCAACTATCAATTAACAAAGCTTTTAATTTCTCATCTTCTTTTCCCTTTGGTGAGGGTAATCTTTCAATTATTGTCTCTAAAATTTCTTCAACTCCTTCACCTGTTTTACCTGAGGCTTTTAAAGCTTTTGAGGTATCTAAACCTATAACGTCTTCTATTTGTTTTTTAACTCTATCAACATCTGATGCTGGTAAATCAATTTTATTAAGGACAACTATTATTTCGTGCTTGCTATCTATCGCTTGATAAACGTTTGCGAGAGTTTGAGCTTCAACACCCTGGCTACTATCAACAATCAAGAGAGAGCCTTCGCAAGAAGCAAGAGATCTATTTACTTCATAACTAAAATCAACATGACCAGGCGTATCTATAATATTTAAGATATAATCCTTGTTATCTTTTTTTGACTTATAATTTAATCTTACCGTTTGGGCTTTTATAGTAATACCTCTTTCTCTTTCTATCTCCATAGAATCTAAAACTTGGTTAACCATTTCCCTATCAGTTAAACCGCCGCACTTTTGAATTAATCTATCTGCAAAAGTAGATTTTCCGTGATCGATATGCGCAATTATCGCAAAATTTCTTATATTTTCTATTGGTACCATTTAAGATCTTAATGTAGCTTTGAAAGATCCCTCTAAAGTATTAATTATTTTTTTACTTAATTCATCGATTTCTTTTTCAGCTAATGTTTTTTCGTTTGACTGAAATTCAAAGTTTAGAGCTATAGATTTTTTATCTTTTTCTACATTTTGTCCTTCAAATACATCAAAAACTCTAATTTTTTTTATAATATCTTCATTTAATTTTTTTAATTCAAAAATGATATTTCCAACTTGAGTTTCTTTATCAATAATAAAAGAAAAATCTCTTTCTACTTTCTGGAAATTGGAAATTTGAAATTTATTTTTAAATTTTTTTTTTTGAAGAACGTTTTCAATATTATTTAAAAATAATTGAAATCCAAAAACTGGACTAATTTTTATATTTAAATCTTTTAAAATCTTTGGACTAAATTCTCCAAATGAAGCTATTAGAAAATTATTATTAGAATTATAGTTTAATTTGCAAGATTTAGAAGGATGATAAAAAGTATCTTCTGTTTGATTAATTGATAAATCTTTTTCTGAAAAACCATTTTCAATTAATGCTTTGAATACATAGTTTTTTATGTCGTAAAAGCTTACTTCTTTATCTTTATCAATCCAACTCTTCTCATTTAATTTTCCAGATTGAAACCCTGCTAGGATCAAATGTTGATCTCCAGGTTTGTTAGAGGAA
>Ga0194133_10011003_pt1 | contig 10086 bp, 5 predicted proteins | sample TA2KigOf40mmetaG_FD_155448 | JGI IMG/M metagenome (GOLD analysis project Ga0194133, IMG submission 155448) | Freshwater microbial communities from Lake Tanganyika, Tanzania - TA2015055 Kigoma Offshore 40m | ecosystem: Environmental > Aquatic > Freshwater > Lake | place: Tanzania: Lake Tanganyika... | reverse complement strand
TTCTTTGGACCAATTTTTTTTCTTTCAAGCATCAAAGCTCAGGTAGGAGATGTAAGTGAAATGGGTACAGACAGACATCTTTATAGGGACCCAATGCTATACAAAATTACTAAACACAGTTAAAAAACACCAAACGCCTATGAAATTATGGAAGAACCACAGCCCAAATAGTGTTGATCAGAAATAGCGCAGTAATTTTCAGCCACCCACCAGAAAACATTTTAAATCCCCCCCAAATTATCTCTATTTATTATTCAAGACACCCTTGAGAGCAAAATTTCCTTAACTTTTTAATGAAAATTATTTTATTTTCGAATAAGCAACAAAGGTTTAGCTCAAATATTTTGCTGATAAATTTTTATACAATTTGAACAACGTTGATGATTGTTGAATGAGCAATATAATTATTATTATTATATCTACATCTACCTATATATCTTATGATGACTCATCTGTAGTAAATAGAAAATCAACACTTTTATGGGATACACTGCAAAATAAACAGGAAAACTGTGATTGTGAAATATGAAACAATATCCACCTGCAGCCATTCATGAGCGAAGCGAGGGGGGAGTTTAGAAATTTTATATAGGGATCTGTTTAAGAATGCTTAACATCCTGTGTGCGTCTGTCACCTCAATCTCCTCCCACACCAGTAAAGCTAGAAGCCTGAAAATTGGACGGCTCCAAAGTTACCAACCAGATTTATGATATTTTGCCTAGAAGCTGAGATATTTAAGCTCAAAGTTTTAAATTTACATCTTTAATAGATCCCACAATTCGAGTAAAACCCAATTAGAGTGCCCAAATGAACTTAAATTTGAATCTAAACATCAAAGAGTAATTTATTGCAATACTAGTAATGTCATTGTTAATTATTGGAAGCAATAATACATCATAATTTGTATTTTTTTTAAATTTATCAGATTAAAATTTTTTAATAAGTAAATCTTAAAATATGAAATAGTTTGCATGTAAAAAAGCTTTGGAAAAACATCCTGACTGACAGTGACACTATTCAGTTTGACAAAGACAGTTTCACGCATGGAAAAAAGTTTTATATATCTAATAATTAAATAATTAATGAACTCAAGAAAAAGTGGCACCAAAACAACAGTTTTTAAAATCTATTAAATGATCGAGAACAAGTTTCTTTTGTAAAAATGAGGTAATTTACGTAAATTATGTCTATAAAAAGCAAATAATGCTTCAAGATATTGGTATACTTTTACAGATAAAAGCCTATTTTGAGCTCACTGGATCATAGAAGGCATTTATCAATTAGCCTTGGAAACAACCAGTTGGAAACACTTTTTCCCCCCTTGAGACAGTCAAGTTTGGAAAGAAGAAAGGAAAAGAAAAACTTAACCGGACCTGAAATATTTCTCAAAACTTTTTATTTTTGGATATATATACTTTTACTTAATTTTTATGAATTGTTTTTATCAAGTTTCACAATGCTATATTCAATCACTTTTGCAGAAATGACATCTAGGGTCTGGGCATTTGAGAATAATTTTTTTTTTGCTTCTGAAACGAGTTTTTACCAGATTTTATGGCGAAGTTCAAACTACAAAATTATTGATGGTGCTAATCTTGTACAAGATAACATGAATAAACACAGACAGAAAAAACATTCATAAAGTCACCATCTTAATTTAAGCACTCATGACCGAACCAGATATTACTCAATTAATTTTAGGAAAAAAAAGTCTCAGTTAAGATTCATTTTTCACACTTAATGATAAGTCAGTTAGTTGTATGTGAATAAATATGTCCCCCCGACTTTCTCTAATTGATCTGATGCATATTTGCCATATACTATAAAAGTATTCTAGAAGATATATCTTTAAGATTGGAATTGGAATTGTATATTTCTCATTCGCACAATACAATAAATGACATGCTTCTTAAGAGAAGTATGAACACAATAAAAAATAATTTTCAAAACTAAAATAATGATCAAGCAAACAAAAAGTCTGTTTCTTATTATGTATATGAAACTATATGTCAGTTAACAAAAAAATCACAGTAAATCACTTTGGTGTTCATTATAAATGTAATTTAACGTTTCTTCGTATCATGTCATCTGTCATGTCTGTCAGCCAGTCAAAATCGAGGTTGTTCATCAGCGTATCACATCTATTGACTAGTGCCTGTCGTCCAATCCAGAGGTCAGCTTTGTTGACGAATTTAGGTCTGAGAGGTTTTCATCTTTCAGTGTATATATTTTCAGTCAACATGGAAGACAACCTCATGGATTCTTTCCTGGTCATCACTTTTATGACTAGTGATGTTGTTGAAAACTTGTACCAGGTAATAGGTCTTGCTCTTCCTATTTCATCTAGAGTTTGTCTGCTCATGGTTTGCCGGTAATCTTTTGCCACAATCCTCAGAGCTCCGTAATGGAGTTTATTCAAGCGCCTTACATCTTTATACGAGTTTCTGGCCATCCATATATTGATGATGATTGAAGGAGTTAAATTTGAAAGACTTGGTTTAAGCTTTAACTGTTTATCCAACATTTTGATTTGTGTTTGTATTTAGAGCAAAGGCTTCAGCTAATACAATTGACATCTTAGACAAAATATTTTTTTAAAAGCCGTGTCAGCCAGTATTATCACATGAGGTAATAGACTGGCTAATTATTTAATGAACTGTTATGTTTGCTCAGAGTATTCATATTTCCTGATTTATTGGTTCCTTAAACCAAACCACAACTATACGAATAGTCAGCATTTCATATTTCAAACACTTTTACTAGTAAAAAATTCTAAATTGCCAAGGCTTTATGATTATCAATTGAGAATCACACCTTGAAACTTTTTATGAAGGCCCATTTTCTTGCTTGAGCCACCCTTCAATAAATCATCTCATGGTGATTATTCTATAAATAAGCTATCTTTACTTTTAACTTTCAGCCCAGGCTCTGTCACCACTAGAGATGGGCCATGACCCGACCTGACCTGAGCTTAATTTTGACCCTCAGTAAATGAGAGGGCGACCCACCTTTGACCAAGGTACTTTTTGACCCAACCCGAATAGATTTTTTTTGACCCAAAGGGAAACAAATTGAAAAATTTGACGTTTTTAGTGGAAACCCAAACCTATTGATTGATTGATTGACAGCTTTATTCAGAACTGATTATTTTAAGAGCAAAACTTTACAACAATTCTTAGTTAAGATGACATCAATGCGAAACAAAAAAATTTTAAGTTCAATAAATCAATTAAAGTATCCAAAAAATGAGTTTTTCATCAGGATTCTAATCGCATCGTCCGATATGTGTCTTTCCATCCAATCATCTTTCACTTCTCCCATCATCGCCATTCTGTTTTGGATTGATTGGTACCCCCATTTTGTCTTTGAACTATCAAAAAATTTGCCAAACCCTGGTTTCCTTGGTTCAACATATAAGGTCTTATCCAGTAGATCAAAAAGAGGTTTAGGCATTTGATCTCTTACTATTTTTACAACCTTAGATGCTGTTGCAAATTTATTCCATTCAATAGGGTTAGCCCAATTACAGATTTTGGTCAATTCGAATTTAGATTTGGAGAAGTGATAGTCCTTACAGGCTGTTCTCAGCAGCCTGTAGTGCAACGATTTAAATTTTGTCTTAAATCTTTCTTTGCACCTGTCAAACCACACTACTGTGGCATAAAAGACAGCTCCATAGAAATGTGCCTTTAAAAACTGGTCTCTGGTTAAGTATTTCCTAAGGAAACTAAAACTAGACATTAGTTTTTTCCCTTTTTCGAGTGCCAAGTTAGCATGTGCATCCCAATTTAAGTTTCCACTTATCATGATGCCTAAGGCTTTGATGTTATCAGCCACCTTTAACTTGAGATTGTTAAGCTCAATATCTTCGATGGCTTTCTCTTTACCAATCCATAACACTTCCGTTTTACTTTTATTAACGACCATGCCGATTTTGGTTAAATAATTGACATGTCTTTCAAAGGTTATGTTAGCCTTTCTCTTTATCTCATCGATTGATTCTCCAGTGATTATCACATACGTGTCATCTGCATATGTAACCACTTTCACGTCACCTAGTTCATTTGCAAGTTCATGTGTGTAGAGTGTAAACAGTTTGGGACCTAAAATAGATCCCTGCACACATCCCCGATCTAGATTAATTTTATTTGACTGTTTTTTATCCAGTTCTACCACAAAACTCCTTTCAGTCAGAAAGTCCATTAAAGCAAACATTAGTCCCTCTGAGATTCTATTTCTGAACATATTATAAAATTTGTCAGGTCTCAGCAAGTCAAAGGCTGCTGACAAATCTACAGAATATAGTCTGCCTTGGTGATTTTCGTCTAGAGTTTCCGACATAACCGCTTGAATTGTTAACAAGGCCGTTTCTGTGGAATGACTTTTCCTGTACGCGTGCTGATGTTCCCCTTCAACATTTCTAAGTTCCGATTCAAGTCTCATTAATAGACATTTCTCGTATACTTTTGAAAAAACTGAAAGGTTTGATACAGGTCTATAGTTATTGAGATCTGTTTTATCTCCTTTTTTATGCAATGGAATTACCCTAGCAGTTTTAAGACTTGTGTCTAGTCCATTTCTAGCAAATTCATTCAAAACTTCAAGTGACTCATGATCAAGTACCTGCATTGATGTTCTAAAAAAGTTTTGAGTGATGCCATCCAAGCCGAAGCTTTTCTTGTTAGACATGGTTTTAATTGCTTCTCTTAGCTCCACAATGTTGAACCTTATTGGAGCTTCAGGTTTCTCTGGAACACAGTAATCAATTTCACCATTACAAAGTTTCGTAATTTTATCTCCAAAGAAATTAGCAAATGCATTTGATAAAACCAAAGCATCTTTTTCATCTTTCCCATTCATGGTTATCATTGTGATAGGCGAGTTGAATCCACCTAGTGCAAAGTTAAAAGTTTGCCAAAAATTTTTAGGATTAGGTGAAACCGCCTTCAACTGAAAAGTCCTTCTAGCTTCTTTTTTCACAACTTTTTTAAGAGTTTTTGTGAAAGACTTTGCTTTAGCCAGATGCTCTGGATTTCTTGAATTTTTATATTTTTTAAGGAACCGATCCCTTCTTTTTTTAATTGCATCTATTTTAGTGTTAACCAATTGCTTTTCTCTAACTTTAACCATTCTCATTGGAGCCACCTGATCAAGCGTGTTTCTAAGTACAATGCTCAAGTCATTAAAGCTTTGTATACTCATCTGATCCTTGGCTCCAAGTAGAATGTCATGAACCTCTGAGGCTTGATAATTCCTCCAATCCCTGACCAGGAATCCTTCTTTTGTTGTTCCCGGCAGTTTTAGATTCACAAGTTGGACAATTAAGATCATGTGGTCTGAAATTGAATTGACATAATTAATCTCAGAGTCCAGCCAGTTAGTATAGACATGATCAATGACTGATTTTTCAATTCTTATCTGGCCATTTTCCAGACAAACAGCTCTTTGTCGTGTGACTTGATCCACCAACTGTATCAGTCCGGCATCTATCGCCCAAGTTTCCAGATCCTCACTTGCAGGGCAGTTTTTGGAGATGTCGATGTTAAAATCACCACCTATGCAGACATTTTTGTTGGACCTTGACAAAAAAGCAAGTTTATTTAGGAAGAAATTAGTGTAAGTTTTCTTTGTAAACCCAGTTGGTAATTTAAACCCTTTGTAAATGCCAATGAGTCTATTTTCACCAATGTCAAGAGCTACTATGTCGAGTTTTGGGTCTGTCTTTATTTGTTTAAACTTTAAATCAGACCTCACAAAGCACGCTGCCCTTGCCACAGCAAATTCTCCCTTAATTGTTGCCGCTACACAGAGTTCATAACCCCTTATGTTTAAGAGATTAACATCCTTTTCCATCACTTCAGATTCAGAAATAAACATTGCCTGAGGCCTCTCTGTTGCCAATAGATCCCTAATGTATTCCAATTTTGATTTGATCCCTAAAGCACAGTTCCAAAATATTATTTTTGTACTCATTTTGTACTTTTTTCCCAACAATTTATAACGAGTAAAAGTTTCTAATTTATTACCTATGAAAAAGAAGTTCAAAAAATACAATTAACTTTTCTCAAACTAAAGATTTCACAGAACAGAATCAGAAATTAGGTTTACTCTTATTTGTTAGATTTATACTGATTTTTTCCACGAGGTCTACCCCCTTTTCCTCGCCCCTTGGAGGTACTTGGCTGTGGATCTTCTCCCTCAGAAGATGAGTCTCTCTTCCTCTTGGTTTTTTTAGGAGTCGAACTACAGCCCTGTGGGGTGATTATTTTAGCCAATGCCTTGGCCAAAGCCTCCTTGGTGATACCCTCAAGACCTTCAAAGTGTTGAGGGGTCGATAAGTTTGGTTGGGGCAGCTTAGCTATTGCCGATCTGTGCGATGAGTTAACCGAACTGTTGCAATTCACCCACGTCCCGAAAAGTTCCAATGGGACACCAACTGACTTCAATCTTTCAATGAAGCCCCACCTAGAATTAAACAAGTTCCACCAACACCAGTTTAAGAAGTAAGAAATGGCAGCAAAAAAGTACCAGTCGGTGTGGTCTTGCCTGCAGTCAACCTTCAAATGCCCAACGCTATGGCAACCACCACAAAACAGTGGCATGCCGTGGTAATACACCCGGGCTTTCTTGCCAAAGATTGGCAAAAATTCTGGTATTTGGAAGGTAAGTCGGAGCCTCACTGAGTAGTTATCAGTTTTAACCCCTGTTGCGGCCGACACTGCAAAGCTAACAGACATGACTAGTTTAGTCAGAGAATTGTTTAAAGAAAGAGAAATTAAGTACTTTGATTCCTCAATGATGGTCCCATATAAGCTCATCCAGCTGTCGATTTGGCACTTAGCCACTTCTCCATGCGTGTACTTAACGTAAACCGTCACCTCTGATCCTTTGATTGCTTGAGGAATCAGTGTAAGGTCGAGAACCTTACAATTATAGATGACAGTATCGGCTGCAAACTCCCTTTTAAAGTAGAAGAAGGGGTTGTCAATTAATGCAGCTAGGCTCACAGGTTGACTAAGCCTGTACACAAATCTAGAGAAGCCTAAAGTGAAAGGTCGACAGTAGGAAGACAGAAAGCACCGAGAGTAAATTGTAAATGCACCTGCTTTGGTCTTGTATTGGGACACCTGGTCCACAAGATCCCAGCTTTTCTTGATACCCTCGATCCAAACTGATCTTAGTTCCAGATCAGTGAACTCTTTGAAGTTGTTCAAAAGAAACTCCTTCGTCGGGGGTGCAGCTCCGAACTTTGAAACCTCAACCCTGACTAACTCAGTGACAGAAGTATCTACTGGAGTTCTGGGCGTCGTGAAATCAAGAAAAGGTCTCTCCTGACCTCTATCAGCAGAATTGTTCAACATCTACAATTTACCACACAGTTTTGAAAAACACAAATAAGGCCACTCAAAAGTTAAGCTAACAGTTTACCTTTGGGTTAAAGCGAGAAAAATTCAACAGAAGAAAAAGTTCTTGAGACAATGAAGAATGAAACAAGATCCAAGTCAAAAGTTTTAGTTCAACAGAAAAGAATTACCCCGAGATAAAGATACCGCGTGGTAAACAAAAACAAACACCGAAGGAATCCAGTTAAGATTCTCTGCTACCCCAATACAAACAGGAAAGAAACAGGAAATTCGACAGAAAACAGTGAAAAACTAGTTGTAAACAACACTTTTTAGTCAAGGTTGGAAACTTTAGTTCAAATTGCCCTCCCTTAGATCAAATTAAATCGATCAGACCATTTTATAAAAGTGATGTTCAGTTACTTTAAGTGTACGATCTAGCTTACTAGCGAAAAATTAACTTATCTTTAGTGCTAAAATCGTCCACATCCACTGTTGTCGCTGTTCCGGGAAAATGTCCAAAAAAAAAGTTGAATTTTCAAACTCTTTTTTCGCACACTAAAGTGACTTCACTCTTCAAGAACTAAGGATAAATGGAAAGACCACGTTCCAAACTCTTCAGAGAGATCACTTATAAGTTTGTATAACCACTAGATCACCAAAAAAGTAGTGTTTTTCTAGGAGCCTTAAAAAGGTACGTCCGTCACCGGCGGTTTGTTTACATTCTTTTTTTACCTAAACCATAAATGGCTGACCCGACCTCACCCGAGCCACAAAAAGTTGGCCCGACCCAGGTTATTTTTGACCCGTACCCATCACTAGTTACCACAGACCCAAAATCTGTTGGAACATTGAGTCTGGCCCAATAAAACAGTTCAACAAAACTTGAATAGTTTTTACTAAGTCTAGATGTCTTTCAACTTTTCAAATAAATAATTGAAAGTATGCTGTTGTTGACTTCAATAATGACTGTCTCATTCTCACTAAAGTTTCGTGATGACAAGTTGATAAATTTTATCGATTCAATCATCATTTTCTTAAGCAATATCATATTCAACATCCAACATTAAAGGCTCAAAATGAAGTAAAAGTAAAAGCTATGTTAACAAATGATTGGAGAAGTTTCCAAAATTCTTTTTTTTCACCTTTTTCAGACCATCAATGCCTGATAATTTTACCTTCTTATTTTGGAGAAGGAAAGGAGAGTGATAAAAATATAGAGAGAGGTAAAATTGGAAGAAAAATTTCATGGTTTAGCCAAGAGCAACATGATCATTGCCTTTCACAGTTTAAAGGTGTTGAGAAACAGGTGGTGGATTTTTAGATAAAATACACATTTGTTGCAGGTAAGCGATTTTTCAACTTAACTTTGTGCTCAATTTTTAAAATTGGAAAACTTTTCTCACTGAATAATCCTGCCAAAGGTTTTTCAATTATTTATCTTAAAAAGTTGGAAGGGAAGTAACTTTGGTAGATTGGAAACTTATATTTTCAAGGATAAAAATATACCTGGATGCTTTACACATAAATTTAACAAAAATCAAGAATCATTGTCAATGTTTGTCTTAAAGTGTCATCAAATTAATATATAACATATGGGAAATCAAATCTTAGCCATTTTTAAGTAATCTGGAATTAATTATGATTTTATCAGACTTTTTGAAGAGCTTTGATCTCTTTCTCCTTTTATTTTTCACTTTACTCATGCAAAGATGGAGGTTAAAATAATAGAATCAATTTTACATTTGCTTTATTGCAAATCCTCTCTTTGAAATTCTTTGTAGGCTCACCTTAGACAGCCATTTGTAGAAAAGCCCTATTTTTCGCTTGCCATCTTTTATTCTAAATTGAATAATTTTTGTTTTGAAATTTTATAAAAATAGAAGGCCTCAAAAGAATGACCTCACTGAAAAAAGCCAACCTGTCTAAACAATATTTGTTGCTTCAAAAATTGGATTTTACTTTAAAAATTCTTATTTCTTTAGAATCTTCTTATACATTTTGCTGTTGAAGGTCATCACAAATGATTATTGTCAATCTTGAAAGGTAATTTGAGAGATGATCTGTCTTCCTAGATCTACATGTATGGATTCAGAGGAAGAAGAGGAAAATTTTGTCCTCAATCATTAAAGTTAGATAATTATTCGTCTCAAAACTTTTGAATCCTTTTTTTGCCTCTATGGCAGTTCCAAATTGCTGCTATTTTTTTCCTGTCAGGTTTGAGGTCACCATGTAATTATTGTCTGAGTGAGTTCTCATGTTGCTTTAATGGTGATACGTTCCATGGAAGTGTCCAAACAGAATAAGAAATAATTTGAGTTCAATAAATATGAGAAAAATGATCAAAGCGGTATTGACTTAGGATAGATAAGAGGTGCTCTCATTTCAAAGGACTTCAAAAAAAACCTCTTGAATAAATTTTTTATTAGAGTGATGGCTGTTTGACATATTTTCCTTATTGTTATGGTACGGATTATTGCTGGATTTTCACTCGTTTAAGCTGTTATCATTTTTTGTTCATTATCAAACACAAAAGTCAATAATGTAAAGTAAATGTATTTTACTTTTATGTATTTTAAAGTATTTTATGCTGATTTATTTGTTTGCTATTTTTTGTGAGGATCCTTAATGGAATCATGAACATTACTCACTAATGGAATCCCTTCAGCAGGTGCCCCTGATAAGCTTCCTCATTAGTCCTCAATTAGAACCCTTTTCTAAGTGTTCATCTGATTGGGATTA
>Ga0194133_10011001_pt1 | contig 10091 bp, 13 predicted proteins | sample TA2KigOf40mmetaG_FD_155448 | JGI IMG/M metagenome (GOLD analysis project Ga0194133, IMG submission 155448) | Freshwater microbial communities from Lake Tanganyika, Tanzania - TA2015055 Kigoma Offshore 40m | ecosystem: Environmental > Aquatic > Freshwater > Lake | place: Tanzania: Lake... | reverse complement strand
GTTCAACCGGTTCATAAAACAAAACGCAGGTATGAAAGTTCAATATGGTATCCAAAAAATGCAGGATATGATAAATATAAACTAATGGCTATAAATGTGTTTACAAAAGAACCATTCATAAAAATATATAAGGCTGACACATTATTTAAAATTCAAACTTTTATAAAAACTAAATATAGTGTGATAGATATAAATAACAATGTGATAACTTTGTTGTCAGAAGATTGTGTGGAAAAAATTATAAATATAAGCGATATTAACATAGACATAAATGGATATGCGGAAATACATAATGCTTTAAATGACGATGACGTTGGTGAAGTAATTATAACTATTTTAACCGGAATAAATTTACTAAAAATAATTAATTTAAAAATTACTAAATGTGATTAATAAAATCGGCATTTTACACCTTTGCACATTTAAAATGCCGATAAAAGTATATAAAAATAAATTAGAAAATGTACGTAAAAATACAGTTGATTTTTTTTGTCTTCCTACTTATGGTGCTAAAAATTATGATGAATATATGAAAGAATATGGTATGTGTTATCGCTTAAAACATTAATAATCTCCACCGCCGTCATTACCATTCATCATACAACTATATTCAAACAATCCGGGTTTTAAGTCATCTTCCGCTTCTTCATTATCTGAATAATCTTCCAATGGATCTCTCCATTCATTTATTTTTCTCTCTAATTGCTTAACAAATTCCAAATAAAACATACTTGATTCTTTTTCTGAATCTAAATGGACGTCAATGCTCATGCTATGGCCTTCATGTTCAACTAAAAATACCAATTCATATTTTGTTTCATTTTCTTCATATTCAATAACACTACTACAAAATCCAGTACCTTGACCACCATTACCGGTTGCCCAAAGTTCTTGGGTTTCTTTACCATATATGCCGTCAAATAGTTTAAAGCATTCGTTCAGATAATAATTATCTGGTTGCATTTCGTCATTTCTATTGAAACACTTTTTAGACACGAAATTAAACTTCATTGTTAATAAGTTCTTTGTATTATATACTAATTGTTATTTAATTTAAAAGTATTTCAATTTTTTTTACACCTTTTGACATTTAAAATGCCGATATTTATACAAAATAAACATTAATCTGTATGAATATACGTTAAAAATAACTTAAAAGGTTACATATAATTATAATATAATGGAAGAACTTATAAAAAATATAATAGATACTTATAAAAATCCCTTAATTTGGAAATTTAATGGTATAAATGGAAATAGAAAATATATGTATGGAGAACATGATGAATTAAAAGAAACATTTTTTATTTTTTATAAAAATGATAATGAATATTTTATTGACATAGGATGTTGTTATGAATATGGAGACAATGATTATGGTCGTTTTGATTTTTTTGGGTATGATTTCGAAATAAAAAGACAAGTTAAATTGAAAACTGAGGAAAATAATATTTATAAAAGTTTATTTAAAGAATTAAATTCAATTAGTTATATTTTTGGAAATTATATTGACGATTATGAAATATTGAATGAAGATGGATGGATAGAAGATTATGAAAGCATAAAAAAAGACGATAAAATAATTTGGTATGCTATAAACAAAGATTTATTTTTTATTAAAAGTGATGAAAAAATAAAATTTATTAATGAATTTATTTTAACATTATAGATAAAAAGTAGGCATTTCAAATGTGCAAAGGTGTAAAATTAATTCTTGTTCATATCTTAAATCCATATTTTCAAAATATTCACTTAATAATTGTTTTGTTTTTTCTTCTATTTCTACATCTTTTGTATTAAATTCACCTTTATCAACATAATTTAAATAGGTTTTATATAATTCTATATCAAAAACGTAACTTTCATCTTTATCTATATTATTTATTTTTAAATCTACTGATAATTCTGGATATTTTTTTTTCAATAAATTATGAAATTCTTTTTCATCTTGGACACTATGAACTAATTTTAATCCAATCAAATAAAATTTACATTTGTATTCATTTTGTAATGATACTATCCTTTTTAATAAATCACAACTATATCCTATTTTACATAATATTCTATTTAAATTTTGAGGATCTTCTAATGTTATTATGAAAAAATACATTATGTGTTTATTTACACCCTTGAAGATTTAAAATGGCACGCTTAATGCCAAAAAAATCAAAAAGGTTTGTTCTTCACAGAGCGTGTAAATTTTGATTTTGGTAGTTCGTCTAAACTACCTGATAAATTCTTGCTTCTGGATAAATAAATTGGTCTTTCTTTATTATTTATCGCATTATAAGCAATTTTATAAATATTTGTTCTAAAATGTGCAAAGGTGTAAGAATTAATGTTAATTATTTATTTCTATTTTTTTAACAAATATAGTTACACCCATATAATAATCAACAGCACGAATAATATAAACAATTTGTTCTTTTTCGTTGATTGATGTTTTGATTAAAATATCTTTTTTATTAACATTCATTTCTTTTTCAAAAAATTCAATAGTACTATTAATAGCAATATCTATATCTATATCAGTTACAGTAGCATCACACACATCTATATTTCCTCCACATAAATTTTCTTCAAGATGTAAATTTATATGTGTTGTTCCTTTGTCAAAAATTTTATATTCGTTGTTAGTTTTTATGATGGAATGCTTACATTTCCACACCGGATGGTTTACAATTTTATGTCCAGTAACACCAAAATACGTTTCATTTAATTTATTATCAATAACATATTTTTTACACTGTATATAATTGTCAAAACAAACTATATTAATTTCATCAATTAAAGCGTAAATTATTTTTTTTCCCATATTATTTAATTCTTGTTCTTTTTGCAATAATATTTGTTCTTCTAATTCATCTTCTAACTCTTGTTTTCTCATTTCTTTTTTTTCAAAGGAAATATTTGTAATATTTTCACTTTTTTTAATTGGAATAGAATTATTTGCTAAATTGTTCATTGTTTATATTTGAATCATTTAATATTGCAATACAATATAAAAAATATTTCAATTTTTTTTTTATATCTTTTTTACATTTTAAACTTCAATTTTTACTTAAATATAAAATAATATTATTATATACTATTAAAAATGTATTATTTAATTCATTGTGATACACATGGATGTGTAGATTTTCAAGCAATTGTTGGAATTGCTGATAGTAAAAGAGGTGTAATGGAACTATTATTTAATTATCATAAATATCATTTACAATTGTTACCAAATGACACATTTGAAACTTCATATTTTGATATTCAAATATTTAAAATAAATGAAAAAAATTACAATTATTTATCAAATCAAATAAATAATAAGTTAGATAAAATAGAAGAAAATCACAAAAATATAAATTTTAAACCAGAATGTAGCAATAGTGAATTTTTATTTATAATATTAAATAATGATGAACCGCAATATTATATTTTTGAAAAAGAATTTCACAAAAAATATAATAATATTATAAAAAAATCCAAACAATTAATAATTTAAGCGTTTTAATAATAATTTACAATTTAAACTTTGGAAAATCGGTGTTTCACTTCCTAGTAAAAGTTCTAAAATGTGCAAAGGTGTAAAACAACTTAAATATAAATTAACATACATAATATAAAATGGAAAACATAAATACAAATGACTTAGATATATTTTTAAATGAAAATTGTATTAAGTATAAAAGAACATATAAAGAACCACATGGATATAAAGAAAATGGTTATATAGAATATTATTTATATCAAAATTTTGACATTGGTAGGCATTATGCAATTCATATATGTTACGATAATTTAGTTACATTTGAATATGATAGTGAAAAATATAATTACGTTTCAACCTCATTATTTGAAGAAGAAAATGAGTGGAAAAATATTAATAAAAAAGAACTATTTGAAATGATATTATTACACATGACCTCATATATTGAAAGCGATTATGATTACGATGATGATTAAAATAATATGTAAAAAATGAGCAAATGTGTAATTAATAATTTTATAAATATAATAAAATTATTATAATTGGATATAGCGGAGAACGATTCCGCATCTTTCCGCCCTTTGTGGATTCGTGATGTTTTGCAAACTTAAACTATATACCCCATATTATATGATGACATTTTCTTTAAGTTTTTTTACACCTTTGGACATTTAAAACCCCGATTTTTATATAGTAAAAATTATATAAAGATAATTTGTTGTATTACCTTAATGAATAACGAAGAACTCATTAAGGAAAATCTATTACTGAGAGAAGAAAACGAAAAATTAAAAAAACAATTAGAAAATTATAATAATTCACGAAAATCTTATTATAAAAAAATTCAAACAATTAATAATTTAAGCGTTTTACACCTTTTCTCATTTAAAACGCCCATTTTTATATAGTCTAAACTATACAAAAATTATTTATACTGCTTTTTATTTTTTCTTGTTTTATTTATTTTTTCTTGTTTTATTTATTTACACCTTTGGACATTTACACCCTTGAAGATTTAAAATGGAACAACATTTACTTTGAAAATGACTTAAAGACAACCCAATAATATATGTTGGGTGTGTAGCTCAGCGTGAGAGAGCGTGTTTAGTCGGGATAACAAGGTCGTAGGTTTAACCCCTACCACATTCATTTTTATATAATTAAATATTGAATACTTAATTATATATAAATTGTCCCATTTTAAATCTTCAAGGGTGTAAAACGCCGATTTTTATAGTGAAAATTATATAAAAATAAATTGTTATATTACCTTAATGTTTTAAACATTTGTATTATTTATTAAATTTATCACAAAAGTATTTATTTTATATTTATTAAAAATTCCAAATTCATCTATAAACTCATTTATGCTTGGTAAAATTATTTCATTTACATATTTATAATTATATTTATTATTTATATGTTTATCATTATATTCAATAATACAATTAATTTTTTGATTATTATTAACTGTAAATAGTAAAGAATAATACCAATCATCATAAATTCCTCCTCTGTGCCAACCTCTTAACATTGTAAACTTGGAACAATCTTCATTTTGTGAAAACCTAAACCCACATTCAGCCAAATAAGTTAAAAAAGTATAATCATCCCATTTATCATAATCTTCACTGCTATCCATAATAATAAATAAATATTATTGTCTAGTCTTTATATTAAAAACGGCGTTTTAAATGTGCAAAGGTGTAAAAAAAAATAAAAAAAAATACAATAACAAAAAATTTTTTTAGATTTAATTTGTGACGATAAATTTTTTTTATCGTAACAAGATTTTTTGTCAGTAAGGACTTTTTCGGCTATCATTTTTTGGACATTTTTTTTGTCCATTTTGAAAAAGTTGAAATACTTTTGTTTTTCAGAAATCGTTGTTTTTATATAATATATTTTAAAACCTACTTAAAGAAGATCAATACAAACTAACTTTAGAACTTTATTTTGTCGTAAAATAATACACGAATTATGAATCAAGTTTTATTCATTAAAAAAACATATAAAGTTTAATATGTTTTTTTATTTTATAATTTTTTATTTTAAAATATGAAATTTTATTTATATTTTCCAATCGTTTAAAACATTATCCAAATCAACATTTTCATCATATAAGTTTTCAATTAAATATTTAGGATGAAATGCCTCTATAATATGTGGCTCTCTTACCTTTTCCCACAAGATTTTTCTAAGCGATTTTTTAAATTTTAATGTATAAAAGGTATTGCGAAATTTGTTTAGTATTTGTATTTTTTTTCTTATTACAATCAAACTATCATTTCCAATTATTTCGCAAATAAAAGTATTTTTGCAGTTTAATGTTAGTAAACCGAGAGGCAGCTCAGGTAGATACATTAATTTATTGTTACGACAATATAACGTTTGTAATTTGGAAGACAAAACAGGCAACGAAGTTAATTCATTATTACAACAAAATAATGTTGTTAGAGAATCAGGTAAATTTGGAAGTGAACGCAATTTATTAGAAGAACAAATTAATGAATCTAACGTAGTGGGCAAATCAGGCAACGAATTTAATTTATTATGATTACAATCTAACGTTTTTATATTTTCAGGCAACTTAGGTAATGAATTTAATTCATTATTACTGCAAGAGAAGAGTTTTAGATTAGGAGGCAAACACGGTAGTGAAGTCAATTTATTATTTGAACAATTTAATATTTTAAGAGTTTCAGGCAAAACAGGAAGAGAGACCAATTTATTATTATTACAATTTAATTCTTTTAAATTTTTAAATCTGGTTATGTTTGGCAAATGTTCAATATTAATATGGGTAATATTTAATACTTCAATATCATCTGGTAAAGAATGAAAATAAGCCAGAGCAGCAATAGTTTTGTTCATTATTTTCGAATTTTGAATGTTTGCTTGTGAATTTTACTTTAAGGCTTATAGTTTCTTTTCTTTACCACTTAAGGTCAGTTAATTTATACAATATATATTAAAAGTATTTCAATTTTTTTCAAACAATGTTAAGAATTATATTAACTAAAAATTTATATTCGGTATTTTACACCTTTTTACATTTCAAACGCCGAATAAAAAAGAGGTTTCCCTCATTTTTATTTTTATAATTATTAATTAAATTACAATTCAAAAGTAACTCTACTATACCGCACAATATAACTATATTCTACCGCTAAATTTACTCTACATTTTTCGTCGTATTTTCTAATTGCCGAAGGACCTTTTATGTGCGTAAGAAGTTCACAATCACTTAATCCATACAAGTCTGAATAATGAATTTCTATATCAGCAATCCAATCTTCTCCACTTCCGGTCCACCCTAGTTCTTCATTAGAAAACGAGATATCAATAAGAGGTCCAAATTCACGTGAATTATGTGAGCGATATATCGCAACAGCAACCAATTTACCTTGAGATTTGCTTTTCACAAACCATAATCTATCACCAGGTTTAACATTTTTTAGAAAATATTTATTTGTAGGAATTTTTGAAGAAATCCCCCAAATTCTATATTTGGAAGAGTTTTTAAGGTTTTCTCCGTCACCAACTCTCAATAGCCAATCGGTAGTCATTTTACTTTAAGGCTTATAGTTTTTTTTCTTTACCACTTAAGGTCAGTTAATTTATACAATATATATTAAAAGTATTTCAATTTTTTTCAAACAATGTTAAGAATTATATTAACTAAAAATTTATATTCGGTATTTTAAATGTCCAAAGGTGTAATTCATTTATATTTTGATATCGTAAAATAAAATTTTTTAGTTATCGTGATAAATTACCTAAAAAAAATAAAAATGAAATACTTTTTCTAAAATTTACTCATTAGTAGATCGATATAAAACATTATGATTTCCTTGAGAATTCCTGAAAATGCCTTACCTTACTATAGATGAACGTATGGATATGTTTAAAAGATACTTAGACCGCACTCATATGGATCATAAGCAATACCAATATGACGGTATTCGATGGTGTCTTAATAATGAGCTTAGGGATAACCCACCTCATAATATTCGTGGCGGTTTCATAGCCGACGAAATGGGTCTAGGTAAGACTATTTTGATGATTGGATTAATGTATGCTAATTTTGTGCCTCATACTCTTATTATTGTGCCGCCAATACTGATAGACCAATGGTTCGTCCAAATATACAGGACAACTGGTCATAAACCAGCTATTTATCATGGCGAAAATAAAAAAACAATTTCTCTCGAAGAATTGTCTGCCGCTAAAATCGTTATATCGACTTATGGAGCTATTACTTTAACGAAAAAAGAAATAGAAGCTCGTGTTGTTACTAAGTTACATAAGGTAAAATGGTCGCGTATAGTATTTGACGAAGCACATCATCTTAGAAACTCTAATACTACCCGATATGTTGGAGCTCGACTTTTACCCGCAAATTCCAGATGGCTCGTATCCGGGACTCCAGTTCAGAACAAAAAAAATGACTTTTACAGTTTATGTGCTCTTATTCGTCTACCTGCGAGTTATTATACCGAGTCCAACAACTTAAGAGAACTAGCTAAATCATTCATATTAAAGCGCACTAAAAAACAAGTTGGTATCCAAATAACAAATATTTATTTAGATAAAAATATAGTTGAATGGGCTAACGAAAAAGAAAAGTCTTTATCAGAAGAACTACATTCCGCTTTATCATTTAGCAATGTAAATCCAGAAAAAGGGTATAATAAACAATTTGTCAGCAATTTACGTGATAGTTCCAAAGGTGGATTATTATCCATTATGTTAAGAGCTAGACAAAGCTGTATATATCCTAAGTTAATGTCTAAAAAACTAGACTTTCTAGTAAATAAAGGCTATTTAAGTGATTATTCTAAATACAATAATGCTTTCGATTGTAGCAGCAAATTGGACGCGGTAGTGTCATCAATTTTAGAGCGCAAAGGTAACGGGTGCGGCAAGCTTATATTCTGTCATTTTCGTGAGGAGATCGATGAAATAGCCAACAGATTACGTTACGGTGGTATAAGTAAAGTAGCAACATTTGACGGTAGAACTAGCAATGGAAAGCGGTTTGATATACTCAATGAAAAAAACGAGGCATTGATCCTACAAATTCAGACTGGTTGTGAAGGATTAAATTTACAAGAAAATTATAGCGAAATCTACTTCATTTCGCCACACTGGAATCCTGCTGTAGAAGACCAAGCTATCGCCAGATGCCATCGTATTGGACAGACCAAGCCTGTATATGTTAGACGCTTTGAAATGGGAAATTTTGCGGTTCACGAAGAAGAAATCACCACTAGAACAATTGACAAATACGTTAATGATGTTCAAGAAGGAAAGAGAATTGTAGCAAATGAAATTATAGTAAATGAATAAATATATTATATGCTGATAACACGTAAATTTTAATTAATAATTTATATATTATTTTCTTTTTTTATTGCTATACACATTTGAAAAAACATTTATAAATTATTAGTTGCTTCAAATTTATAGGTGAAATAGAAAAAATTGAAATACTTATTTTATCTATATTTAACGTACTAGTCCTATATCAACCCCAACTACGAGTCATCGTAAAGCTATTATATCATATTATATTCAAAATGTCGAGAATTAATAAGCAAGTTATTGTTGCCAAGAAACCTTACTGCAAGGTATGCCATGATGCTGGCAAACCTGAGAGCGAATATTCGAGCCATTGGGTTAAGTCATTACCAGATAAAAGCGGTAAAAGTGCTATAACCTGTCCTACTCTCTTGTCAAATGAATGCCGATATTGCTTTAAGACTGGCCACACAGCCAAGTTTTGTCCAATTCTCGAGCAAAACAAGAAAGTTCAAGAAAAAGCAGAAAGAATCGCTCGTAAGGAAGAACCCCAAAAAAAGGTAAAAGCAGAAAAAACAAAATCAGTATTAAGTGGTTTTAATGCTTTAGCAGAGGATAGCGATTCTGAATGTGAAGAGGTAAAAGTACATAATATTATTGTTGTTGAGTTTCCTATTTTAGGTAATACTCAAGTAGAAGTCTACATACCAACCGTCAAACAAGAAGCCAAATTTAGTTGGGTAAACGCTGTTTCTAAGCCGAAGCATATGAAAGAAGAACAATTCGTCTCTAAAACGGTAGAGAGAACAATGGCCGTGAAAAAAGAAACACAACCTGTATCAACAATTCCAATTAGAATTATGGAGACCAATAAGCGCGATTATTCAAAAGAAGTTTATACTAAGAACTGGGCTGATTGGAGTGATGATGATGACAGCGAATTAGAAGACGATTTTGTGCCTGAAAATAGCGCACCACCTTTGCCATATAAACAAAATGTTAGCGTAGCAGTAACTGATTATGATTCCGATTGGTAAAAATATACAGTATATTTATATTTGTATTTGTATTTATATTTGTATATTAAATTGATTGTTATTTTAATTAAATAAAAACCCTTTTTTTACTCAATATTGCTGCTGACTGCTGCTGTTACGTTCTTGCTGCCTGCTGCTGCTCCAATGGGTTAGAATACCGTATTATGCCATTTATTAGAACACTATATAAAAACTCAAATTGTAGACTATATGGCAGGATAATAGAGGTTAAAATAATCGGATTACCGACTACACAAATTCTATTACAC
>Ga0194133_10010997_pt1 | contig 10096 bp, 5 predicted proteins | sample TA2KigOf40mmetaG_FD_155448 | JGI IMG/M metagenome (GOLD analysis project Ga0194133, IMG submission 155448) | Freshwater microbial communities from Lake Tanganyika, Tanzania - TA2015055 Kigoma Offshore 40m | ecosystem: Environmental > Aquatic > Freshwater > Lake | place: Tanzania: Lake Tanganyika... | reverse complement strand
TGCTGTCTACATAAATATACTGGTGATTTTTAGCCTTAGTGGATCCTTGAAATCCTCATAATCTAATAATTGAGTTTCAGGAATCGAGTGGCCTAATGGTTATGGCATCTGGCTGGTTATCTGATGGTCGGTTGTTTAAATCCTAGTGGGGGTAGGATCACAACGGGTTAGACCCTGACAGAGTTGAACTCTGACAATCTTTGAACTCGGTTTGCTACAAAATTCACAAAAAAGTAAAAATAAATTATTTCCAGCCAGGACTTAAAAGTGTCTGAAATGATTAACTTTGCTATAGACACTAAAAAAATAACTTTTTTAAAGCCAAGACCTGGGGCACTAACAGTTTCCTGTTAAACACCCACTAAAATAAATATCATGAAAGAATGTCAATGAGATTAATTGTTCAAAAGTAAAACAGTCAGGAACATCACAACGAGAAATATCATTATAAATAAAAAAAAATTTCAAACTTCACTCGTATCTTTATCATAGAAATATAGTGTCATTATCACAAAAGATTTAGTATCTTTATCTTAGTAGGTGTCCTATCACAATTTTATCACATTGAATTAATAAAGAGTCTCTTCAGATTAATTCTGAGTTGATCTTCACTGATATCTTCTATCCAGTCAAAGTCTATATTTTCTTAAAACATTGTAATCTGTTGGTCAGTATCTTCTTCCCTCTTGACTTATCACTGAATGTTCCTCTCTCAGGCTGTCTGTCATTGATATAGATGTTGTTACGCACCTCATCAGTGATTCTGGTATTTGAGTTTGTTATACAGCTTGATGATAGTGGAGGCTGTGATATTGTTGGCCCATTGTCTTGGGTGGGGCCCTTTTTGAAATAGTATCTAAGACAGCTCGTGGTTTCTTATTTTTTCTGTCTTTGACTGCAGCTCTTATAGCCAGGTAGTGTTTGCTATTTAGCCTCTTCCATGATTGACTAGAAAGTTGCTCATTCATCCAGCCATAATAGCATACTCCAAAATATTGAGAAGTGATGATTTTTAGAGCCGAATCTTGATCTATGCATCTCCTGAGGAATCTTAATAAAATGCTTTAATGTATTCCACTGATGTTATTCCATTGCTTAAAATCTCATTTCAACCTTGTCTGTCTTACTGAAGATCACAAGTACTGTTCAGTGTAAATTTAGGGTTCATCTCCCCATAACCAGTCAGATACAAAGTCATTCTTATATAAAATTATTAGTAAGGAAGATGATAGGAAATTACTTGGCCTCTAAGGATCTAGAAATAGAGATGGGCCCTGACCCGACTCGACCCGACCTGAGCTTACTTTTGATCCGCAATAAATAAGAGGCCAACCGGCCTTCGACCTGGGTACTTTCTGACCCGACCCGAAGAGATTTTTTTTGACCCGAAAAGAAAAAAATTGAAAAATTTGACACTTTTAGGGGAAATTTTCCAAATTCAAACCCAAACCATAAATGGCTGACCCAACCCGACCCGGGTCAAAAATTGTTGACCCAGACCCATCACTATCTAGAAAATATATTCTTGTTTTTATCAATTTAGCATCATGCATTACGAACAAGAAGTAAAATTATTCAGATTTGAAACTATTGGGACTGAGGGGGAGTGTGTTGGACAGGTATTGAATTAAAAAAATCCTTAAAACAACGAACAGGAATGTAATTCAATGACATAGCTGAAAATATTTGAATTCATTGAACATCACGCAGAGTGAAGGTGTACAATTTAATCTGGTGCTGTTTTGACCCTGATGAAAATCATAGTTTTAGAGTCATTGTAGGCATTATTGACATAATTGCTGAAAAACACTGCTCTTAAAAAAATATGCGTTTATAGTATTTGAACCCTAGAACCTCAGATTGCATATTTTTCAGAGCTAGTTGCCTCAACCATAATTGACATTCAGATCTAGAAAAAGAAGCAAAACAAATTCAACTTTTCTAGATCTAATTATGAATACATAAAAGGCAGATGTGTGAAATCATTCAACCTTGAATTATCATCTTAAATTGGCTCTATTTTAATTGTTGAAACCAATCATTCAAACATAAAAATTCTCAAAAACAAACATCATTTGGTTTTTAAAATATATAGGAATATTTGCTCAAAAGTTTTTGCCAAATTTTTAGATATGAGATCATTCAGATGGAAATTGATTTTGACCTTTGTATAAGTATGCTTTTTTATGTTGCTCTAAAACCCAGATATTATTTATTGCCAACTACCATTTGTGGTTCCAATTTTTGTGAATTCAGAAGTTTTAACATTTTATGGAATTTGCAACTTCAAAAAACAACTATATCTTGTTCTGATGGAATAACTTTTGACAAAGAAAAGATTAGATTTTGGGAGAACAAGAAAAATTGCCTGCCATGAATAATAGAACTGTGCATTACGATTAGTCATGTTCAGACATTTTGTGAGAGCAGAGTTGGTGTGATTTCATAGTCTATCTAAAACATTATGTGAAGTGTTAAAAGGTATAAAGTAAAGACTAAGTTGTGCTTTGATTACTTTTACCTTCTAGATATTAAATACTTTAACTGTCATTACTGCATTTTTTCTTTTTTTCTTTTTTTATATTTTAACATCTGTTTGACACATGATTGAATCACAAATGATTATACATTGCCATGTTAAAAAATGTGACTGACAGGACTTTATTAAAAGTGACAAGTTTCTTTCAATGAAGTCATTCCTTTTTCCTTACTGCAGTACAATTCAAAGGGTGTGGATCCACATTAAATTGGAAAAGGAGTATGTCAATCAATTCTTACCATTTATTCCTAGTTGTGCAAGTTAATTTATTATCAAAATTGAAGGATGATTTCTGCCCAAGACAGGTAACAGTTGGTCCAGGCAGACCCAAATTTGTGACTGGTCTTAGACTGCTGATGGAGGTTACAATCCTCAGATCACAAGATAATTAGCATTGGTTTTAAGGGATCGCTGTGGCTGAGAGGTCATAGGCACCTGACTGAGAACTAAGATCTAAGGTTGTGGATTCAATCCCCAGCTGCCCAAGCCAGCAATTTTTCAACCCCGGATTGCAAAAAAATCAACAAGGCACTGTCAGACAGGGTAATTGTAATCTGCAGTGACCATGAACTTCTATGGCAGGACTCTTATAAAGGTGTTGGTCGCGTATCAACATCGCCTGAGTCTCTACTGCACAAGGTTATTATTATTGCTGATATCTCAACATACTATCAGTAAGTGGTAAGCAAGCACAGTACTTTAAACTCAAATATCAACATTAACAGAAATAAAAAGATTTTACCAATAGTTTTTCCCTTGCACTTAAATTTATTTTTTAAATATTGCCTCTTTCAACACAAATTTATTGGAAATACTTTTTCAATGTAAATAAGTTACTTCTTTGACAAAAAATTAATCAAAATACAAAAAGGCTATAACCCCCTGCTTCCCTTGAATAAGTGTTTAAATAGATAAAATCTCTCTCTCATTATTGGAAACCCCATAATTTTTGCAATATTGAAGTTCCAAAATAGAAATTTTCATTCAAAATAAAAACTTATATAGTCATTTCAATGGCCCCCTAAATAGAGTAATTGAAAAGGAAAACTTTTTTTCCCATGGCATTCATTTGAAAAAAATTGATGTTGTTGAAGCTTTGCAAAAGATATAATGATGGTCAGTTATTGGAAAAAAAGAGTCGGGGGATTCCCAGAGCAATACAGATTCAAGAGTGAATGCAGTGCAGACAGGCGGCGAGCTTTTCAATCTACTATCTTTACAACAAACTACACAGCTAAAAGCATGGTTTAGTTTACCTTGAACTTGCTGAGGTACCAGAACAAAATACCTCTGTAGACAATGCAAAACAGAGAAAAAAATATCCAATCTAAGTAACAAAAACATTTCATCACGGTCCAAATTGAAAGTGAGCTCAATGTTTTTGATCTTTTTTTTAAAAAGTGAATTTCAAAAAAAGTTGTGTCAAACTAATGTCCTTGGTAGACCTGGATCTTTAAATATAAGTACTGACTGATTATGTAATACTTTTCAAAAATGATTCCATGCAATGCTAAATTTCTAATCTCTTTGGTCCTTTTAGTTGAAATGAATGTCTGAATTTAAATTGATTTATTCTTTGATGATTTCAATTTCAGATATTCCATTCATAAAAAATAACTTTTACCTTTTTTGGCTGAATAGATCAAAACACATTTTTATCTTTTGAAAAGAAAGATGAGAAAGTTGACTTTTTTGAAAGTTTATCATTGAATGTTCTTCTTTTTTCAGGTTGGAATAAACTAAATTTTATTTGGCAAAATGTCATCTTCTGGAGGCACCTCAACCACAGATGTCTCATCAACAAGTTATTTTGATGGCAGCTCTGATTCCCTTGAAAAGAATCCAAATCTGGATGGAAAGGAAAAATCCGAAACTGTTCAACTTAAAAGAGTTATTTCCATGTGGGATGGAGTGGGGATTATTGTCAATGCAATTATTGGCAGTGGAATATTTATTACCCCGAAATCTGTCCTTGGATTTGTAGGATCACCAGGAATGGCTCTTGTCATTTGGGCAATGACAGGACTAGTTTGTATGATTGGAGCACTGTGCTACGCTGAATTGGCCCTCATGCTACCAGGTTTTATTTGCAAAAGTTGAATGATATATTCTCAAAACGAAAAGTCTTAATGGCATTTCAGAATCTGGGGCTGAATATACTTATATTAGAGAAGCTTTTGGATCCTTGGCTGCTTTTCTATTTGTCTGGGTAAACGTTCTATTCCAGGTAAAAATGTTCTGAATTATTATTCCAATTGCAATTTAAGGTTGGGAGGTTTAACCTGTGGCCATGCCAACAATTTTGCACCTTTAAATTTCAAAAAGTTATGAAGGTACCCGAGACAGAATATGAGTCATGCAGAAAGTGTTTAACAAAGTGTAAATCATCAAAGACAAAACCATAAAAAATAATTTTTTTAAAGCTTGATCATAATTTGTTCCATCAAATTCAATCTAAAGTGTGTAAATTATCAAAGACAAATTATACACAAAATATTTGATTTTACTTTTTTAAGAATTGCAAATAATTTTTAAAGATTGATCAAAAATTTTTCCATTAGATTCTATCTAAATGCTAAACGAACTTAAAAATTTTCCTGTTAAAAAAATAATAAGACTCGAAAAAGTTTGTCCAACAAGTTCAAATTTTATGAAATAGAAAAATCACGTTTTGACAGAAATATTTTTTTTCTTCACAACGAAGTGAGATGATATACAATCTCATGAATCCGGTTATCACCTCATTATCTCTTATCTGATGTTTCTAATAGGTAACCCCTATCACAAAAATGAATTTCACAGAGTTGCTATGCAACAAAGATACGACTGAACAAATATTGGTTTTCGAATGAAATATTCAAACCTTCTAAAATATAACTTGAATTTAAGTTAACCTTACTTTCAGGATGCTGCTGGACGTTCAGCAGGTGCCATGACCTTTGCCACATACCTGACTGAATTATTCTGGCCTTGTACAGATACCTCAGGAAACAAGGGCTATACAACCCAGCTGGTTGCTGTAATTGCATATTTATTCTCAACAGCCCTAAATTGTTATCAGGTAAGATGGTGATAGAAAAAAACATCTCATAGATGATATTTTTCTTCCTCATTTTCCAGATCCGCAATGTGGTTCGAGTGATTGATTTCTTTTCAGTGACAAAATCAATTGCACTTTTCATTGTCATAATAACTGGATTTATCTGGCTGGGAGGTGAAGGTGGCACAGATAATTTAACTGGACTGTTTGAAAATACTTCAGATTCGCCTGGAAACTATGCCCTTGCATTTTATTCAGTGAGTTATTTAGACTACATTGATAATTTATAAACTATCTAAAGATTAGACAGTAAGCCCAGTCTCTCAGGGAGGCTGCCTCTTGAACTTTTTAATCAACAAGTGAATTCCTAGGGAACATGTCGTTTCGCCTAACGGACGTTTTGCCTAATGTCGTTTTGCCTACGTCATTTTGCCTAATGCCGTTTCGACTACTGTCGTTTTGCCTAATGCGCGTACGCGTATGACGAGCGTGCACGCTCGCGCAGCCCCGCAGGGTTAGGTTTACGCGCGCGCGCACAGGTTAGGTTGGGTTAGGTTAGCAATATTTTTTTTCCTTGTGACAAAAGCGTGCGCGTGCGCGCTCGTCGTACGCGCATTAGTCAAAACGACAGTAGTCAAAACGGCATTAGGCGAATCGACGTAGTAGGCAAAATGACGTAAGCGAAATGACATTAGGCAAAATGACATTAGGCGAAACGACATAGACTCAAATTCCTACCACCCATTAGTTCCTCTAAAGGCCCATTATTTAGGCATCTAGCTATAACCCTGATTTATTGACAACAAGAGAGATGACAAATAAATATTGCTAACACAACAAAAATTTCATGGTCCCTGTTACGGCAGATATTCAATGATTGGGAGTTTTTGCGAATGGCAAAAGATTAGATTTATTTTTGCTCTAAATTTTTGCTTATTTTTGAGGACCAACACCAAAAATTATAAAATAAATCCAATCTTTTACGAATAGTGAAAACTCTCAACAGCCGAATCCATGCCTGTAAAGGAACCCCAAATTTTATCTGCACAGCTTGCAGGGGACATGAACACTCTACATTTATTATCTCTTTGTTGACAACAGGAAGGTTTGGGAGAAGAAGGGATGGATTGTATTAGCCAAATTGTAATGTGCAGAAATGGATTGGGTAAAATTCTGGCTGCAAAAGTCAGGTTAAGTTGGGTCAGCTTTATCAGGGTTTGTATCTACCAATTTATGTGTCCCTCTTTCAAACGCCAACCACCAGACCAATCTCCAAAAAATTTTATACAGACCTCCACACCAACTCAGAGAAGTTTCTCACTTCAAGTCTGACCACACCAACCAAATCCCCCCGATCCCGTAGTACCCCAAGCTCCAAAACCTAAACAGATCACTGGAGAAAAATTTTAGTTTACAAAAAATGTCCAGACGGGTGACTTCATCTCATTAAATTTTTTCCGGGCAGCGCCGGGGCCCCGATTGGCTAGTAGCCAATTAATAAACCAACGCTAAGATAGTCAAGTTATGATTTTGATTTTTTTCAATTTTTAATAGGCCTATTGGGCATACACAGGATACTCAACTTTAAGTATGGTAGTGGAAGAAGTAAAAGCACCTTTAACACGCAACATCACAATGTCAATTGGAATTGGCATGGCTTTTGTGACAACCATTTACATTCTTGCCAATCTTGCCTACATCATTGTTTTGAGCCCTTATGAAATGGTCACAACCAGTGCTGTTGCTGTCACCTACGGAGCAAAAATCACCTTCGTCTTGTTCTACATCATGCCAGTATTTGTCACGTTGTCATCTTTTGGAACGATGAATTCAAATATCATGTCTTCATCAAGATTACTTCTTGTAGCTGCAAGGTCTAACCATTTACCAAGGATGTTTTCCCTCATTGGCAGGGAACACGTGGCTCCTATTCCAGCACTTCTCTTCAGCTGTTGCATCTCAATCCTCATGATAGCGACAAATTCAATAGAAAGCCTTATTCTATACACAACCTATGCTGGTGTAATTGGCTCAGCACTTTCCATTTGTGCACAAATTTACTTAAGACTGACAAGGGATGATTTGCATCTTCCTCTCCGTCTTCCACTCGTGATTCCAATTGGATTCCTGGCTTTCTTCCTGCTTGTATTAGTATTACCTTTCACTTTACCAGACAAACGGCTTGGCATCGGAATGTCTTTCATAATCATTTTAAGTGGGGTACCCTTCTACTACTTATTTGTTTGGTGGAAAAATAAGCCAAAAATTTTTAACAAGATGGATCATGCAGCTTTGGTCTTTTGCCAAAAATTGTTTGATTGTTTGCCAGAAACAGTTGATATGGTTGAACTCCTTAAAACAAAATGATTAATATTTAAAATCAAAATATCTGTACAATTATGTTTGAGTTTATAGAATAACAATTTTATGCTCAGGTAGTTGAATCAAATTTTTAAACATCTAATAAATTATGTTGAAAACTTTTTATCAGCTTAAATATTCGGCTTGGAAAAGGAATGTTGTCGACTGAAGTTATATGTAGACTTACTTTTCCAAGTGATGGGCTGATGCTGATCGCGAGGTTTAGGTAAGTGACGTAAATATTATAACATTAACCCATTCTTATGAGATCTAAACCCCCTGGCTTATATTAAAATTCAAGGTATTTAAATATGCTCATAATACTTTATTCGGGTAAGATTTTACAATACACACATAATGTACAAAAGTTGTCCTCAAAGTTATCACTTAGCTATCTACTCTATACGACTTAGGTCTAAGTACACCGAGAATATCAAGGTACTAATTCTAAGGCACAGAGGTCTTTTATTGACATGTGAGACAGGAGCGCGCTGATAGGGGGTGCTCGGGAATCAGATGTGGGTAAAAGGTTGCATGATTAAAAAATACTTAAATCTAAGAACTAAGATCCGTGTGTGCCGTATACATATATAAGGGCTTGAGATCATGATTTGACCCTAGATACATGTGGATAAAGAAGGTTTTGCAAAAAAGGAGTGAGAACAGCTTTTTAGTATACCTCTACAAGTATCCATGCAAATAATTGACAACTAAGATTGGGTAAGTTTTTTTATGGTGCTTTGACAGAATTTTTTGATTTGTGGAATGTCAGTTTTTACTGAAATCACTATTCTTTGAACTATGATTCACTGAAATAGGCTCAGAAGCTAGGTTAGGCCAAGATGATAAGCTCTGCAGGGTTAGGCTCGGATGATAATTCCCATAGGGCTAGGCCCTGAAGGTTAAGTAGACAATAAAATAATCCGGGTCTTATTTTATAAATTATTTTATTTTTAACCTAATCTAACATTCAGGGCCTAACGCTGCAGGGCTTATCATTCGGGCCTAGCATTCTGGGGCCTAATCCTTCAGAACTCGGGACTTATCATCCGGGCCTAATCGAGTATGAATGCCAGCTTTAACTATCTGAGATGATTTCAAACCAACAAAATATTCAATGCATTTAAAACATAAAAATTGCTAAAAATTTTTGTTGCACTTTGTAAAGTGGTGAAAAGCTGTTGAAAACATACTTTTTTCACCGGCCACAAAAATCAGATAAATATTTTGACCAAAAAAAACCAACTGCTTTGTTATCAATGATTCAAAAAAAATCATTTTTTATTATAGACTTCATATTTGTAAGCTATCTTTGAGGAAAATTCAAATATTGTGAATGTGTTCAAATTAAAAATTAGTTTATAAAGCTCCAAGTATATTGTAACTTGCTAAGTGTATGCTTACCAAAAATTTTTAATAAGCACAGCTGCTAAGGTACAACAATGTCCACTTGATCAAACCATCAATGATGAAATCTTTTGAAAGAGAAAAAAGTATACCATCATGTTCACATTTCACATTCAGTTGAAAAGATTCTATTGAAGAAGAAAAAGGAAAATAAGAAAAGGCAATTTAGTAAGTAAAAACAGCCATCCGGATTCTCACACTTTGAAATTTTCTCATTGGCATAAATTTACCTTAATATAGCTTAAGATGGAGATTTTAAATATTTTTGTCATCTTCGGTATTGCCTGTGGGACTGCCATTCCAACTCTTGAGGGTAGTGGAGATCATCAAATCTTAAAAGAAGAAGATCCGAATAGATTTTTCTCACTTGACGCTGAATTAGAAGGTATTAAATGAAAAAATCTTAATTATATTTCTGTTAAATCTTTAGAGGTTGAAGAGTTTCTAGATGATGGTGAAGGGGACAACCTTGACAGTCTAGGAGAAGACTCAGATGGAGAGGAGGATCGCAACAAGCATCATCATAAACATGAAAGCCATGAACACAGGCATGACAAGGCTTGTGCTGTGAGTTAATAAAATTAAGTAGATGGGCATTTTTTGGGTACTGACCAATTTGTCCGAGAATTACCGACTTAAAGTTATCGACTTAAGACAAGGGGGCGTGGCATGGCGCTGCCCGCGAAAAAAAGGAAAAAATAAAAATATTAAAAAAATCATAGCTCAGCCAATAGTAAATAAAAAAATCT
>Ga0194133_10010996_pt1 | contig 10096 bp, 14 predicted proteins | sample TA2KigOf40mmetaG_FD_155448 | JGI IMG/M metagenome (GOLD analysis project Ga0194133, IMG submission 155448) | Freshwater microbial communities from Lake Tanganyika, Tanzania - TA2015055 Kigoma Offshore 40m | ecosystem: Environmental > Aquatic > Freshwater > Lake | place: Tanzania: Lake... | reverse complement strand
TTCTGATTTCTTAACCCAGAAATAATTACATTTGTGTAATAATGCTGGGGTATATTCTTTTCGGAATTCTCTTTGCATAAGATCAATTCCAATTTTTTGACATTCTGTTTTTAAACAATAATCATACCCGGCTTCTTTTCGTTCATCTATATAATTAGATGAACAATAAATGCATATAGCCATATATTATTTCCTTTATTTGTTTTGATTAAAAACAATTTCAGCAAAAGCTGTATCTCTTTCTTTATATGTTAATTTAGACATAACATATGTTGCTTGTTCATCATTTAATTTGTGATAATTAGTATAGATTTCTTTTTCGCTATCATAATTACCACCTGTAAGTGGATCAATTCTCATATTCATTTTTTTCTCCTTGTTTAAGTAGTTGACATATTTGTATTATTTTTTTTGTTGTTTTATTATCTTCGTTATTAATCATTAGATTTCTTAAAATCCAATTGTAATCTTTACTTCTTAATATTGGAATATTAACTTGATTTGTTAATTTATCAAGTTCGTTTAATAACAAATGTCTTGTATAATTATCCATTTTAATTACAACCCTTCATCTTCATAAACGACAAAATTAAAATTGTGTCTAAACAAATAGTCGCACAATTCTTCAGCCCAAGTATTTGGCAATAGACGAAATTCAACAATATCATCTAATATGACTTGTTTCTTTTGCCTATTCTTTCTCATAACTTTCATAATTACCAAACTGCGAAGCAAATCCCAATCTGCTTCATTATTATAATTACGAATTCTATTCTGTTTTACATACTTACTTGCGTTTGGATTATCATAAATCAAATCATCAAACGATGCTTTGAATGATTTTTTGTCATCAGAAATAAGAAGATTTTCATCAATTTCTTCAAATTCTATTGCTTCAGGCATAACAAAAGAATATGATGGATCATTATTTTTGTTAATGCGCGTATTTTTATTTTGTTTTGATTTTGATACAGGTATATCAACTATTTCAAAATCAAAATTATTGTTAAAATTGTTTTCCATATTTATATCCTTTCGTATTTGATAGTGTCATTTGAATCAATAGTTTTGGCAATATTAATTCTCTCATTCCCAATTTTTGCCGTAGTGTTAATATGAGCAACACAAAAAGGAATAGCCTGTTGTTTTTTCTTAGTGCCAGTCGAATATTTAGAATAAGCCGCACCGTCAGGAAAAACAATAGGAATAAGATTACCTTTTTCATCGCGTTTAAGCGTAAGATTTTGAGATGCAAATAATTTGCGAATACTGTCTAAAGACAAATTTTTACCTGTAGACATAACGGCAATAATTACAAACTCATTATCGTGTTTAATTTCAATTAGATCTGTAATCTGACCAAAATCAGTATTTTTACCTTTAACAGATAACCCAATTATACTGCGATCCATAGCCATACTCATATTTTTATCTCCCTTTTTAGATGAATAATTACCTGACGAATATGTAGAACAGAATAAATAATGAAAATATACACCAATAAATTGTAAGTATTTATATTCAATAATTTACTCAATAAATAGTTAGACATATCCACTAGGTAGCGTATAGGGTAAATAGGTGAGAAACAACCTAGAGATTATATTTCTTTTAAATTTCTTTTGGGTCAGAAAATTGATCAGAGAAAGGCGGCGAAGGCGTGTATCGAGAAATATAATTAATTAGTTGATTTATTAGTTCTTGGCGCGAATAAAACCGGCCATTTAAATTATATTATTAATTATATAAAAATTTAGCGCGCACAAGGGATCGTGTAATATTACGTTTTGTATTATTACTTATGTGTAATATTACGGCGGGCGTTTTAGCCAATATTTTTGTCAATTTTTAATATATTTTTTTGACAACCTTTATGGGAATTATTTCTGTCTCTTATGGTAATCACTTTGCACTCATTTCTTTAGACATCTCTACAAGTTGATCAATCATTGAACCTTCATATTCTAACCGGCCTAAATGCTTAATATTTATGCCAGGGTCTACCCAAACTTGCCCACCAATTTTTTCCCAATAGCGACAAAATCCATAATCCTCAGACAAAAATCTTTTATCATCATCTATATATGAATTAAAAAAAGCATAAGTCCATTTAGACTCTTCTTTACTCAGAGAGCCAGTATCGTCTTTATATTTTAATTCAGGATGCGCTGCAATTAATTTTGTAAACACTTCTCTTTTAATACACATAAACCCAGTGCCGGCATCATAAATAGACAATGCGCCATCTTTGACTTCAATTTTGCCGTTATTGTTTGGCTTAGGGTTAACCACAAAACGAGTTGCTTTTTTTAACAAATCTTCTGCTGGAACATTGTTGTTTACCATTTTAACAACTTTTTCCCAATCAATTTTTTTAATCGGATAGCAACCTGTAATAACATCTTTATCATGCCACAAAAGTTTAACAACATCTGTGTGTTCAAAACTTAGATCAACATCTATAAAAAATATATGAGTAAAGGCTGGATTAGCTAAAAATTTTGCGACAAGATTATTTCTTGCCCTATTAATTAATGAGTCAGTAATAGTACTAACTGCAAATTTTAATCCAATTTCTTTAAAATACATTGCAGTTTTCACAAAAGACATAAAAAAAGGTTCAGTTAATTGGCGATCATAACAAGGAAGCGCAAACATTGGACACCAATTTTGAATTAACTTTTGGTCAATTTCAATTTTTTGCGGTTCTATTTCTAACACAAATAATAGTATACACAAAAAAAAGGCGCAGCGTGCAATACGCTGCGCCTTTTTTTGAAATTTATTTATTTATTTTTAATTGCTGATTTAGCAGAAACGCCAGTAATTTCTTTTGCAGAAACACTAACATCATTTTTAGATGCTCTAAAAAACAAAGTCTTTTTAGTAGCGTCATACCTAATAACAATTTTATAACCAAGCTTTTTGGCTTGAGCGCGAATCCTTTGTTGCATTGAATTAAAAGGATTACCCGGTTCAATACCTTCAAGACTAAAGGTTTGATTATTTTTTACCGAATTATTAATTGCTTCAATAATCATTGCCAATTCAGGCGATGTTCGCCCAGATCGTACAATTTCAGGTAATGTATTTACTTTGTTTATCTTTAATACCATTTTTATCTCCTGTGTAATTTATATTGTTTTTATTTTTCAAGCACATAAAAGCCTTACATACTTGCCACCACTATAGTAGGGGCAAGGGTCGCTTATAACAACCTAAAAATAAAAAAAGAATTACTTTGAGTCATTGGCTGCCAGATTGACAGACAATTGGGCGATTTGTTTTTTCAACTTTTCATTTTCTGCTCTAGCAACAGAAAGATCAAATGTCATTGCAGTCAATTGTTTTATTAATTGATTTACCAAATCTTCATGCGTAATTTGAATTGGTTCTATAATGTTTCCAGCCATGTTCCTGTATCTTCCTTTGTTTTACTATAACCGGGAATAAATTTCCCAATGTCTTTATTATACACTTGAACAGTGCCGTGTTCTGGCATTTCTTCATCCAATTCGTAATTTTTATCCGGAGTTAATATTTCTATGTTTACTTCCGTGTTTATAGACATATTTTCAATACAAACAAATACAGCACCGGCAATGGCATCTGCTAAATCTTTTGATCCAGAATTTGGGTGATCTATTCTGTTATTGGAAAACAATCTTAATTTTAACAATTCTTCTTCAACCAATAATTCATTCCAATACCCGCGCAACCGGCCATCATATATTGCAGTCATTAATGTATCATAATCCGTTTTTTTAACGCTATGAAAATCAGCATTAATACCTAATGATCTTAAGCTTTGAATCATCTCAATAGATTGCCATCTGTCAAATGTAACTTTTGCTACTTCAAATTTTCTACACAAGTCTACAATTAATTGACGAATAGATGCAAAATTGATTTCTTCGTTAATATTTGCTTCCCAAGCATGAATTAAATCTATTTTAACAATTGGTAAATTTTCTACTCCGTTTAATGTTTTTACTTCTCTAAAACCTAAACAGTGTACTAAACTTAAAGCCGCTCTATCTCTTTTAAGAGCCAAGTCAACATGAATAAACCTTATTTGATTATCGGTTCCATTAAACCAATTAAAAAATTTTCCTTCTTCATCCATTGGATCATCTTCAAGCATAAACGCTTTTCTTACTAAATCTGCATCTCTAAAATAAGCGTCTTCCATATTTGGAGGATCACATTCAAATCTAGCGGCAGCTTCTACCGGATTTCTAATATATTCCGATTCTAATTGTTCTCTTGTTATTGTAGGATTTACTTCCCAAGTTGCCGCTTTAATATACCAAGTTTTTGGTTCTTTCTTTTCTTTTGCACCATAATATCTTTGTTCAATAAAATCACCTTTATATCTAGGAAATGACAAAAGAATTACTTTTCCTACTTCAGGAAACCTTGACATAACTGATAGCTTACTCATATTATAAATTGCAGATGCAGAACCTTTAGAACGAGTTATTCCTTTCAATTCAGCATCAGTTTTAAATGCAGCAATCTCATCTAAAACTACAGTCAATACTTCATATCCTTCCCAACCTTCACTTTCAGAATGACCTGAAAAACATCTTACTGGGCGTGAAAAGAAAAATACTTCTGAAACTCTTGGTTCAAATCCAACTTCATTAAAAAATGCAGAATTTAGCAATAAATTTTTAAATGGTTCAAAAAATACTCTTTGCGCTTGTTGCGCATTTACAGCAAGGTTTAGCAAATCAATGTATACTCCATGTGCTTTACCAAAATAGTTCAAAGGATCACGCAAACAATGAAGCAAATAAATTGTATAAGCCATAGATATACGACTACAATGATCTTTACCGCTACCCTTGCCAAGCATGCATATTACTTCATTATCAGTATATTTTTTATAATATTTTTTTCCATCGCTTTCTCCCATCAAAGATATTAATGTTTTTTCTTTAAAAATCTGTGTATTATGTTTTACAATTTCTTCTTGAATATCAGAAAGTGGCGGCAAACCCAAATATTTTTTTTCTTGTACAAATGTTTGAATTGGCACGGGCGATGTGATAAGATCATCTGAACGCAATAATTTATCAAAATCTTGAATTTCAAGATTTAAATTTAGGTAATCTGTCATAAATTACCTAAATGATAGTTTAGACGCGCCTGTGGCTCTCTAGGCGCTTCTGGAGCCTTTATGAGAAGATATGCTGGACTCATTTCATTACCAACCTTTATGAGACAGAATGCTGGACTCATTTCATTAACTCTCGTTCATAATGTCAAAAGCAATTTGCAATTCTTTCCTAACCTCTTCTGCAATTTGGGGATGCTTAGAAATGACATCTCGTAAAATTCTAGACAGAATTTGATTTACATTTTCTGCCTTTTGCATTCTGGCAATAAACTGACCATCGGATTGAGTAGCTCCCAAAAGTTTATGCAACTGTGCTTTCTTTGTTGCAATTTCACCGGCCAGTTTTATAGCCTGGATTCTTGCCGGCACCATGCCATGATTAGTTGCAATGTTAACGGTTTCCCACGCCTCTTTGCTTAGTTGGTCAAATTCATTTAGTGCTTTAATTGTGTTAAATTGAATTTTCTCTAAAAAATATGGGTCTTCTTCGGCTTGCCGGTTTAATATTTTTTTATATTCGTTTATCTGTTCTTTAATTTTATCTGGCGTGCTGCTCATCAAAGATGCAATTTCATGTATGTTATATCCTTTTACATATAACAAACCAACTTCTTCAACATCTTTTAAAACATCTATTAAAGTTTTTTCTAAATTAGAAACCTCATATTTTTCTATGTCAGACATTTATTCCTCTTCTTTAGGAAATTTCAGTGCTAAATTAACAGCTTTTGCTTCACTATCTAGTTTATCATAATCATATCCGTGTAATTTAATGTATTGTACACGATAATTAAACCAACCCTGAACGGCTTTCCAAAACTTAGGATCAGTTTTTTGCTCTAATTCAATTAATTCTTCAGTAGTTAAAAGAAAACTAAGAACTCCTAATGGCATGTAAACGACCATATTATATCCTTCGTCTTTATCTGAAACATATTCTTTTAAAAAATCTTGAAAGGCTTGAATAATTTTTTTAACCCCATCGCCTGAAAAGTGATCAATATTGCCATGCGCATTTCTTATTCTGGGACAATAATCATCAACATGTGTTACGGTACCAAAAGTTCTGCATACCATCGGTCTGTACCGATAAATAGTACAACCGTTTTTATAAAAGGCACAGTGCCTATCGGTTGGACCACCAATTTCCCAATTTTCGTCATACATTGCTTCTTTAAGATCGCCTACAATTCCATTCATCCACTCGTCAGCAACTTGCTGACCTTTATCTTCTAATGTTAAATAATATTGTTGACGCAAACTAAAAGCAATATTGGCACACTCTGCCATGTGAAGATTTAATCCAATTTTGCAACAATTACCAGAACCCAAACATTTAAATTGGGTTGCGTTTTGTTTTGCTTCAATAATTCTAATTTGATTATAAATCATATCAAGTTTAGAAAAACTATTGATATCTTTTACACTGACTGATTTTCTCATATACCCCTCTTTTTTGCTCTTTGAGCATTTCGTTTTCTAATTTCTCTATTTCGCTTTTCTGCCGCAATTAACGCTGGCGGCTTTGATCTTGTTTGACCACCGGTAGATAATTTTCTGCCTTTGCCCCTAAACTTTAACAAATCATATTTTTTAACCCAGTTATAAATTGCTTGAGGCGTTACTTTAACATTAAAACTTTGCTCTAAATGTTTACAAATATCAGTAAGATTCATCCTTCTTTTTACATACATTTCATACAAAAATGCTTTGTCTTTATATGGCTCAGATGTCATTCGTAATCCTTTTTTAATTTTAACGAATACCAAATTCCAATACCCGCTGCATCTATAATATCATCATCTTCTAAGAAATCTTGATGATTTTTAAAATATGTTTTAACAATTTCGCGTACTCTTTTTTTGCGTTCTTTTTTTAATTTTATTTGAAGAGAGCCTTTTTCGCCATTATGCTCAAGAAGGTTTTTATCTGTTGCGCTGATGTTTTTATACCCAATTTTATTTTTCCAAATTAATGGATTTATGTCCATCATTTCAACACCAAACCCACTTAAAACACCCCAAGAGTAGCCAATAATGTAAGAAATAACTCTGCTAGATTCAAAATTTTGAACATAAATAGATTGTTCAATGACAGCAATTTCCATACCGTAATTTTTATATATTTGTTTTAATTCTTTGTTGATAATTTTAAATTTTGAAGAAATTTCTTTTGTTTCTTTAAAATCTATTTTTCCGCAATCAACCATGTTGATACCAGTACCGGTATGATCAAAAATTACCCAGGCCAAAGAGTTGGAAGATGGGTCCATAGACAACACTCTTCTAACTTTTATTGCATTTACTATTTGCTTGACACTCATAAATTCTTTTTTATTTCCGATGCATTCCATCCCCAAGAAATTAATCGGTCAGCAAATCTTTTTTGTTTACATAATTCGCAAATATTTTCTTTGTTGTAAGAAGATAAAATTGTTGTACAATTTTTTGTTTTACAAATTCTTTTTTTATTTTTATTTTTTTTCTTTTCGTAATAATTTTTTAACAAATTTTTATTTGTTACTACTCTGCGACACTCCTGAGAACAGTAAATGGCATTATATACTTTAGCCTGAAATTTTTTTTTACATTCTGGATTAGAACATATCTTCTTTGCGTACTTTTTCACTACCTGACCAACATAATTCAACCAAATCACAAGAATTACAGTTTGCTGATGTTCTTTTGTAAGGTCGTTCGGGTATATTACCATTGATATAATCATGATAAATCCCTAAATATTTTTTAAATAATTTTTCAATAAACTTAGGATCTTTTTCTATATAAATTGGTAAAATTTCTTGATTATTTTTATTTTCATAAATTACATATCCAGCATCTAGTTTAAGGCATTCCATATAAATTTGGGCTTGTCGGTAATGTTCGTCTTTGGGTTTATTATGTAATTGTCGGTAATGGAAACCTTCTGAACTAATTGATTTTAATTCTATAAGTTTATTTCCATCCCAATCTATAATACCATCTGCGGTACCCTCAATTGGCGGAGAATCGTATTTTACAGGAATTTCTTCAGCGACCAGCACCCCCATACCTCTAAAATAACTGTAAAGGCGTTCATGAACAGCGTGCCCGTTGTCAAAAATACGATGAGTTTGGGGTGAAAAATATGTTGCAATATCCACCCCTTGAAATAAATAATACCAATACCTAGAGCATTGATTTGTATAACTAGGGTGAAACCCTTTTACTTGTTTAAATTTAGATACATTCCGTAACAACAAAAAATCATCAATTTCTTCCACTATATTTTTTCTAATCTGAACAGGCGTTTCTTCAACGATGTTTTTTGGAGATTTTAATTGCTTTAACGATTTCATGAAATAGCCTTTGCTGCCAATTTTAGAGTATTTATGTTTTCAGACAATGCTTCGTACATGGTGCGCCATATATCATTTACAAACTTATCTTGGTCGCCCATAACGGCAGATTTTCTTTTAAACACTTGGGATTTCACAATCATTAAGGTTCTGTAACCGGCCAACAAATTGGCTGATTTAATTGCCTGCATGCCAACATAATGTTCTGGGTTTTCTACAATGTCTTCTACAATCCGCAAACACTCTAAAAATTCATCGGCTTTATCGCCCATCATTGCAGTAATGATGTCTTTATTTACAATAATATCTGCCATTACAAATCCTTTTTTAAATTTTCTGTCTTATAAGATAGTTTATCACAAAAAAACAATATCTTCGTTTAAACATTTTTAATTTTTTCTCCAATCCATTTAGCAACTGGTGATGCTACTGCATTGCCACACATCTTGTATCTGTTAGTGTCTGCAATAATTTTATCGTCATCACCATATTTAGTATGGTTATCTGGAAACCCCATCAGTCTTTCACACTCAAGCGGAGTTAGTCTTCTTAAAACAAGATCGGATGTCATTACGCCATGCTGAGATATTGTATCTAATGTGTAAGATGGGTCATTTTCATTACCAAACCCCTTGCCTTGCGGTCCGGCTGTGTCGGATCTGCCAATAATTGTGCCTTGAATTGGAATTGCAATATGGTCTCCAGAGTCAATACCAATTCTAAGCGTTCTGTAAATATCTTCAGAAACAGCATTATTATATCCATCGTAAGCCAACACTGGTTGTTCTACGCCCACTAATGGCACTTGACCTCCGCCAGTTCCCATTCTGTGCTTAAGAGTAGGGGCAATTTGATCGTCATAAATACGAATATCGTTTGTTCTTGTACCATCAACAATAATTGGCGGCACAGCAACGGCAATTCCATTCTGCCCATACAGCGTTTGAGAAATATTTTCAGATGAAATAGGGTCTTGCTTTGAATGAAAAGAAATTGGCTCTATTGCAATATGTGGAAAATTATCACCATTGTGATGCTCTGCCCTAAGAGTTGGCACTACATCTTCAGTCACCCCTCCGCCTTGACGAGTCATAACGCCATGTTGAAAAACAAGCACAGTTGCTCTGCTTTCTCCACCATTATCAAATGCATTAAGGGTTGGAGACACGCCCCCCTCAGACCATGTTTCAAAATCTTCTGTATTTTGCGCGCGTCTAACTTTTACAAAAGGCTCCGCTACAATGTTTACTTCTGGTCTTTTATGGTCAGTAGCGCTAAGGGTTACTCCGCCCTCTGCCCATTTTCCGTGTCCTGATTTACCATAGAGGACAGCGCCATCAGTGCCTTCTTTAGTTTTTGCGGGAGTTCGTTTCCTTTTTTTCCTGCCCTGTTTAATATTCCCCTTGCTGTCTTGGGGGACAGGTAATATTTTTTCGGGACATCTTGCAACGGTTCCAGGATCGTAGCAAGCAAGCACAAAGACCCTTCTTCTGCGCTGGGCGACTCCGAACCATTGTGCATCCAAGATGTGCCATTCAATCGCCAATGCCCCGATGTTTGCCATTTCGTCAATGACTCTTGCGAAGTCATTTCCTTTATTGCTACTGAGGGCACCTGGGACATTTTCCCAGATT